>Ga0307379_10011143_pt1 | contig 11838 bp, 7 predicted proteins | sample UN2MG_FD_202237 | JGI IMG/M metagenome (GOLD analysis project Ga0307379, IMG submission 202237) | Soil microbial communities from Risofladan, Vaasa, Finland - UN-2 | ecosystem: Environmental > Terrestrial > Soil > Coastal area > Acid sulfate soil | place: Finland: Risofladan, Vaasa | collected... | reverse complement strand
CGATGACATCGTCGTCGCCGCCGGCTTGTTCTTTAGCGTAGTCGCCCCAACCTATATTGGCGATGGGCAGCAGTTCTGGCGTTGCCCTCTCAATAATGGGGATGAACTGGATGAAGTCCGTCCCAAGCTCATCTCGGAAAAATCGGTAAACCTCCAGAGGGTGGTCGCCGTTGGCGGCATGCACGGTGCAGAGGATGTTGAACTCGACTTTATGCCGCCGGAGTAGTTGGGCAGCGGCATAGACCTGGTCGAAGGTACCCTCTCCTCGTTTGTCTACCCGGTAGGCATCGTGCATCTCTTTCGGCCCATCCAGGGATAGGCCAACCAGAAAATTGTGCTGGTGGAAGAACTCACACCATTCATCGTTGAGCTTGGTGCCGTTGGTCTGGATGGTATGGTTGATGGTCATCCCCTGACGAGCGTATTTCTTGACAACTTCCATCACCTGCCGGAAGAAATCCAGGCCCATTAGTGTCGGTTCCCCACCCTGCCAGGCGATGGTCACTTGGGGCACCTGGTGGGCCTCGATGACCTGCTTGACGTAGGCTTCCATGACGTCGTCGGTCATGCGGAAGGAGCTGCCGGGATAGAGGGCTTCCTTGGAAAGGAAGAAGCAGTATTTACAGTCCAGGTTGCAGATGGCGCCGGTCGGTTTGGCCATGACGTGGAAGTATGTTGGGGCTTTGTCCGGTCGTGTAGCCGGCATACCTATCGTTTCGGTGAAGGTCATAAAACTACTCCAGCAGCTCGTCTTTTAAGCCGGAAATGTCCGCCTCGCTCAGTCCTAGGCTACTTCCGTTATGTCCTTTGACTGAGCCGAATTCGTCAACCATTTCATTGTAGCTAGCATCGATGTATGAGCCATCCTGAACCAGGAACGCCTCCATGTTGCTCATATCGCTTCTTCCTGCGCGATCTGCTGCTTGTCGACCGCTGTCCGAATAGCTTTCTTAGGAAACCATCCACGGTCTGCCTATGGATGGCGTGATAATCGTCTAGGACCAGGATAATTGGTACTGGGATGGCCAGGATGTCGATGTGTAGGATATTAATATGCTCCTACATGAGGAATGGACCGAGCTAATTATAGCAGATGGTCAATAAGCTGTTTATTCTCTTCATTATCGGAAGTTGAATATCCACACTCATCGCTCCCAAGCTGGCTGGATTTGGACGGGGCAATCGGGACAAACGGGCTTTATTCCCTTAGGTATGGGTCGAGATTGCTTCAGTTGATCCCATATCAGAGTCTGGCTCTGCATTCCGCAAGCGGGAGTAGATATCGTAGCCGACTTGGATGAGCAGAATCAGGCCGACGAGCGTCGTGACCAGACCTACCCCCAACTGCCCACCCAGGACACCCAGGAGAAGCAACAAAGCGACTCCCGCAGCTCTGACATTAAGCTGGTTTTTTCGGGTCATGGGTCCGGCGTGTTCGGGAGAGGACTTTTCGATGACACCCAGGGCCAGAACGGCGACAGCTAAAGCAACGGTCAATAGGTATCGTTCTGCGTCGCTTAACACATCGCCCGGTTGGGCAGCGAAGATCTTGTTGCCGACGACGCCATAGGCAGCAATACCCGCCAATAGCGGGAAGTGGGTGTACATCCAGATACCTGTCCGAGACCGGGCAGCGGTCAGGCTGGCATGACCCAGGTGGTCAAAGTAAAGCCACCAAAGGCTGACCGAGATACCCAAAAGACAAAGGCCGGTGTAGAGGTTAAATCTGTTCACAGTTCTTCCTTCCGAGCTGGTGGCCAGCTTTATGAAGAATTCGCCCAAGACGATGATAGTCAGCTCACCGAAGCGGTGCATGAGGTAATGGTATTTTACCGGCGGATGGTGGATTGGGGGTCGATTTCGCAAGCGTCGTAAGGCTTGAATAATGACCGGGGACAAGATATCGATGGCCATGACCAGCGCCCATAGCCCATAGTTATTCGGTGCTGCCCGGGCAATGAACACCCATAAGGACCCAAGCAAGAGATAGATCAGGACGTAATGGGCGGTCAGACTCCGGTATTCGGGATATTGGAGCCAGGCCCGAGCGTATATCAAGGCCAGGATGAACTTGGTTATGGCGTAAATAGCGATGAAGGTACCGGCCGTAGGCCCGGTGACCGCGTGGATCTCAAAGGCCAGTAGGATCATGGCGCCCATGTAGGCGACAGTTAGCAGTCTCTGGCCGAAATCGTCATGGGGGAAGTATCGGGTGAAAAAGACCAGTCCCAGCCAGGACCACCAAATGGGAATGAACAATAGGACGAATGCAAGGGTTCCCTGGAGAGTGAAGTTGTGGCTTAGACGGTTGCCCAACTCGACCAAAATGGCTACATAGACCAGGTCGAAGAATAGTTCCAGCCAGGTGGGGCTTTGATCGTCTTCATTCGGGACTGTATGGAGGCGTAGTATCCGCAGCATAGGTGCTCCTTGAAGAATAAGACGCGTTGAACATGTCAAAGAATAATACTAGCTTGTTAGGGTTTTTGTCATCTTATATTTGGGCGATCGAAGGTTATCAATCCATAGGCAGAACTTGTGTATAATCTATTGGTTCAGATTAAGTGGAATTTCCGCCCTTTCAAGTACGGAGACTCAGCACACGCAGAAGCACAGCACACAGGTCCTCTATGATTGGAACATTGATCGAAGATCGCTACCTAATCGAATGCGAACTTGGCCGCGGTGGGATGGGTGTCGTCTACCGGGCCGAGGATACACTTCTTGAACGACCGGTGGCGGTGAAAGTAGTATCGGCCACTGGGCTTGGAACAGAAGGACGAAGCCGATTACTGCAGGAAGCCCGGGCGGCGGCTCGATTAAACCACCCCAACATAGTAGCCGTACACGACGTTGGCGTGGCCATCCTTCCCGATCAGAAGGAGCCGACTTCCTATATCGTCATGGAATTGGTGGAAGGCCAGACCTTGCGAGAGTTCCAGCCCCAGGGCTTCACCCAGATCATACAGATAGCTGTGGCCATGTGCGACGCGCTTGAGGAAGCGCACCAACAGGGGATCATTCACCGGGATCTCAAACCGGAGAATGTGATTGTAACCTCGACCGATACGGTGAAATTGATGGACTTTGGCCTGGCACGGGTTTCAGGGAAGGACCGCCTTACACAAGAGGGCACCTTCATGGGCACGCTTTCCTACCTCGCGCCAGAGATAATATTGGGTCAAGAAGCGGACGAACGTTCGGATCTATACGCCTTTGGTGTATTGCTATACGAAATCAGTGCTGGAAAACCACCTTTTGAGGCGGATAATCTAACCGCGGTTATCTCCCAGCACCTGCACGCTCCAGTGGTTCCCCCCAGCATGCATAACGGCGAGCTGCCGCCAGCATTTGATGATGTGGTCGTACAGTTGTTGAGCAAGCGACCGGAGGACCGGCCGGTTTCGGCCGGAGCGGTACGGACCGCCCTGGAGAGTATTTCCCTGGAGGCCCCGTTTTCCCACACCCCTACCCCGATTACCCAGCTGAACCGCCTGGCTCGAGGCCGTATGGTTGGGCGGGAACCGGAATTTGCCGAAGCGGTATCCCTGTGGGAGCAGTCTACGGCTGGAAATGGCCGCATGCTGCTGATTAGCGGCGAACCAGGGATAGGCAAGACTCGGCTGGTTAGGGAGTTCAGCACCTATGTCGAGATATTGGGGGGTACGACCCTCACAGGACTTTGCTTCGCCGAAGAGCGGACGCCATATGGGCCTATCGCCCAGATGGTCCAGAACTCTCTAGAAAACGGGCACAACCTGGAATTACCTCAGACGGTGATGGCTGATCTACTCACTCTTTCTCCAGAGCTGCGCCTGTCTTTTCCAGAAGTTCATCCCAACGAAAGGCTGGATCCCGAGGCCGAACAGCAGCGACTATTCAACAGTATCATCACCTGGTTTGGTTCTTTGACCAGAGAAGGTGAATTAATGCTGGTTGTCGAAGATATTCACTGGGCCGACAGCGGCAGCCTAGCCCTGCTGCGTTTCTTAGCCCGCCGGCTGCAGCGACGTCGAGCGTTGATCGTCGCTACTTACCGGGAAGTTGAATTGGATGCGACCCTCCCGTTCCAGGAGATGCTGGCTGATGTGTCCCGGGAACGACTGGCAACGCGCATCAAACTCTCCAGCCTCGATAAAACACAGACCCAAGAACTGCTGAGCACCCTGTTCTCGGAAGAGATAACCGGTGATTTTTTGGATGGTGTTTACCGGGAGACAGAAGGTAATCCATTCTTTATTGAAGAGGTATGCAAAGCCCTGGTTGATAGCGGCAAACTATATTATGAAGGTGGTCGCTGGCAGCGACCTGAGAATATTGAGGATTTAGAGATTCCACAGGGCGTTCGACTGGCCATTCAGTCGAGACTTGCCAAATTGTCCCAAGAAGAACAGCATACTCTCCAGGTGGCGGCTCTCCTGGGCAGGGAATTCGAGTACGGGATGTTGGTCAAGGTGAGCGGCGTGAGCGAAGATGCACTGATCGGCATCCTGGAAAAGGCTGAAGGTGCCCAGCTTGTGGAAGAAGTACGATCGTCTTCCCCGGGCGCTTCGCTGAGCTTCACTTTTACCCATGCCTTAATCCACTCAACATTACTTTCCGATCTCAGCACGCTGCGACGCCAGAGACTTCAGAGACAGATTGCGTTGGTTATAGAGGAAAATTATCCTAACAGGCAGGAGGAGCTTGCGCCGCTGTTAGGTCGCTACTTCGCAGAAGCCGGTGACGGGGAAAAAGGCGTTAAGTATTTACTGAAGGCAGGCGATTCAGCCCGGGCCGTGTTTGCCTATGATGAGGCTATTGAGGCGTACGAACATGCCCTGCTATTTCTAACGGAGATGGGCGACCATGCGCGGGCGGCGCGAACCCTTATGAAGTTAGGCCTGACCTATCACAACATATTTGACTTTAAGTCTTCGCGAAAAGTGTATGATCAGGGATTCGCCCAGTGGCAATTGGCAGGGGATAGAGAGGTATTAGCAGGCAGAACAATGGAGCCTGCGCCCCATCCTTTCCGGGGGATATTCGGCCTTCCGCCCGATACGCTTGATCCGACTCATTCCTTTGATGCCTTTTCGTCCTGGTGCATCAACCAGCTCTTCAGCGGGCTGGTCCAACTAACTCCCGAAGATGAGCTTTTGCCTGATGTGGCTCAAAGCTGGCAGGTGTTGGATGAAGGACGTAAGTACATCTTCCATCTTCGTGACGATGTTATCTGGTCCGATGGAACTCCGATGACGGCCGCTGACTTTGAATACGCTTGGAAACGCACTTTAGACCCAGAAAACTCACGCGGATTACCTGAAATTTTGTACGATATCAACAACGCCAAAGAATACTGTGAAGGTATTTTGGACGATCCGGGGAGATTGGGTGTAAAAGCTATTGACGACCATATCCTGGAGGTTGATTTAGAAGGTCCTAGCAACTGCTTCTTGCAGATAATGGCCCTGGCAATATCCAAACCGGTGCCCAGGCATGTAGTCGACCGGTATGGAGATAGTTGGTCCAATACGGACACCCTCGTGACGAATGGTCCCTTCAGGCTGAAATCACTAGTTCCCGAGAAGGAGCTCATTTTCGAGCGCAGTGATACCTATCATGGACACTTCGGGGGTAATGTATCCCTGGTTGACCTGGTTCGCGTGCCGGATGAAGTAGCGATAGAAATGTTTGAGCAGGACCAGTTGGATATCATCTACCCCTATAGCCACCTGTCGCTGTCTGAAGGCACGCGCATGATCCAACTCCATCCTGATGAATATATCTCACTGCCTGCTCCATCAACCTACTACTTGGCTTTTAATTCCACAAAGCCGCCCTTTAACGATGCGCGCGTTCGTCAAGCTCTAGTGCTAGCTGTTGACCGGCCATCCTTGATTGACAAAATGACCCAGGGAATTGTGTTCCCGGCCGTTGGCGGCATGGTCCCACCAGGAATATTCGGATATGCACCTGGGATCGCCCTGCCCTATGATCCAGAATTGGCCAAGTTGAGATTGGCAGAAGGCGGTTACCCCGAAGGTAGTGGATTGCCGCCGATTGAAATGGTGGCTTTGGAAAGCAGTCTCGCTCGCGAGATCATGCAGTATTTTGCTGCTCAGTGGAAAGAGATCTTGGGGGTGCATGTATCTATCATATTCGGGAACTACGGGAAGTTTTTCGAGTACGTTGAATTAAAACACCCGAGTATATGGATGATGGGCTGGACCGCCGACTATCCTGATCCCGATAGTTTTTTGCGTTACGCCACCTGGTTGGCGAATGGTGGTTGGCGAAATGAACGGTATGAGAGCTTGGTTCAAGAAGCCAGACGGATTACAGACCAGGAAAGCAGGATGGAACTTTACCGGCAAGCAGAACAAATCCTGGTTGAAGAGGCGCCGGTTGTGCCCGTCAACTATGGCCGGCAGCAGATGCTGATCAAAGCCTGGATGCCTGGCATGCGGGCCTCAATGATCACCGGCAATATCCTCAAAGATGTCATCATCGAGCCCCATTGATATTCAAGATCTTGGGCCATAAGTATTGGCATCATACCGCTTGATAACTTCGAGTCAGTATTCGCAATAGCTGGAGCAGCAACATGACCGACAATCGCCTTCTATATCTATCAAAAGAGGACGTCGTATCCGTGGGCCTCGGAATGGCTGAGATCATCGAGCTGCTGGAGCAAGCCTTTCTGGAAAAAGGCGCGGGTAGAGTGGAGATGCCTCCAAAACCAGGGATCCATCCCGGCGGCGGCGATAATTTCATCCACGCCATGCCGGCCTATATTCCTGGCATGGGGTCGGCGGGGATCAAGTGGGTTGGCGGCTTCCCAGAGAATTACCAACGAGGTCTGCCATATATCACCGGATTACTCATTCTGAATGATCCGGAGACAGGTCTACCTCTGTCGGTGATGGATTGCAGCTGGATCACGGGCATGCGCACCGCCGCAGCAACAGCCGTCGCCGCCCGCCGGTTGGCCCGGCCCGAATCTTCGGTGCTCGGCATGCTGGGATGCGGCGTGCAGGGAAGAACCAACACCGAAGCACTCAATGTCTTGTTTCCACTCAAGAAAGTGATGGCCTATGATGTGACCTTTGAATCCGCTGATGCATTCGCGAAGGATATCCGCACCGGATTTGGATTAGAGGTTGAGGTGGTTGCCAACCCTATCGAGGCCGTATCCGGCTGTGACCTCATCGTCACCGCCGGGCCTATCCTGCGCCAGCCCCATCAGACGATCCAGGCCGGCTGGTGGGACGAGGGAGCGTTCGCCTCGCTGGTGGATTTCGACTCGTACTGGCATCCGAAAGCCATGAAAGAAGCAGCCAAGTTCTATACCGACGACCTGGCTCAATTGAACCATTATAGAGAGGTCGGGTACTTCCAGGATATCCCCCCGGTGACCGGCGACCTGGGAGAATTGGTCAGCGGGCAGAAGCCTGGGCGTGAAACGGCCGAAGAGAGGACGATCGCCTGCAACTTGGGGTTGGCGATGGACGACATGGCGGTAGCCCCCACCCTTTACCGGCAGGCAGTTGACAAAGGGATCGGAACCTGGCTGCCGTTATAGCGATTTTCGAGCTCCCATCTCCACAATAATCACATATCGTAGCGGAGCAAACGGAGGGCGTTGAGCACCACGAGGATGGTGCTGCCTTCGTGCAGGATGACAGCCCCACTCAGTTGAATCAACCCAAAGACCGAGGTAAGCACCAGGAGACCGATGATGCCCAGGGCTATGGCCAGGTTTTGCCGGATGATGGACCGGCTGGCCCGGCTGAGTCCAACAGCAAAAGGCAATTGTCCAAGATCGTCGGCCATCAGAGCCACGTCGGCCGTTTCCAGGGCTATTGCTGTGCCTGCGCCACCCATGGCGATGCCGACATTGGCGCTGGCCAGGGCTGGAGCGTCGTTAACCCCGTCACCCGTCATTGCGATAGTCCCAAACTCTCGCTGGAGCTCCTTGATGGCTGCCAGCTTCCCCTCTGGTAATAGCCCGGCGCGAACATCGGTAACTCCTAGCTGCTGAGCAACCTCCCAGGCCACTACTTCATTATCACCAGTGAGCATCACCAGCTTTTGCATGTTGAGGTCCAAAAGCCGCTTCAATGTCGTCTTCACACCAGGACGGGGGGTATCGGTCAGGGCTAGAATGCCCATAAACTGCCCATCATAGTTTATGACCATCGTCGTCTTGCCTTGTTCCTCGAGTCGCCCCACCCTCCCTAATAGCTCATCGTCAAGGGATTGGCCGTTCATTTCCTGGAAAAGCCTCAGGGAGCCAATGAGGGCCGTTTGTCCTTCCACGTCGCTTTGGACGCCAAGGCCGGACAAGTTTTCCAGCCCGCCGGCAGCCGGCAGCTCCAGATCTTCTTTCTTTGCCGCCTGCACCACCGCGATGGCTAGAGGGTGGTTTGATTGCTGCTCCACAGCCCCTGCGATCCTCAACACTTCATTCGGTGCGGCCCCGTTCAGAGCGATAACATCTGTGACTGTAAACCGGCCTTCGGTGAGGGTGCCTGTCTTATCGAAAGCCATTACCGACACCAGACCCAAGTTCTCAAGGTGGGCCCCACCCTTGATCAGCACCCCGTTTCGAGCCGCTTGAGCGATGCCGGTCAGTACGGCTGCCGGTGTGCCAATGGCCAGAGCACATGGAGATGCCGCCACCAGGAGCAGCATGCCCCGGTAGAAACTCTCCTGAATGGAAGTCCAGCCCATCAGAGGCGGTACAAGAATCACGACGATGACCACTGCCAGGATGGCGGGGACAAACTTGGTCGAAAATCGCTCGGTCATTCGCTGGGTTGGGCTTTGCTGGCTCTGCGCTTCGGCCACCATCTGCATAACCCGATTTAAGGTATTGTCTTTAGCCAGGCGGGTGACTCGTATCTCCAATGCCGCCTCATGGTTTATGGTTCCGGCAAAGACCTCGTCACCTTCTCTCTTGGCAACCGGCACGCTTTCACCCGTGATTGGGCTTTGGTCGACGCTGCTCCGGCCTCGAATTACTTCGCCATCCACGGGCAGCCGGTCACCCGGGCGAACAACCACCTTATCTCCAACCCTTATTTGCTCGACCGGAAGCTCTACAATTTTGCCGTCGCGCTTGACCCGGGCGCTGCTGGGCATCATCTCGCCCAGAGCGTTCACGGCATTTCGGGCACGGTCCAGGGCGTAGTGCTCCCCGGCGTGACCCAGGCTAAATAAGAAAAGTAGAAAAGCCCCTTCAGCCCAGTGGCCCAGGATGGCAGCTCCTCCAGCTGCAGCGAGCATCAGGACATCAGTGTCAAACTTGCCCTTGAGCAATCCGGGAACGGCATGGGTGGCGATGTCATAACCACCGGCGATATAGGACAAAATCAAAAATGCCAGGGCCACAGGTTCGGGCAGGCCGAGAAATGTTCCACCTAGCCAACCTATGAAGAAAAACAGCCCGGCAAAGGCCACGAGTACGAGCTTCCACTTCTTCTGGAGCCAGCTGGGAAGAAACTGGGGAGCTCCCTCGGAATCTTGTTCTTCTTCGATTAGAACTGGGCCGGTCTCGGACAGGGCTGGTTGGGGATGGTAGCCCATACCCCGGATGGCCTCGTAAATTGCATCGGCTTGAAGAACCGTACTATCGTAGGCTGCAAATATGAGTCCGGCAGCGTAGTTTGCATTGGCATGCAGCATGCCTGGCAGGTCTTCCAAGACGCCGGTAAGGGTTGTCGCCGCGTCGGCCGCGTCCATTCCACTGAAGGGGATCTGCTCGTGCCGGTAGCGGGCTGTGAATTCAAGGCCTGCCTGTTCGGCAATTTCCTGGACCGCCGCGGCAGATATTTGGTCGGGGTCATAGTGCAGGCATAGATGAGGATGATCCTGGTCGTTTTTTACGTGGATCCTGGAAATACCTTTCCGGCCGCTGAGATTCTCCACCACCATGTCGACACAATCATCGCAGGTGTCCAGGATTTCGGGCATCAGAAGGGGGGCGCAGAGCTCGATGGTTTTTTCGGTCATCGGTTGTAGTTCACTCAGCCATGAAGTACGTGTTCCAAGCCACATCGAAACAGGTCGTCGATATGGTCATCATCCAGGGCATAGAAGACATAGCGCCCCGCTTTCCTGGTTTTGACCAATCGCATTTGTCGCAGATGGCGCATATGGTGGGATACGGCCGATTCGCTGATCCCCACCGCCGCCGCCAGGGCCCCGACGTTCATCTCGCCATCGGCCAGGGTGGCGATGATCCGAACCCGGCTGGTGTCGCTCAAGGCGCTAAACAATTCGGCCACTTGGGCAGCTGTTTCTTCATTTAGTCCGGCCTGCTTGGCCAGGCCCGCCTGCTTGGCCAGGCCCGCCTGCTTGGTCGATTGAAGCTCGTTCATAGGCTAATACCTGAATAACTGTTCATATATAGTAATATTGTACAGCTAGGATAGTTGCTGTCAAGATGTTTATTTAGCAACTGCGCCTTGGTAGCTGACGCTTTTCTTCTTTCCTTTATAATATTCAAAGTAGCTGCGACCGATTATCTATGTCAGACAGGAGGATTTTGCTATGACCCACAAACTACCGGCACTTCCCTACGATTACGCCGCTCTTGAGCCGCATATCGACACGCGCACCATGGCCGTTCATCACGACAAACACCACCAGGCCTACGTCAATAATCTCAATAAGGCCCTTGAGAATTATCCGGAGCTGCAGAATAAGTCGACCTTCCTTCTTTTGAGCGATTTAGGGAGTGTTCCCGAGGAGATTCGGACGGCAGTGCGCAATCACGGCGGTGGGCACGCCAATCATTCTATGTTTTGGACCGCCATGCACAGCGCTGGCGGCGGAGAACCAGGCGGCAAGCTAGGTGAAGCCATCGACGAAACCTTTGGTTCTTTTGAGGAATTCAAGGAGGCTTTCAACAAAAAAGCAACCACGCTTTTTGGAGTCGGTTGGACCTGGTTATGCATGGATGGAGAAGGGAAACTGCTTATCGCCACCACAGCCAACCAGGATAACCCCGTCTCCCAAGGATTGATTCCCCTTGTCGGACTTGACGTCTGGGAACATGCTTACTACCTGAAGTATGAGAACCGGCGGGCCGATTACATCACCGCCTGGTGGAATGTGGTGAGCTGGGGTTACGTGTCGGCAAACCTGACTGCGGCTAAATTTGAGTTAGGGATCAGGGATGTGGCTGTGTGGGCTGAAGATACCTGGTCCAAGATCACCTCGGCCTTTTCGGGTCCGTCCGACGAATAGTCGGACTTACCTCTGTCCGAGGCTGATAGCGGCTTCGCCTATTATCCCAGCGTAGGTCCAATTCAATACTGGGCGAGGCTCCCAGATAGGGAATCGCGTTTCGATCCAGGTATCGTATTCTTGGTCGCTATGGCGGGGGACCAGGGACTGGGGACTGGGGGCTGGGGAATGATCGGACTACGTGGGCACCGGTCTAGGGCACAATTTTCGTAGGGGCAAGGCAACCAGGGAAATGGGTTCAAGTATCATGCGGACTATGCACTGGTTGCCTTTCCCGCATGGGTCGAAGTGGGAGCTAGGGATAGGGTGACAAGGGCCGCCCTACAGGAGATGAGAATTGAGATGGAATGCTCGCAAAAGATGCCTTCGTAGGGACAAGGCAACCAGGAAGATGGGTTCAAGTATCATGCGGACTATGCACTGGTTGCCTTGCCCGCATGGGTCGAAGTGGGGGCTGGGGATAGGGTGACAAGGAGACAGCACCGGAGGACCGGCGTAGTGACAAGGGCGGTGAGTCGCATTGGGGTTGGTTGATCAGGGGCTGGTTTTGTGTCATGATCGATCTACCGTGCAATTGGCGCCGCCTCGATATTATGGAAGAAG
>Ga0307379_10011140_pt1 | contig 11839 bp, 7 predicted proteins | sample UN2MG_FD_202237 | JGI IMG/M metagenome (GOLD analysis project Ga0307379, IMG submission 202237) | Soil microbial communities from Risofladan, Vaasa, Finland - UN-2 | ecosystem: Environmental > Terrestrial > Soil > Coastal area > Acid sulfate soil | place: Finland: Risofladan, Vaasa | collected... | reverse complement strand
TGGTGAGTGATGAGGGTCTGAAGGCATTCGTCAGCGTTCCGCTGCGGGCAAGGGACAAGGTTCTGGGCGTAATGAACGTTGCCAGCCACCTGCCGCGCCGCTTCACCCCGAATGACATGCACCTGCTACACTCGATCGGGGATCAGCTTGGCATTGCCATTGAACACACAGCGTTGTACGAACGGCTGAGAAGGGCTCGAGAAAGGTACCGTCGGCTGGCAAGGCAGACTCTGATGGCTGAAGAGGAAGAGCGAAGGAGACTTGCCGGTGAACTCCACGATGAAACCAGTCAGGCACTTTCCGGATTGACCCTCCAGCTGCAGGCACTGGTGGATCGGGCCGAGATGTCTGGCAGCCAGGACCCTGAGTTGATAGCCAGGTTGAAGAACGTACAGTCCCAGGCGGTGCAGGTGCATAAGGAGATAGGCAGGCTGATACGTGACCTCCGCCCTTCCTTGCTGGATACGTTGGGACTGGTTCCTGCCATTCGCCAGTACGCTGAGAACAGCCTCAGTTCTCTGGGCATCGAGGTGTCTGTAAAAGTCAAAGGGGAGGACAGACGTCTGCCCCCGGAAGTTGAAGCCGGGCTTTTTCGCTGGACTCAGGGAGCCATAGGCAATATCGCCCAGCACTCCGGGGCAGACAACGCAACCATTGTCCTCACGTATCAGGACGATGAGTTGTTCCTGCGCATCAGCGATGATGGTCAGGGGTTCGATGTCTCGGAAATCACCGACATTGAAGAGAGCGGCCGCGGTCGAGGGGTCTTTGGCATGAAGGAGAGAGTGGGGCTTCTCGGTGGCACCTGTGCCATTGAGTCTCAGCCCGGACAAGGAACCACTGTCTGGGCAAGAATGCCCATTACCCAAGGTGACAGGGATGCAGAGAATAAGAGTACTGGTGGTAGATGACCATACCATTGTCCGGGATGGCGTCTGTGCCCTGCTGGCACTCGCCGGAGACATACAGGTAGTAGGTGAGGCCGCCAACGGGAGCGAAGCCCTCAAGATGATTGGCGAGCTTGAGCCAGACGTAGTGCTCATGGACATAGCCATGCCAGTCATGGGGGGACTGGAAGCCACACGCAGGATACGCAGGGAGTTCCCAAGGACAAGGGTGCTGGTACTCACTCAATATGATGACAAGGAGTACGTGTTCCCGGTCATTGAGTCCGGGGCCTCCGGTTTCATCAGCAAGACAGCAGCATCTTCAGAGCTTACCGTAGGTATCCGCTCTGTGTACCAGGGAGATTCCTACCTCTCTCCATCGGTCGCCAGGCTCCTGGTTGAAGATTTCCAGCAGGAGGCTGGCGGGCGGGCGAGACAGGACCCCTACGAGCAATTGACGGACCGGGAACGAGACGTACTGAAGCTGCTTGTGGAGGGATACACCACGCAGGAAGTGGCGGATACGCTGGTGATTACGCCGAAGACCGTTGAGGGACATAAGACCAAACTCATGTCCAAGCTTGGCATCCACAATCGTATTGACCTGGTCAAGTATGCCTTGCGGAAAGGCATCATCACTATCTGACTTCAGGACATCCCATCACGTCCTGGACTCTGCCCCAATCGGCCACGAGGTTCCCTGGAACCTTCCTCTTCTCGTCAATCAACAGCCCATCCATGCTTCTCTAGCTCAGTGCCCCCGGACAGGGGATAATCCCGGACAATCCAAGGGTCTTATGTCTCCCCATCAAGGTGAAGCCCCGTTGCGAAGGACAGTGGGGCACCTTATGCTGTGAAGTAAGACTGGTCCGATACCTGTGGACTGGCAGCCGCGCCAGGTATGGGGGACGGTTCCGGGGAAGGAGGATGAAGATGGCAGACAAACCGAAGATACTGATTGTGGACGAGGAGCCTGGTTTCTCGCAGACCATGCGGGCAGCTCTACTGACGAAGTCCTACGAGGTTGTCACCGCCGATAGCAGAAGCCAGGCTCAGGCAATGGCCAGAGACGAAAGACCTGACCTCGTTATTCTGGGGACAATAATGCCCAGAGAAGACGCATACCTGTTCCACCACTGGCTCAAGCAAACACCGCCGTTCCGCGGTATACCAATCGTGGTTATCAATGCCCCACGGGAAAAGCAACTCGTCCAGGGCTGGCGCAGAGAGGAAGGCATAACATGTGATGCCGATGATTTCCTGACCAAGCCTATCGAGCCAGTGGCGCTGTTGCCTCGTATCGAGAAGTTGCTCGACAGAGTCACCAAAAGGATTACGGTCCTGGTAGCTGACGACCATGCCATGGTCAGGGACGGGATTCGGGCAGTACTGGCCGTACAGCGGGATGTGGAGGTGGTTGGAGAAGCTGTCAACGGAAGGGAGGCACTGGCGAAGAGCGTCGAGCTTAACCCTGACGTTGTCCTGATGGACATAATCATGCCAGTAATGAATGGTCTCGATGCTACGGAACAGATATCCAGGCAGTGCCCACTGTGCAAGGTGCTGATGCTTACCCAGTACGATGATGAGGAAAACGTTGTGGCCAGCTCCCAGGCAGGTGCCCTGGGCTTCATTTCTAAAACGGCCGTCAGCTCTCAGCTGCTGGCCGGCATAAGGTCAGTGAAGCAAGGGAAGCGTTTCGTACATAGTGCTTCCTAGTTAGGCCTGGCTAGACGTAGTTAGCCAGGTCGTTCCAGCGGAGTTACGAGAGGGCATTGGTGGAAGCGATTACAATTACCCTTGACGGAGTAGAGGTAAGCGGTCATTCAGGTATGACCATTCTGGACCTGGCCCAAGAGTCAGGCGTGGACATCCCCACCATGTGTCATGATTCTCACCTCACCCCGACTGGTGCCTGTCGGCTGTGCCTGGTAGAGGACGAGCCTTCAGGGAAACTGCTGGCGGCTTGTGTTTCTCCGATAAGCCCGGGCATGGTAGTCAACACCCGTTCCCCGCGGGTGATGGAGCGCCGGAAGACGGTCATCCAGCTCCTGCTTGCCAGCCATCCCGATTCCTGTCTGGTGTGCGACAGAGGCAATGGCTGCCAACTACGCAAGCTGGCCTCTGAGATGGGCATCGGGCTGGTGCGGTTCCAGAGAATCCCCCAGTCGGCCACCATTGAGGAAGTCAACCCGTTCATCGAAAGAGACCTCTCCAAGTGCATACTGTGCGCCAAGTGTATCCGGGCCGACCAGGAGCTTGTTGTTGAAGGTGCAATCGACTACTTTGCCCGGGGATTCGCCTCCAAGCCGGCGACACTGAACGACACACCGCTGGAGAAGTCCGAATGCACCTTCTGCGGGACCTGCGTGGGGCTGTGTCCCACCGGTGCCCTGATGGAAAAGGAGAGGGCATACCGGGGAACGACTACCACTGCTGTTGACACGGTGTGCCCTTTCTGCGGTTGTGGCTGCAGCATATCCCTGGAGACAAAGAACAATCGGGTGGTACGAGTAAGGCCCGGCACCGAGAGTCAAGTAAACCACGCCACTCTCTGTGTGAGGGGCTGCTACGGCTACGATTTCATTCACAGTCCGGATAGACTTGGTAGCCCCCTGGTCAAAACGGCGGAAGGTCTTGAAGCAGTTACCTGGGAGCAGGCCCTGGATAGAGCGGCTGCCGAATTCGGGCGAATAAAGGAAGAACATGGCCCCGAGAGCCTGGCTATTCTTGGTTCCTCCAAATGCACCAACGAAGAGAATTACCTCCTGCAGAGACTGGCCCGCGGTGTCCTGGGTACGAACAATATCGACAACGGCAGCCGACTGTATAACTCCGCCAGCAGGGTCGGTCTGGGATGGTCTATCGGTGTTCCGGGCACGACAAGCTCCCTTGACGACCTGGAACGGTCAGAAGTGATAATGGTCATTGGAGCCGATCCCGTTACGTCCGCTCCGGCGGTGGGGTACGCTGTCAAGCGTGCCGTCAAGTATGGAGGCGCCAGGCTGCTGCTGGTAGACCCACGACAAACGAAGCTGGCACAGTTCGCTCACCTCTGGTTGAGGCCGAAAATCGGCACAGATGTAGCCCTGATAAACGGCCTGGCGAAGGTAATCATTGACGAAAAGCTCTTCGACGTGGAGTTCGTGACCCGCAGGACAGACGGTTATGCTGAGCTGGTGAAGAGCCTGAAGATAGACAGTCCCGAGAACATGGAAGAGCGGACCGGTGTCCCCGGTCGGGATGTGCAACTTGCTGCCCGCCTGTTTGCTGGCGCGGAGCGGGCCTCGATCGTCTACGGCAATGGAATCACCCAGCACGTGACCGGCACAGACGCGGTAACTGCCCTCGCAAACGTAGCCATGCTCACTGGGAACATAGGCCGTCGACGTGGAGGCATCTTCGCCCTGCAGCGCGAGAATAATGCTCACGGGGCATGTGACATGGGCAGTCTGCCTGATTCGCTGCCCGGCTACCAGAGCCTGGACGATGCTCGGGCCAGGAAGAGCTTCGAGGTACGCTGGGGAGTCCAGTTGCCGACCGAGGTCGGGCTTACGGCTGTGGAGATGATCGAGCAGGCAGCATCAGGAAGAATCAAAGGGATGCTGATTGTGGGGGAAAATCCTGTTTCAACCTTCCCGTCCCCTTCCCTGGTCAGGGACGCTCTTGCTTCACTGGAGTTCCTCGTTGTCGTCGACATGTTCCAGACGGAAACCGCGGAGTTGGCAGCGGTGGTTCTACCTGCCGCAAGCTTTGCGGAGAAGGAGGGCACTTTCACCAACTTCGAAGGGAGGGTCCAGCGGGTACGCAGAGCTATTGAACCTGCCGGAGGGAGTCTGCCGGACTGGCAGATAATTCTCCGGTTGGCCGAGAGGATGGGACACCCGATGCCATATTCCACTCCTCGAAAGGTCATGGACGAGATCGAGGAACTCGTGCCTCTGTACCAGCACCCCACCCGCACCGGCCTGGATACAGAGGACCCGGAGTGGGCCGAACCGGAGAGCAGCTTTTCGGAACGAAGACGCCTCTACAAGGGCCTGTTCCCCAGCGGCTTCGGGCGGTTCTCCCCTGTAGAGTATGCTCCGCCAGCGAATATGCCGGGAGACGGATATCCACTGACATTGCTGTCCGGGTCGGTGCTGCCCCACTTTGGTGGCGGCACCAGGAGCCAAAAGGCTTCCCGCTTGAAGAAGTTCTCGCCACACTCCTGGGTGGAGATCAACGACGCAGATGCCGGAGACCTCGGATTCGGTGATGGTGATGCCGTCAAGGTCGTCTCACCCGTCGGCGAAGTGACTGCTGCCGTAAGGGTTACCGATACGCTACCCTCAGGGACCATTTTCATGCCGGTGTCGTTTCCGGAGAGTCCGGTCAACGGGCTGTTTGACGTAGCGCTGGACCCCCGGGCGAAGACACCGTCTCTCAAAGCGTGTGCCGTGAGGCTGGAAAGGAACAGTGCCGATGGCTGATGTGAAAGCAGACCTTGAGCAAGTAAACAGTATCATAGCCGACTACCGGGAGCGAAGATGGGCACTGATACCCCTTCTCCAGGAGATTCAGCGGGTGGTCGGCTATATCCCCCCTGAAGTGGTGCCACTTGTTGCCAGGAGTCTGGGCCTGTTTCCCAGTCAGGTGCAGGGAGTGGTTACCTTCTATGCTCAGATCTATACCGCACCACGGGGGAAGAACATAGTCAGGGTGTGTCGCGGGACCGCCTGTCACGTGCGGGGCGCGAAGACGATACTGAAGCTGGTCAAGCAACAGATCGGTGTCGAGGAGGACGAGACCACCCCTGACTTCGAGTACACCCTGGAGACGGTGGCCTGCATTGGTTGCTGCGCACTGGCACCTAATATGGTTGTCAACATGACTACTCACGGTCACATGAACCCCAAGAAAGTAGCCAGATTGTTTAGCAGGAAGGACTAGGCAACATGGAGCTTCATGGTACTATTTACGTTTGTCGCGGGACAGGATGTGTCTCCGGTGGCGGTGATGACGTCTATGAGGCACTTAAAACAGAGGTAGACCGCCTGGAACTTACGGTAGCCGGGGTAGATTTCACCGGGTGCCATGGTTTCTGCCAGCAAGGTCCAAACGTTGTCGTCGAGCCCGATGGTATCTTCTATACCCACGTAGAACCAGAGGATGCCTCCGAGATTATAACCTCACACCTTCGGGACGGCAAACCGGTAGAACGGCTTTTCTATCATGACCCGGTAACCGGTCAGGCGGTACCACGCTATTCAGACATAAACTTTTACCGTAACCAGGAGCGTGTTATCCTGCGTAACTGCGGTCATATCAATCCGGAGAGGATTGAAGACTACATTACCGCCGGCGGCTACCAGGCCTTGCGTAAGGTCCTTTCCACCATGACGCCCGAGCGGGTGATTGAGGAGATAAAAAAGTCCGGACTTCGTGGGCGTGGTGGGGCCGGGTTCCCCACTGGTATGAAGTGGGAGTTGTGTCGGAAAGAGCCCGGCCTGGTGAAATACGTCATCTGCAACGCGGACGAAGGAGACCCGGGGGCCTTCATGGACCGCTCTATCCTGGAGGCGGACCCGCACGCTGTTCTGGAAGGGCTGACCATTGCCGCCTATGCTGTGGGAGCCAGTGAGGGTCATATCTATGTCCGTGCTGAATACCCATTGGCCGTAAATAGAATTGTCACTGCCCTTGGCCAGGCTCAGCAGAATGGATTCATTGGGAATGATGTAATGGGTTCCGGTTTTAATTTTATAGTGCATATGGAAGAGGGGGCCGGTGCTTTCGTTTGTGGTGAGGAGACAGCCCTGATTGCTTCCATCGAGAGCCGTCGGGGAATGCCCCGCCCTCGCCCCCCATTCCCCCCTCAGTCGGGTCTGGACGAACAACCCACGATAATCAACAACGTGAAAACACTGGTCTCAGTGCCCGTGATTATTGAGCGAGGCGCCGAGTGGTTTGCCGGCATCGGTACTGAGAAAAGCAAAGGTACGGCGGTATTTGCCCTTACCGGGAAGATTGCTAACAGTGGCCTGGTAGAAGTGCCAATGGGTACCCCTCTGTCCCGCATTATTATGGATATTGGTGGCGGTATTCCAGGGGGCAAGCGTTTCAAGGCAGTGCAGACCGGAGGCCCATCGGGAGGCTGCATCCCGGCTCGCCTGATTGACACGTCCGTGGACTACGAGTCACTGGCCGGACTGGGCTCGATAATGGGCTCCGGTGGTATGGTGGTCATGGATGAGGCTACCTGTATGGTTGAAATCGCCAGATTTTTCCTCAATTTCGTCCAGTCCGAGTCCTGCGGGAAATGCACGCCCTGTCGTTTGGGGACAAGGCAAATGCTGGAGATTCTGACCAGAATCACCGAGGGCAAAGGCCGTGACGCGGATATTGACGACCTTCTTGATATTGCCGCTGCTGTGAAGGAGTGCTCACTGTGCGGTCTCGGCCAGACCTCACCCAACCCGGTGTTGTCCACGTTAAAATACTTCCGGGATGAGTTTGATGCTCATATAAGGGAAAAGAAGTGTCCGGCAGCCGTCTGTGATGCCCTGATGATATCACCATGTCAGCACACCTGCCCTGCAGGTATAAATGTCCCCAAATACGTTGCTCATATTGCTGCCGGTGAATACCAGGAAGCTGTAGATACCATTCGGGAGCGTAATCCATTCCCTGCTATCTGCGGTCGTATCTGTAACCACCCCTGTGAATTCAGGTGTCGACGGGGAGAACTGGACGACCCGGTTGCCATCAGGGAGCTTAAGCGTTTTGCCGCTGACTGGTACTTTCAGAATGTGACTGAAGACCCGGAGCCATTCCCGCAGACGCGCAGTCAGCGGGTGGCCGTAGTCGGGGCTGGTCCTACCGGCCTATCCTGTGCCTACTTCCTGGCTCAAATGGGGTATCCGGTGACGGCCTTTGAAGCCCTCCCCGTGGGTGGCGGTATGTTAAGTGTGGCGATCCCCGAGTTCCGGTTGCCTCGAGAGGTTATTCAGAAAGAGATTGATTACATCGCGAAACGAGGAGTGGATATCAGGTATAACAGTCCGATTACGGTAAATTTCACCGTGGAAGACCTCAAGAGAGATGGCTATGAGGCTGTATTTATTGCGGCTGGCGCTCAGAGGAGCCAGCGTGTTGGTATACCCGGTGAACTGGAGGACATCAAAGGTTTCTTCTATGGGTTGAGATTCCTCAGGGATATCAAAACGGGCAGGCAGGTGGAGATTGGTCGCCGGGTAGCCGTAATCGGGGGCGGTAATGTGGCGCTGGACGCGGCGCGTACCGCCCTCCGACTCGGTGCGGAAGAGGTCAATATCTTCTATCGAAGGTCCCGGGAAGAGATGCCGGTCACAGAAGTGGAGTACGAACAGGCTGCTGCTGAGGGTGTTCAGGTCCATTTCCTGGTAAGTCCTACCAGGGTAGTCAGCCAGGACTGGGAAGTGACGGGCTTGCAATGCAGCCGGATGAGGCTGGGTGAACCTGATGAGAGTGGACGGCGTCGGCCGCTCCCCATTCCCGGCTCGGAACTCTTTATTGAGGCAGATAACGTAATTGCGGCCGTAGGCCAGGCTCCCGACCTTTCCTTCCTGCCTGTGGACAGTGCCCTGGAAAGGACTCGCTGGGAGACCCTGGTTGTTGATAGTAATACCCTTGCCACGAATGTTGAAGGCGTATTCGCAGGTGGTGACTTTGTTACTGGCCCGGGGATGGTTATTGACGCAATCGCTGCCGGCAGGAGGGCGGCTTTCGCCATCGATAAGTATATCAGGGGTGATACCTCACGGGTCGAGATGTATGATCTCAAATCACCGGTGAGTGGTGAGTTGCCGGACCTGGAGACTGATGAGGTATGGGAGAAACAGCCAAGATTGGCGGCGTCCCTGCTTCCGACTCATGAGAGAAAGACCAGCTTTGCCGAGGTAGAACTTGCCTTCTCTGAGGAGAGAGCCGGACAGGAAGCCAGGCGATGCCTGCGCTGTGACCTGGAAAGGTAGTCGCGCAGGGATGCCTGCGCTGTGACCTGGAGAAGTAACCGGGTGATGCTGTTCGCCCCGCGGGGAGATTATGATGAAATCAATAACAAGACTGAAGCAGTTTGAGGAGATCAAGGAGCAGTTAACCAGCTTTGACAGACTCTTCATTATTGGCTGTGGTACCTGTACTACCATGACCAGGACGGGAGGGATTGACCAGGTTCTTGAGATGAAGGACCGTCTCCAGGAAACGGGTAAACGGGTCAGTGGCTGGACGGTTATTCCCACGGCCTGCGATGAAATGACCGGGGTTTCCATGAAGGAAAACAGCCGGGCTATTCAGGATGCTGGCTGTATACTGGCAATGACCTGTGCGCTGGGCGTGCACCGGATGGGGCTGTATATCAACCATCCTGTTATCCCTGCCCTGGACACGCTGTTCATTGCAGTGGAAAATGCCCCGGGTTATTTCACTGAAGTCTGTGCCCAGTGTGGCCAGTGCCTGCTCGGGGAGACAGCGGGCATTTGCCCGATAACGGCCTGCCACAAACAACTGGTAAACGGACCATGCGGTGGTACTAACGATGGTAAGTGTGAGGTAGATAAGGAGAAGGACTGTGCATGGACTCTCATTTACCAGCGACTTAAAGACCAGGACAGGCTCGATTTGATGCGAAAATACCATCCTCCCCGGAACTCTCAGGTATTACCCAGACCGAGAATGGTCCAAATACAGTGAGTGAGGTGGGCAGTATAATGGCGTCCGGATTCAGGAGTGCCCTCAATTCTGGCAAGTTCGTAGTCACCAGCGAGGTTGCGCCGCCGAAGGGAACCAACCTTGAGAAAATGTATCACCACATAGATATTCTCAAGGATAGCGTCGATGCGATCAACGTCACTGACCACCAGAGTTCAGTGATGCGATTCCCGTCCATCGGTGGCTGCCTCGCCATTAAGGAACAAGGTGGCGAGCCTATTCTGCAAATGACGTGTCGCGACCGTAATCGCCTGGCTCTGCAGGCCGAGCTTCTGCTGGCACATGCCAGGGGAATACGGAACGTCCTTTGTCTCACCGGGGATGCTGTGCTGGTGGGCGACCATAAGGAGGCCAAAGGCGTCTTCGACCTCGATTCCTCGCAGCTGCTGAGGACCATTCGCCTGATGGAATCAGGGCAGGACATGGGTGGGAACGACCTTGATGGAGCAGTGGAATTCTGCATCGGCGCCATCGTCACACCGGAGGCACAGCCAATCGAGCCTCAGCTAATAAAGTTTGAGAAAAAGGTAGAATCAGGAGCCGAGTTCTTCCAGACCCAGGCGATCTACGACCTGGACAGGTTCAGCAGCTTCATGCAGTACGCTCGTCAGTTCCCGGTCAAAGTCCTTGCCGGGATAGTCCTGCTCTCATCAGCCAGAATGGCGCGGTACATGACCGAGAACGTTCCCGGCATCTTCGTGCCCCAGAATCTGATCGACGAGCTGGCAGCCGCACCCAAGGGCGGGGCATTGGCCAAAGGCATCGAGATTGCCGGGCGGATGATTGCCGGTTTGAAGAGAGATTCCATCTGCGACGGCGTCCACATCATGGCCATCGGTAGAGAGGAAGTGGTTCCCGATATCCTGGCTGCTGCCGGAATCTAGGCCTCTTCTGATCCAAAGGCTTCTTAAGACCCTCGTCTGGGGCTGTCAGCGCGCAACGTCGGGCCAGCCGGGTATCACGGAGCCCAGCACTATGCGACCCGTCGCGCGGTAGTGGGCTTCAGTATTACCGGTGGCAAGGTCTATACCGTCCTCTTGTTATTTCAGTAATATAGACAAGCCCAACCACAACAATTTGACCGCATGAAGCTGCCCCCGGCCGGCGTAATGTCACCTTCCGTACAACTGTAACCTCGGCTGGATTGAACATTCTGACGTTTTGTGTGGTTGAAGTAACAATCGCCGTTCGCATTCAACCAAGGGTACAGATGCAACAGATGTCCGAATTGTAAACTTCGCCCCTGCTAGTCTTCCCGCAGTCTTTCTTGTGGTCCTCCCCTTTCTTGCCCTTGCAGGACTGTAGCCTTCCTACAAACCAAGTCGCGCGGCCATCTTGTCTGCTCCCGGCCAGTTGGCCAGCGTAATGTACCGCCGGTCACGGATTATCAGGCCGTCCTTATCCAGCAGGAGGAAGGACATAAAAGGTGTCTCCCCGGCGACGCCGTCCTCCGTCCAGGAGACAACACCCTCCGCTGCCACCTGGTTCCCCTTGGCATAGGTCAGGCCCAGGCGCATTTTTCTGTCAGGCGCCGCTTCCTTGACGATGGCCTCCACTTCTTTTGCGATGTTCAGATTGCAGGAACACTTCTGAACGGGCCATTGCATCCTGAACCGTTCGGGATGGATGACCTTCGTATTGAGACCGGTATTCTGGGCATCGACCCAGGCCCCTTCGATAATCGACAGGTTTCGCTTTTCCAAATCGGTCACAGCAGCACTTATTTGCCGTGACCGATGGTATTCATAGAACCCGTCCATTACACCTGCACCCGTGGTTTGCGGTTGATTCTGTGGTGCTCTTGATCTTCGTTGTTCCCGCCCGCGTGTGGACGGCCAGTTGGCCAAATCAATGTAACTCCGGTCCTGCAGGACGGTACCATCAACATCGTATATCAGGACCGCCACCCACGCCGCCTCTTTCAGCACGCCGTCTTCAGTCCAGGTACTGATGAGCTCCAACACGACCTGGTTGCCCACCGGCATGATCGAAGCAATCCGCACAGTCCGGTCCGGAACGCCCAAAAGGCTCTTCCACGAGGCCATTGGCGGTTGCTTACGCATATCATCAGCCATCTTCCATCCCGTATTTGCCATCCACGTATCGAAGCTGGCCTGCACGTCTTCAACGGTTGCCTGAAACTGACGTCTTTCCTCCGCTGGCGGTGCGAATGTGCCGGCACCGAATTGATGGATCTGGAACACCATCTGAAGTACCCGCCC
>Ga0307379_10011139_pt1 | contig 11839 bp, 9 predicted proteins | sample UN2MG_FD_202237 | JGI IMG/M metagenome (GOLD analysis project Ga0307379, IMG submission 202237) | Soil microbial communities from Risofladan, Vaasa, Finland - UN-2 | ecosystem: Environmental > Terrestrial > Soil > Coastal area > Acid sulfate soil | place: Finland: Risofladan, Vaasa | collected... | reverse complement strand
GAGGCTGGAGGCCGGAGACTGGAGGCTGGAGGCACCCGAGATTGTTAGAACTCTAACAAAACCCGAAGGCGAAAAACGGCCTTGGCGCTATCACAAACACCGATTTCGGCCAAAGGGCCGCGCAGGACGGGATTTGAGGTATGGCCCGAATGGGATATGACGGGGCAAAATCGGGCGATTTGTGTAAGGTCTTGTCTCACAAGCAGTTACGTCTCGCGACACGCGAGGAAAGTTGTTAGAACTCTAACAAGTTTCGGGAACGGCCCGAATTCAGTTAGAGTTCCAGCAAAATCGGCAGGACCCGACGAGCCACCGCGCACCACGGATCGCATAAGTCGTGCGTTTTCAAGGGGTTACGGCGACTCGCGCGCCGCCGTCAGGAGAGGATGCTGCACGGGGGACTCGAATCAAGGCCTGTGTCACGGGAACTGGGAACTCTCCGGGCGCAGGTTACTTGCCGGCGCCGCCGGCCGGATCGATCACGAGCGGCCGGGATTTCATCTTGAACGGCGCGTCCAACTCGACCGTCACGGTGAACGGGCCTTTGGTGCCGGGGGGCTCTCGCCACGAGAGCGACTGGCTGACGCCCCGTCAGCCGTACGGAACGCGCAACGTATCGCTGTACGAGCCGTCGGCGCTGCAGATGGTCAGTTGCGTCGGGGGTGGCCGCTCGTCGCGCTTGAGCAAGAGGAGGCGGTCGCCTCGTTCGCTCCTGAAGGTGTGCGTGATGTAGTAGTCGCGCCTCCCCCTCCTGACGGTGAACCGGCTGACGGCCGGCTCGCCGATCCCGAGCGCGGTCTCCTTGCCGGCCTCGACCGCGAAGCGATTCTCGGGAGAAGTGGCGTAGGCCGGCACGCATGAGTCCGTCCGGAGTTGCCAGGCGACGCCGCTTGGGTCCCGCCGGACGACTTCCCACTCGTGCACCTGGTAGGCGCCGGCCGGCACCGCGGCCACGCCGCCCACCGGCCGGCAGAAGAAAAAGCCCTCGTTGCCCCAGACGCTGAACCGGGTCACGCCGTCCGGCACGCGGATGCGGCCCATGGGTATCGCCGGTGCGGGGGTGAACCTGACCCAGCCGCCGCCCGGCGGCACCTCCATCGCGTACACCTTGCCGCCGGCCTCGATGTGCCGGCCCAGGTAGCGCTTGTCGGGTTGGATATCCTGCCCCAACTGGATGTCTTCCGCCTTAGGGGCGAGGAAGATGACGTCGGCGAGGCCGGGGCCCATCGCCGCGTCGTTGAACCGCCCGTTGCTGTTGTTATCGACGAGCGCACACCAGAGCGTCTCGCCTCCGATGGCGACGGGCCCCTCGTACCACGCCGCAGCGTACACGTAGGCGTCCAGATGGTCGGTCCAGTTGTGGGAGTAGAGGCGGAGTTGATAACGCGTCGGGCCGCCCTCGCCGGGGAAGCGCACCTCGACCAGGGGGAAACCGGCGCGAAGCAGTCCCGGGTCGGTCTCCTGGGCCTGGACGACGGTTTCATCGGCGAGGCTGCCGTCGGCGTCGGTGTCCACGTAAAGCCGGTCGTAGACGTTGTCCTTGCCGGAGCGACAGAGCATCAGCCAGAGATGGCCGGCCGGAACCATGGGCGTCGACCATCTGGCGAATCGCGGCTGCCGGCCCGTCGGGGCGGGCAACGCCACGCCCGGCGGGGGGTCCTCCTGCACCGACAGGTGCGCGCTACGCGCCCCCATGACGTTAAAGCCCCTCTCCGTGGGGCTCCGGTACGCCAGCCGCTGGGCCTCCTGGCCCAACGCCGCCGCGGCGGCCAGGACCGACACCAGGACCCACGCGGTCCACGCTCGACAGACCATCAACACACCCTCCCTCCTGAGCCGAAGGCCCCGTCGCCCGTCACCGGGCGCATGCGTTGCAGGGGCGTCGTCGGCCCGGCTTTCTTGAAGAACCTCTGCTGGCCAGGCTCGGAGGCCCGCGACGGGCCTACTTGACCGCGTGCCAGGTTTCGTCGCTCTTGAACTCGAACGGGCCGAGTTCGGGCTTGACGCGGACGCTGAACGTGCCTTTGAAGCCGTCGGGTACTCGCCACGAGTACGTGCAAGACCCGCCTCACCCATACTCGAACTTGCCGGCGTAGATGACCTTCCTGGCCTCGTCGAGGATCTCGACGGCGGGAGGCGGCAGCATGGTCTTGTCCTTCATGGCGCCGGGCGAGTACTGCTCGCCGGCTTGGCCGAGCAGCGCGTAGATGATCAGAACGGTCTTGCCGCTCTGCCGCACGTCGGTCTTGGCCAGGAGCGGCGGGCCGAGTTTGACGGCCAGGGCTTCGTCGGGCCGGATTTCGAACTGCCGGAACTCGCCGCCCGACTGGCGCAGCATCCACGTCGCGCCCGCGTCGTCCGTCTGCGTCAACGTCAGCGTGACCGGCATATACTTGCCGGCGGGGAGGCGGGCCTTGCCGTCGGCGGTGTTGACCCGCTGGAAACCGGCTTCGGACATGGCGATGATGTCGACGCCCGGTCCGCCCATGTCGAGCGTCCCGAACTTCGGTTCGGTCTTCTGGAACTCGATCTCGGAGCCGTCGGGCGCCACCCGGACGGTGTAATATGTCCCGCCCACCTCGACCATCTTGCACAGCAGCGTCCATTCCCACGCCTTGCCGGTCGGGCTGGGCCGGGCGAACTGACCGTCCTGATCCAGGTCGATCGCCAGCCCGTCGGCGCTGCCTGAGCTAAGATCGTTTGGATTGTCTTGGATAATGTCGTTGTAGTGGCCGTTGAACGTGCCGTCGATCACGGCGACGGCGTACGTCTTGCCGCCGAGGGTGGCCTTGCCCGCGGGGCAGCCGGCGGCCCGCAGGGAGAGGACCTGGGCGGGGCCTTTGGTATTCCGAAAAGTGGCCTCGCACCGGACCTTCACGGTCGCGCCGCCCGAGACGGGCAGGTCGGCGATGGCGTACTTGACCCGGTTGCCCTCCACCTGGCCGGCGATGGCCGTCTCGTCCGACAGGTCGTTGTCGCCGTCGGTGTCGACGTAGAGCTTGGGCGCGTCGCCCACAAGCGCGGCCATCCAGATCCGCTTGTCGCCGAAGCTCATCTGGCAGTAGGCCGCGGTCTCGGGCAGTCCGTCGGGCAAGCCTGTGATCTCGTCCGGCTTTCGGGGGTTCATGCCCCTGGCCGGGCTGTTCATCTGAACCACCGCGTCGTTGCCGGGGCCGGCTTCCTCGTACTTCAGAGGGAACTTGCCCTGGGCCAGCAACGGCGGGCACAGCAGACAAAGCACGGCGACCGTCAGCCCCACTCTTCGCATAAGCCGCTCTCCTTAAACGTGCGGCATCCGGAGGCCTTCCGGATGCCGCTTCTGTCACTTGACCTCGTGCCAGGTCTCCTCGCTCTTGACCTCGAACGGGCCGAGTTCGGCTTGGACGCGGACGCGGAACTTGCCCTTGAAGTTTTCGGGTACTCGCCACGAGTACCGGGGGGGGCCGCCGGGTCAGCCATAATCGAAGCGGCCGGTGTGGATCACCTTGCCCGCCTCGTCAAGGACCTGGAAGCCGGGTGCGGGGACCTGCTTCGCGTCCTTCAGGATGCCGCCGGCATAGTCCGCGCCCGCCCGGCCCGTCAGCGACAGGTAGATGGCGACGGTCCGATCGTGCTGGCGGGTCTTCGTGTCGGCGACCAGGGGCGGCCCCAGTTCGAGCCGACACGTCTCGTCCGGGCGGACCTCGACCAGGTTCGGCTTGTTGCTGTAGCCGCTGCGCCGGATCGTCCACGCGGCGCCCGACTCATCGGTCCGGCTCAGGATCACCGTGACGGGGTCGTACCGCCCTGCGGGGAGCCTGGCCTTGCCGTCGGCCGTCCGCAAGTGCACGTACCCGTGGTCCGAGAAGGCCGCGAACTCGACGTGCGGCACGGGGAATTCGAGGGTCCCGAACTTCGGCTCGGTCTTCTCGAACCGGATGCTCGACCCCTCGGGCGGCACGGTGACCCGGTAGTACGCGTCGCCGACCCGCACGGCCCGGCACAGCGGCGTCCATTCACAGGACTCGCCTCCGATGCCGAGTTGGTTGAGCCGCCCGTCGCGGTTGCAGTCGATCGCGATGACGTCGTCGCCGCCGCCCACGGACGGCCCGGTGAACGCGTCGTCGTAGCGTCCGTTGAAGTTGGCGTCGACCAGCGCCACGAGGTAGGTCTGCCCCGCCAACTCGACTTTGCCCGTGTAGCCGCCTGCCGACCGGAGGGTGAGCGCCCCCGGGGGCTTGCCCGGCTCGGGGAAGTACGCGCTGAGGCTCGCTTGCACCGGTTGCCCCCCGGCGGTCAGCACGCGAATGACCCCGAACGAGACATCATGCTTGCCGGCCTTGCCGGGTACGGCCTTCTCGTCCGAGAGGTCGTTGTCGCCGTCGGCGTCGACGTAGAGTTCCCAGGGGCTGCCCGCGACGACCGCCGCCCAGCGCGGCTTCCCGCCGAGGCCGAGGTCGTAGTAGGCCACGGCGGCCGACGCTGCCGCCGGGACGCCGACGATCTCGCCGGGCTTCTCCGCCTTCGCCGTCGCCGCCCGGGCCGCCAGCCCGAGCGCGGGCAAGGTGAACGGGTCGACTTCCCGGTACCCAAGCGGGAACGTCCCCTGGGCCAGGAGCGTCGAGCACACGACACACGAGACGGCCGCGGCAAGGATCAGCGCTCTCATGACTCATCCTCCTTGCACCAGGATGCCAGGACCGGCGCCGAGGGCCGGCTGGCCGCGCGGCCGGATCGCCATCGCGACCGACCGGTCAGACCCCTCGCGCTCAAGGGCACTGTCCACGCGGCAGACCATCTGTCTGATCGGCGCCGCGGCCGCCGCCCTGCCGTGCGCCACGACGAGCACCTGCCGGACGCCTGCGGCCAGGGAGTTCCAGGCGAGTTCCGGCAACACGATACTTCATTCAGTTTGGTGCCATGCCGCCTGCCCACGTGAACGGCGCCGTGTCCGCCGGCCACGGCACAGGCCGTACCCGTGCCAGGGTGCGGAAGCATGCCCACTGTCCAAGCGGGACCTGTGTAGACTACCCCGAAATGTCTGCAACCGCAAGGGGGATGGCTGCCGTTGCGGACCGGGGAGAACATGCTTTCGCAACGGCGCGAAAGCATGGCACCCGGCAACGGCGCGAAAGCATGGCACCCGGCTGCCGTTGCAGCGGGATCGCCGCGGCACGCCGCGGCCTACGACAACGGCGAACGCTGAACAAGGAACGCTCAATGTCCAACGTCGAATGAACGGCAACCCGCCTTCGCCAAGGCTACGGCGGGCAGGCGGCACACCACCGAGACCCCTCGGCTGCGCTCGGGGTGACAGATGGTTGCCGCGGCACGCCGCGGCCTACATGTCAGGAGCAGGTCCATGACCTGTGGCGGCACGAGGGCGGTTACGAGCGTTTGGGGGAGGGTCGGGGCGAAGGCATCTGGGGGGCGGCGCGGCCGTTGGCGCGGAGGCGTTGGCCGACGAGCATGTGCTGGATCATCGCCTGGGGCCGGTTCTGGAGCGCACACGCGACGCTGAGGAGTTGGTTCGCCAGGGCGCGGGATTGGGGCGGGCCGTCGGCGATGGCGGTCTTGAGGCGCTCCAGGGTCTGGTCCCAGTTGCCTTGGGCGGCGGCAAGCAGGGCCAGCCAGACCCGTGCATCGCAGGCGTTGGGTCGGCGTGCGTCGAGGGCGGCGAAGAACCTCTCGGCGTCGTCGAGTTTGTCCTGTCGGACGGCGGCGATGCCGGCGGCGGTCAGATTCTGGTCGTCGAGGTCAGGGACCCGGGAGGTCGGGGGAAGCGTGACGCGGCGCGGGCCGGCGACGCAACCGGCGACGCTGATCAGACCCTCGCGGGCGCTGGGTGCCTTGCCAAGGTGCGCCTGGATGAGGGTGGCCCACAACAGGGCGGTCGTGCCTGTGCCGTTGTGCTCGGCGAGGCTGTGCCAATTCTGCATGGACTCGATGGCTTCGTCGGGGTCGCCCTTCAGGAGCAGGGCCAGGGTGAGCCACTGGCCGGCGGTCTGTCTGGCGCCGTCCGGCGCGCGGTCGGCGGTCAGGACGCGGCGGAAGTGTTCGGCGGCGTCGTCGGGCTGATGCCGGACGACGGCCGCAATGCCAAGCGCTATGTCGCGCCAGCCGGGGACGGCCGGGGCGTCGCGACCGGCGGGGGCTCCGTCGGCCGTCCGGACGGCCACGTTGGGTTCCATGGCTATGGCGTAGGCCAGCGCGAGCATGGTGCGGGCCTGGGGGTCGTCGGGCGCCGCGGCGGTGGCCTGGGTGAGGAAGGGAATGGCGGACATGGGGCTTCCGGCGGCCAGGGCCTCGACGCCTCGGCGATAGGCTGGGCCGACGCGCGCGGGCTCGGTGCATCCGGCGGCAAGGAGCAGCGCCGCGAGGGCGGCAGGAATGAACGATCGGGCCGGGGTCATGGCGTATCTCCGTTGGCCGGTTCGGCCATCAGGTCGAGGGGGCTGACGTAGCGTTGTTGGAGACCGGTGGGGAGATCTGTGGCGCCTGCGTCGCCCTCGTCGCGGACGAGGTGGGTGGTAATGACGAGGACGATCTCTTTTTGGACGATAGATTCCTGGACCTTCTGAAAGACGGGCCCGAGCAGGGGGAGGTCGCCCAGGAGGGGGACCTTCTCCTTCATCTGGCGGCGGTGCTCCTGCAACAGGCCGCCGATGACCACGGTTTGGCCGTCCTGGATGGCGATGGTGGTCTTGGCGCGGCGTCGGGTGACGACCGGGAGTGCCTGGACGTGGTCTTCGCCGCCGTTGTCGTTGCCGTCGCGGGTCCAGTCGTGGATGACGTCGGAGACCTCGGGTTCGAGCTCGAGGGTGATCTGTCCGTCGGCGCCGATATGGGGTGTCACCTTGAGGCTCACGCCGCTGGTGATGGATTCGAGGCGGTAGTAGGGATAAGCGGCATGGCCGCTCAGGAGCGAGAAGTACTTCTCCTGGCCGACGAAGATCTCGGCGGGCTGGCCGTTCATGGCGATGATGCGCGGGTTGGCGAGGACCTGTCCCTTCTGGTCCTGGACGATGGCCCGGAGCATGAGGTCCACGTAGATGCCGATGTCGGATGCCTCGTCGTAGGTGATGCTGCCGACGAGGTTCCCGGCGCCGACGAGCATGCTGCGGTTCTGGTACTGCCAGTCGAGGCCGAGTTGTTTGGCGCCGGCCTCGCTGAGTTCAAAGACGACGGCCTCGACGGCGACCTGGCCTTGGGGGACGTCGATCAGGTCGATGGCGTCGCGCACGCTTCGGCGCACGGTCTCGGGTCCGCTGACGGCGATCACGTTGTTGACCTCGTCGTAGGTGATGCACTTCGCCAACGACATGGGCATGAGGGTCTTGACCTGCTTGGCCGAGAGGTGGCGAAGTTTGATGCGGTGCAGTTGGGCCAGCCGCTGGAACAGGGGCGTCCCCGGCTCGGTGAGGCCGACGATGTAGTAATCGCCCTCGCGGACGAACTGGTAGCCGCCCGACGCGCACAGCCTTTGCAGACACTCCTCCAAAGGCAGGTCCTTGGCGCCCAGCGAGACGATGCCCTGGACGGTCTGGTCGGCGATGATGGTGGTGCCGGTCTGTGCGGCGATGTCCTGAAGGACTTCGCGCAGTTCGGCTTCGACCCACAGGTTGTTGACAAGTTTGGATGGTGCGCCGAGGGGTTCGGGGACCGCGGCGGGGTCCTCGGCGCCGACGGCGGGCGCGAGGCCCACGCCGATCGCCGCGACGACGGCGAGCAGCGCCGGCCACCGGCACGGCGCCCGGCCGGGATGGTCGGGTCGAGGGCTCATCCGGTTCTGCCTTGCACCGTCAGGTCAATGGGAACCTCGATGCGCGACGGCGCTGCATCGAGGGTGTCGATCTCGAGAACCAGGGTGGTCTCGTGGTGCCCGGCCGCCTCGTCCGGGACGCGGACGAACAGATGCAACGTCTTGGACGCGGTGGTGGCCAGCGTGAACGTGTCTGTCCGGATCTGGAACCACGATGCGGGGTTGCGCGCGCCGGAGGGGTCGGCGACGGTGGCGCGGCACTGGAGGCTGTCGCCGCCCGTGTTGGTGACATCGACTTTGAGCACGCGAAACGTGCCGGCCGGGAGTTTGGCCGCAAGCGCTTTCGGCTCGACCTTGACGGTTGGGCCGGAGACGGTCGCCGTGACGGCGGCCGCGGCCGCCTTGGCCAGGAGGGCCTCCTGCTCGGCGGTGATCATCAGCGGGACGCGTGCCTGCGCCTTGGTCCACCCGGACTGGTGATCGAACTCCACGCGCATGGTGTACAGGCCGCACGGAAGCACTTTGGTCAGGGGACACTCGAACAATCGCGTGTCGCCGGCGAGGACGCTGGGGCGGCGGGTGGTCATCGGGGCCTTGAAGACGGTCCGCCCCTCGGCGTTGCTGATCCGGAGGTGTCCCGAGGCGTCGAAGCGTGAGCGGCCGGTGTTCTTGAGGACGGCCAGGATGGCGGGCATGGGTGCGGCGTCGGACTTCGGCAGGGCGCCGTCCGGCCCGAGCCAGCCGACCTCGCAGCGAAGCACCTTGGCCTTCTTCGGGAATGTCCGCCCCTGGACGGTCACGTACACGCCGGACGCGATTCGGTACTCGACCTCCAGCGTGCCGTGGGTCTGCTTGCGGTCCAGGACGACGACGACGGCGGCGTAGTACTCTCCGGTAGCGGTGTACGGCGCTTTGACCTCGAAGTCGATGCGCTCGGACTGGTTGGGTTTGAGCGTGACGGCGGCATGGGTTGGGGTGATCCACGCGGTGGCGGAGTCCTCGACGGTTCCGGGCGGCTTCAGGAGCACGGCCCCGCGCTCGGTGATCTCGAAGTCGGTCACTTGGAGTCGGGCCGACTGGGGGGGCGCGCCCCGCGTGCGTGCCCGGTTGGCCACCGTGACATGGAACGTGGCCGTGCCGCCCGGTTTGAGCGCGATGTCCTGCTTCAGGGGCGAGACGGTGATGCCGGCCGGCGCCGTTCGGGCTGCCAGGCCGACCGCCGCCGCGGCCACCGCCGCCGCCATGAGCGCTCGTTGCCGTATGGACATGCCCCGCGCTCCTTACCACGTGACCGTCAGGACGATCGACGCGGTGTAGGTGCCTGCGTCGTTGGCTCGCGTCGGCGCCGCTTCACCTTGGACGTGGAAGGTGATGTCCGAGGGGCCGACCCCCTGGACGCTGTAGGACCGCGCCGGCAAAATAAACTGTGCGGCGGCCACCCAGTCGGCGTCGGACGATGCCCCCAGTGCGGCCCCGGTGAGTTTGTAACTCGTGGCGAGGGTATCGCCGGTGGTCTGGTGGGTCAGGAATTCGTCGCCGGGCTGGACGGTGGAGGCCTGGATCGCGGCGTCACCGTCGTGGTCGAGCACCAGGATGATGGCGTCCGTGCAGGTCTGGCCGAGGCCGGTGATGTGGGGGGACGCGGTGGCGGTATACTCCGTCTCCGCCCAGCCGGTGATGGCTGACGCCGAACCACATGCTGCGCCTACAGCGGCGGCCGCAGTCGCGAGGACTGCCAGTGCCCTGAGTTCCACAACTTCCGCCCCGTCGGCGCATATCCGGGGAGCGTGATGCGATGACCATCCTATTTGTCGGCAAAACAGGTCACCATTCTTCGGCAATGTTTTCGCTTGCGGGCCCGAACGCCCCTGGCGCTATGAAAAAGGGGGTCCACGGCCATGGCAACTTGGCGTCAAAGGCCGAAACGCCCGCCCTGAGCGGATCCCGGGCGCCTGGTCAGAAAGGCCTTGGCGGGAGGCGATGGGGCGATCCGTGCGGGGACTGGCCGGCTGGACCGTGTCCCGATACGCAACGGGCGACGTGGGGCGCCGGGCGTGTGCCCTGCGTCCCGCGTCGCCCGCGTTGGCGCACGGACCGGTTGTGGCGTGGCTCCGGGCGGCCGGCGTCGGCGCGCCCGTGAGCCGGTTACCACGTGGCGGTGATGGTCAGACCGGCCGTATAATCGCCTGCGTCGTCGGCCGCAACGTCATCGGATTCGGCCTGGACGAGCAGGCTGAGCGCATACGACCCGTCGCCGGAGACATGCGTCACGGTGTAGGTGTTGCCGGCGTTGAAGAACTCGCCGACGCCTGCTCCTGCGAGTTTGTAGGCGGCGTCCGGCACGGTCACATCGCCCCGCATCTGATAGGACGTGGTGAGCGTGTCGGCGGCGGCGCCTGTGGTCAGGATACCGCTGTTGGCGCCGGCAACCTGGGACAGCGTCACGGTGGCGTTGGCGTAGAGCGTCATGGCCTTCGTGACGGTCAGATCCTCGCCGACCTGGTTAATCGTGGTGCCGTCCACGCTGCCGGTCCAGTCGCCCGCGGCGATGACTGGGGCGGCGTCTTCCCATTCGGCAAAGGAATCGACCGTTGCCGTCATGCTGACGACCGTGTCGTCAGTTGCCGCCCATGCGGTTAAGGACAGGAGCAGCAACGCCCCTAGAGAAACACCAATTGCCGTTACCCCTCGCAACATGACTGATTCCCCTTATTTGTGGCCGTGCGCGAAAGCGGCGCCGCTCCGCGCACAGGTCCGTGTCCGCGGGTATTCATCGGTCCCCGAGGGCACTTGCTTTAGGCATTCCCAAGTTTAGGTGAGAACGCGTCGGTGTCAAAGCGCCTGGGGCCTTTTCAACGTGCCGCTCTATGAGAACTGATATAAGCCCTTGTCCTGAAAAGAGTTAGAGCAAGACCATCGGAGACCGCCGGACGCCCGATACCCGGAAATGCTGCTACGGACCCCAGGAAATCCGGGCGAAAAACCTGTGGCGCCATGGCGGTTGGCGTCTGGTGCCGCGTGCCGGCGTTCTTCCCATCGTCCACGCGGGCGTGCGTGGATGTGGCTGGAGTTCGGTGCGCGGCATGGCCGATGACTAAGCGCTTCGACGTAACGTTGTGCGCCGTGGATCTGTGCACCCGGCGCGCATCAACGTCTGGGGGCCGCTGATGACGGATTCGCAACCGAAGGGCAAACACAAGCGGCACGAGGTCATGTGCCGCGTGCTGGCCAACTCGGTCGTCACCCAGTTGGCCGGTTCCGGGTGCAGTTTCGCCCAACTGCTCGAATTCGGCGGCGAGGTCCTGGCCTGCATCAACCGGCAGTCGGGCGGCAGGGGGACGGCGGGCGACGGCAACACCGGCGCAGGCGACGACCTGCACGTGGTGCCCTACCGCCTCGAGCCCGCCGCGGATGACCGCCACACGGTCCACGGCCCGCGCGTCAGGCTGCGGCCCATTGAGGATGGCGACGCGGAACTCCTCGATGCCTGGAGCCGGGACGACCTGATCAGGCATACCTTCAGCCGCGGCCTGCTCGAGGAACTGTGCGGCCACGCATCGCTCGCGTCGCTCCGGGACGGTCGGCGGGATTTCATCGTGTGCGACGAGCAGGGGCGCGGCATCGGCCTGGTCTGCCTCTTTCACATCGACACGGCGGTCGGCCAGGCCGAGATCGCGAAACTCCTGGGCGACCCCAATGCACGCGGCAAGGGGTATGCCAAGGAGGCCACCAGCCTGCTCCTGGGGTACGCCTTCGACGAGTTGAGGCTGAAGCGGATCTATCTGCGGACGGCGGGCCTGAACATCCCGAACGTGCGGCTGAATGAGAAACTGGGCTTCCGGTTCGAGGGGATCCTGCGGCAGGCGGCCGCCCTGGACGGGAACCCGGTTGACGTGGTCATCATGTCGATCCTGGCCGAGGAGTTCCTGCAACACTATCGGCTGGAGAAGGGGTGACCGGGCGGCGTCCGTTTGCCGGCGAACCTCGTCCTACAACGCTACTTCGCCTTTTTGTCCGCCTGGTGGCCTTCCCAGGCCACCTGGAACAGGCATGAACTGCATTCGCGGCGGCCTGGGAAGGCCGCCGCGCGGAACGTAG
>Ga0307379_10011138_pt1 | contig 11839 bp, 14 predicted proteins | sample UN2MG_FD_202237 | JGI IMG/M metagenome (GOLD analysis project Ga0307379, IMG submission 202237) | Soil microbial communities from Risofladan, Vaasa, Finland - UN-2 | ecosystem: Environmental > Terrestrial > Soil > Coastal area > Acid sulfate soil | place: Finland: Risofladan, Vaasa | collected... | reverse complement strand
GCTGCCGCCTCGATGGACATGGGAATGAGCGCTCCGGCGAGAGCAAGTGCGGACACGAGCCCACCAAGTCCGCGGGCTCGCGAGGAGAAGATCGTCAATTGGATCGTAGCCTTTCGATGAGATGTCGTGTGGGGCGTGGATCACCACGCTCAGCCGCCGCCGTGAGAGTCTAGACCAAGATTGTCACGAATCCGTAACATTCTCGGATGCAGCACCGCGGACGGCCGACCACGGTCCGAACCCGAGGGCGCCGTCAACCGCGTGCGCATTGCGGCAGGGGTCAGCCCCCTGGTGCAATCAGGCGGTGAAGGTGGTGCCGGTGGCGCGCAGGCGGGCTTGCGCCCGGTCGCGACCGGCGGTGGCGACCTCGACCAGCCCGGCTTCGAGGCTCTGGTCGCGCAGCATGTGCTGGTGGCGCTCCAGGGCATCCTTGGCCCGCTCGACGTCGATGTCCTGGGCCAACTCGGCCGTGTCGGACAGGATCGAGACCTTGGTCGGGTTGCCACTCACCTCGACGAAGCCGCGGTGGATGGCGATGTCCTGGATGGTGCCGTCGGTCTGGAACACGCGGGTGTGGTTCTCGACGAGCGCGCCGAGGAACGCTGCGTGACCCGCTTGGAACGCAACCTCGCCGCCGCCGAGCGTCCGCGTGATGACCATGTCGGCCTCACCCGAGTACAGCACCGCCTCGGGCGACACCACTTCGACAATCAACGGCTCGGCCATTGCTGGTGCCCTCGCTCGTCGGCCCTGCGGTTCTCCTCACTCGGGTGCGCCTCGTCGCTGGCGCTTCCCTCGGCGCGCGTGATCAGTGCGTTCGCCATGATCAGCTCTCCTGGAGCTTCTTGGCCTTCGCGAGGACCTGCTCGACGCCACCGACGTTCAAGAACGCCTGCTCGGGCACTTCGTCGAGCTCACCGTTGATGATGGCCTCGAACGACTCGACCGATTCGGCGACCGGCACGTACTCGCCCTGCAGGCCGGTGAAGACCTCGGCGACGTAGAACGGCTGCGAGAGGAAGCGCTCGACCTTGCGGGCCCGGTTCACGATCAGGCGGTCCTCTTCGGACAGCTCGTCGAGGCCGAGGATGGCGATGATGTCCTGCAGCTCCTTGTAACGCTGCAGCGTCTCCTGCACGCGACGGGCGATGTTGTAGTGGTTCTCACCGACGACTTCGGGCGACAGGATCGTCGAGGTCGACGCCAGCGGGTCGACCGCCGGGTAGATGCCGAGGGCGGCCACCTGGCGGGAGAGCTCGGTGGTGGCGTCGAGGTGCGTGAAGGTGGTGAACGGCGCCGGGTCGGTGTAGTCGTCGGCGGGCACGTAGACGGCCTGCAGCGAGGTGATCGAGCGACCACGGGTCGAGGTGATGCGCTCCTGGAGCTGGCCCATCTCGTCGGCGAGCGTCGGCTGGTAGCCCACGGCGGCAGGCATGCGGCCCAGCAGCGTCGACACCTCGGAGCCCGCCTGCACGAAGCGGAAGATGTTGTCGACGAACAGCAGCACGTCCTGGTTCTGGACGTCGCGGAAGTACTCCGCCATCGTCAGCGCCGACAGGGCGACGCGCAGGCGCACGCCCGGCGGCTCGTCCATCTGGCCGAACACGAGGGCCGCCTTCTCGAACACGCCCGACTCCATCATCTCGAGACGGAGGTCGGTGCCCTCACGGGTGCGCTCGCCGACGCCGGCGAACACCGACACACCACCGTGCTGCGAGGCGACACGGTTGATCATCTCGGTGATGAGCACGGTCTTACCGACGCCGGCCCCGCCGAACAGGCCGATCTTGCCACCGGCCACGTACGGGGTGAGCAGGTCGATGACCTTGATGCCGGTCTCGAACATGCGAGCCGACGGCTCGAGCGCATCGAAATCGGGGGCGTCTCGGTGGATCTCCCAGCGCTCCATGTCCTCGAAGCCCTCGGGTGCCTCGTCGAGGGGCTGGCCCCAGACGTTCCAGATGTGGCCGAGCACCTTTTCGCCCACCGGCACGGTGATGCCGTGGCCGGTGTTGCGCACCGGTGTGCCGCGCACCAGGCCGTCGGTCGGCTTGAAGCAGACCGCGCGGACCCGGCTGTTGCCCAGCTGCTGGGCGACCTCGGCGAGAACCGTGATGGTCTCGCCTTCGAGCTCGATGTCGAACTCGATCGCATTGTTCAGCTCGGGCAGCGCGCCGCGTGGGAATTCGACGTCGACCACGGGGCCGGCGATGCCGACGATGCGGCCGTCTTTGCGATCGGTTGCCGTGGTGGGTTCGGTCATGGTCATGACTGTTGTTCTCCTGGTGTCGCGTATGCGCTCAGAGGGTTGCGCCGGAGTCGGCCTGTTGCAGTTGCTGGTAGATCTCGTCGCCGAGATCGAGATACGGGATCTCGTCGTCGCCGGAATCGAGCGCTTCGGCACCGCCGACGATCTCCATGATCTCGGTGGTGATCGAGTCCTGGCGGGCCCGGTTCATGATGCGGCTGAGCGACTTGATCAGCTCGTCGGCGTTGTCGGTGGCGGACTTCATCGCCCGCTGGCGGTAGGCATGCTCGGACGCTGCGGCATTGAGCAGCGCCGCATACACGCGAGCCTCGACGTAGCGCGGCAGCAGGGTGTCGAGGATCGCCACCGGATCGGGTTCGAACTCGTAGTCGCTGCCGGTGCCGTCATTGCTGCCGGCCTTGCCGTCGCCACCGGCGACGGTCTCGGCGCTCAACGGCACCAGCGGGCGCAGGACGACTTCCTGGCTGCCGGCGGAGATGAAGCGGGTGTAGACCAACTCGACCTTGTCGACCTCGCCGGACACGAACAGATCGACGACGTGTTCACCGATCGCCCGGGCATCGCCGTAGGAGGGCTGTGCCGAGAAGCCGCTGAAAGCCTGGCCCAGCGTGTATCCGCGGAACCGGAAGTACCCCTCGGCCTTCTTGCCCACCGGGATGATCGTGTAGTCCTTGCCGGCGAGCACGTCGGCTTTGACCTCGCCCTCGGCGGCACGCTGCACACCCGAGTTGTAGCCGCCGCACAGTCCGCGGTCCGCGGTGACGACCACGTAACAGGTGCGGTTGATCTGATCGCGCCCGGCCAGCAACGGCGAATCGGCTGACGCACCGCCGCCGGCGAGGTTCTTGACCACCTCGGTGATCTGCTCGGAGTACGGCACGGCAGCAGCAACACGGCCCTGGGCCTTGACGATGCGCGACGCAGCGATCAGCTCCATCGCGCGCGTGATCTTCTTCGTCGCCCGAACGCTGCGAATGCGTTCTTTGAGGATTCGCTCCTGACCGCCTGCCATTACTGATGCCCTCGCTCGTCGGCCCTGCGGTTCTCCTCGACTCGGGTGCGGCTCGTCGCTGGCGCTTCCCTCACCGCGTGCATGCAGGCGCTTCCCTCGCTGCCTGCGGCCACTCCGGTGAATCGACTGAACATGATCCTGCTCACTCCGTTGCGAGGGTCTTGTTGGACTTGGCGTCGCCGACCTCGTCGACGTCGAGCGCCGTCGGGTCGACGTGGTAGCCGTCACCGGTGACGCTGAAGGTCTGCTTGAACGCCACGATCGCGTCGTCGAGGCCGTCGGGGATCCCGCCGGTCTTGATGTCGGCGAGCAGGCCGCTGTGTGTGGTGCGGACGTACTCGATCAGCTCGGACTCGAAGCGGCGTACGTCGCCGACCGGCACGTCGTCGAGGTGGCCCTTGGTGCCGGCATAGATCGACACCACCTGGTCCTCGACGGGCATCGGGCTGTTGAGCGGCTGCTTGAGCAGCTCGACCAGGCGATAGCCGCGCTCGAGCTGGGCCTTGGAGATCGCGTCGAGTTCGGAGCCGAACGTGGCGAAGGCCTCGAGCTCGCGGAACTGGGCGAGGTCGAGCTTCAAGGTGCCGGCGACCGACTTCATCGACTTGATCTGCGCAGCGCCGCCGACTCGTGACACGGAGATGCCCACGTCGATGGCCGGGCGCACACCCGACTTGAAGAGGTTGTCCTGGAGGAAGACCTGGCCGTCGGTGATCGAGATGACGTTGGTCGGGATGAACGCCGAGACGTCGCCGGCCTTGGTCTCGATGATCGGCAGCGCGGTCAGCGAGCCGGCACCCATCTCGTCGGACAGCTTCGCCGCCCGTTCGAGCAGGCGGCTGTGGAGGTAGAACACGTCGCCGGGGTAGGCCTCGCGGCCCGGCGGGCGGCGCAGCAGCAGCGACAACTGGCGATAGGCGTCGGCCTGCTTGGAGAGGTCGTCGTACACGACCAGCGCATGCTCGCCGTTGTCCATCCAGTGCTGGCCGATGGCGCAGCCGGCGTACGGGGCCAGGTACTTGAACGGCGCCGGGTCGGACGCCGATGCAACGACGACCACGGTGTAGTCGAGGGCGCCGGTCTGACGCAGCGTGTCGACGGTCTGGGCGACCGTCGAGCTCTTCTGGCCGATGGCGACGTAGATGCACTTCACGCCGAGGCCCTGCTGGTTGATGATCGTGTCGATCGCCACCGTGGTCTTGCCGGTCTTGCGGTCGCCGATGATCAGCTCTCGCTGGCCACGACCGATCGGGGTCATCGCGTCGATGGCCTTGATGCCGGTCTGGAGCGGCTCGTGCACCGGCTTGCGGCCCATGATGCCGGGCGCCTGGATCTCCATGCGGCGGCTCTGGGTGCCGACGAGGTCGCCCTTGCCGTCGATCGGGTGACCGAGCGCGTTGACGACGCGGCCGAGCATGCCGTCACCGACGGGCATCGACAAGATACTGCCGGTCGACTTGACCGTCTGGCCCTCCTCGATCTTGTCGACGTCGCCGAGCACGACGGCGCCGATCGAGTACTCGTCGAGGTTCAGCGCGAGGCCGACGGAGCCGTCTTCGAACTCGAGGAGTTCGTTCACGGCGGCGTCGGGCAGGCCCGTGACTCGGGCGATACCGTCGCCGACTTCGGCGACGCGGCCGACGGTGCGGGCCTCGAGGGAGGGCGCGAAGCCTTCGAGGTTGGACTTGAGCGCCGAGGCGATGTCGGCGGCAGAAATGGTCAGCTCAGCCATGGTGGTTGTCTCGTTCCTTTGTGAGCGGTTCGGCTCAGAGCCGGCTCTTCAGCTGGTCGATGCGGGTGCGAACGGTGTCGTCGATGACGGTGTCACCGATCGTGGCGACGACGCCGCCGACCACGGTGGGGTCGACGACGGTCTTGAGATTGATGCTCTTGCCGGTGGCGTTCTCCAACGCCGCCTTGAGCCGCGCCTGTTGGTCGTCGGTCAGGGCGACCGCGGTGCGGACCTCGGCGACGTCGAGCTGCTTGGCACTCGACGCACGGGCGACGAGGCTGTCGACGATGGCGGGGATGTCGCGGCTGCGACCGGAGCCGACCACCATCGACACGAGCTGGATCGTCGTGGTCGTGGTCTTGCCGCCGAGGAGGTCCTCGACGATCGCCTGACGCTTCTCGGCCGGGATGTGCTCGTCGGTGAGGGCGTTGCGAAGCGCATCGCTCGACTCATAGGAGCGAGCGAAACGGAACAGCTCGTCCTCGACCTCGTCGAGCGTGCCTTCGGCACGTGCGACCTCGAAGAGCGCCCTGGCGTAGCCCTCGATCATTGCGTCACTCATGAGGATGCTCCTGTGCTTGCTCCGACGCGTGCGATGAAGCCTTCGATCAGCTCCTGCTGCGCAGCATCGTCGAGGGTGTCGCGAACGATCGCATCGACGGCGACCGACGACTGCTTGGCGATCTCGGTGCGCAGCTCGTCGCTGCCCCGTCCGGCCGCCGTTGCGATGTCGGCCTCGGCGCGGGCTTCGAGTTCCGCGATCTCCGCGGCGAGACGGACCCGGCCGTCGGCGAGCAGCGCTTCGGCCTGCGCGTCGGCCTCGGCGTAGAGACGGCTGCGTTCGGCATCGATGTCGCCCTGCGCCTCACGGATCCTGATGGCTTCGGCGTCGGCGGCAGTCTTGGCATCAGCCGCGTCGTCGAGCTGCTTCTGGATCCCGGCGGTGCGATCGCGGAAGCTCTTGCGGACGATCGGTCCGGCTTTCCAGACCAGGAGCGTGAACACGAGGATCGACGCCATCGTGCCCGGGATGAGCTCCTTGAGCGGCGGGAAGATCGGATCGATCGTCGTGTAGCCCTTGTCGTCGAAGGGGATCTCCTCGGCGCCCGGCAGCAATCGGCCGGCGGCGAGCGTGGCAGCGGTGAACAGGCTCATGCCGACACCCCCTGGTTCATTGCCTCGCCGACGGCTCGTTGCACGACCTCGTCGCTCGGGCGGCGGCCGGTGGCGAGTTCGCTCAGGCGCATCGACACATCGGCCACGGCAGCTTCGACCTGGCCGCGAGCGGCCTGCTTGGCCGCATCCACTTCGGCTGCCGCAGCGCCACGCTTGTCGGCGATGCGGGCGTTGGCCGCTGCGATCTGCTCGGTGCGCTCGGTTTCGAGCGTCGCGCGAGCCGCCTCGACACGGGTCTGAGCGTCGGCGCGCACCGCCGCGAGCTGCGTCTCGTAATCGGCGACGTCGGCTCGGGCCGATGTGGTTGACGCCTGCGCCGTCTCGAGGTCACCCTCGATCCGGTCGTAGCGCGCGGACATCCCGTCACGCACCCTGCGGAACAGGAACAGGCGCATCGCGAGCGCCAGTACCACGAAGGCACCGAAGCCCCAGACGACTTCTTTCACTTCGGGGAAGATCGGGTTGAGATCGCTCTCGGGACCCTCAGCTTCACTGCCCTCTTCGGCGGTGACGAACGTGGCGTCCAGCAAGGACACCTCGATCGTCGCACCGGAGGACGTTACGACGGCTGTCAGCACGTCATCTCCTTCGCTTCTTGACCGTGGACGGGACGCTCGCGATCAGGCGAACTTGAGGAGGATGAAGACCACGAAGCCGATGAGGGCCAGGGCTTCGGTGAAGGCGATACCGAGGAACATGGTGGTGCGCACCATGCCGGCAGCCTCGGGCTGGCGGGCCATTGCCTCGACGGACTTGCCGACGAGGTAGCCGATGCCGATGCCGGGGCCGATGGCGGCGAGGCCATAGGCGTAACCGGCGCCTGCGGCGGCGCTGATGTTCTTGGCGTCAGCCGGGTCGTCGATCTGGGCGACCAGAGCGCTGAATGCTTCCATGGGGTCTTCTCCTGTTGTGCTTTCGGTAGATGGGAGATCGGGTGTTCAGGTGGTGCGTTCGCCGTGACTCAGTGGTCTTCGGCGTGTCCGACCGTCGAGTTGTTGATGTACACGGCGGCGAGGATGGCGAAGATGTAGGCCTGCAGGAAGGCGACGAGGATCTCGAACGCCGTCAGGAACACGAGCATGCCGAACGGCAGGATGCTCATCGGAACCAGGAAGATCTGCGAGGTCTCCGCAGTGAACAGGGCGTGAGTGAGCAGGCCGAACGTGACGAGCAGGATGTGGCCGGCGAGCATGTTGGCCATGAGTCGGACGGTCAGCGAGAACGGCGTGACGATGATGGTCGAGATGAACTCGATGAGTCCCACGAGCGGCTTCAGCGCCGTGGGCACTCCCGGGGGCCACAACAGGTGGCCGAAGTAGCCGAGACCCTGGTGCTTCAAGCCGGTGCCGATGTAGATCACCCAGACGAGCAGCGACAGCGCGAGCGGAATGGCGATACGCGCGGTGGCCGGCATCTGGATGATCGGAATGACACCCGGGATGTTGCACAGGAAGATGAACATGAACAGGCTCAAGAGGAACGGCGTCCACTTGAGGCCCGACTTGCCGAGCGTCTGCATCACGACGCTCTCCTCGATGAAGTCGATCGTGACCTCTGCGAGGTTGCGCGCCCCGGTCGGCGCGACCATCGGGTCACGTCGCGAAGCGAGCAGGAACAGCGTGATGCTGATCACGGTCGCGGCAACCGCGATCAGGGCGATCTTGTTGAACGAGGGGAAGATGTCCTGCCAACGCAGGATCTCGTTGATCGGCGGGAACTCGAGTCCGAACACGTGGTTTCCGTTTCAGTCGTGAGTGTGGGTGGGGCGGATGGTGCGAGATGGTCAGGGAGCGGATTGCGTCTTGGTCGGTTTGAGCCCGGGATGCGCCAGCGACAACGCGACGTACTTCATCTCCCAGAACAGCAGACCGAGGTGCGTGATGATGATGGTCGATCCGAGTGCCGGAAACGAAATCCAAGCGGCGTCCTTGACCAGCCAGACGGCGAGGAAGATCAGCGCGAGGCGGATGAGGTAGCCGAACAGCGTCGCCGCCATCATCAGGCCGATCGAGATGCGAGCGGCCATCGCGATCGACCCGGCGGCCAGCGCGAAGTTGGTGAGGACGATGGCGATGCCGTAGGCGCTCGACCAGACGCCGTCCATTCCCCAGATCACGCCGCACACGGCGATGAGCAGCGGGGCGACGATCAGCCCGCGCTTGATCATGTCGCTCGAGACGGCGACTTCGGGTGCCGGACCGTCGAACCGCGTCGTGATCAGCTCGGGCGATGCGCTCCGGTCGCTCATGCCGCGCGACTCCGGTCGGACGCCTTGGCCGACTTGGCGGTGCGCTCCGCTTCGAGTTCGTTCATGCGGTCGTCGTAGCGGTACTTCCACTTGGCGAACAGGCCGACCGCACCGAGCACGGTGAAGACGATCATGAAGAGCGGCCTGGTGCCGAACAGCCAGTCGAGCCCGGCACCGATACCGAAGAACAACGCCATGATGACGGCTGCCTCGATGCCGAGGCCCAGGCCGTCCTGCGTGTCGACGCGTGTCTGCTTTGGGAGGAGCTTCATTGATCCAAGGGAGCGTCGGGGCGGGCGCTGCGGTCGAGCAGCGGCGCTTGTGAACGCACGCACAACCTAGTGGGCCGACCCCGCCGGGGGCAACCCTTCGGCCAAAGTCTCCCCGTCGTCCTCGTGATCATCGGCCCCGTCACCCGCGGCACCGACACCGGCGACGCCGGCATCGGTTGTGGGCCCGGGATGCTCGGTCTCCCGACGGCGCGCACGGACGCTCGGGTGGAGCACCGTGAACAGCACGATCGCGAGCGCGATGATGCCGAACGGAAGGTAGGCCGGGTTGCGCCCGCTCAGCGTCGGGTACAGCACGAACGCCGACAGCAGCAGCGTCCAGGTCCACAGGATCACCACGCTTCGCCGGTGTCCGTGGCCGAGGTCCATCAACCGGTGGTGCAGGTGGCCCTTGTCGGCGGTCGAGAGCGAACGGCGGCTCGTCGCGCGCCGGAAGATCGCGAACGCGAGGTCGAAGATCGGCACCCCGAGGATGAGCAGCGGGATCGCGAGCGGAGCGAGGAAGAAGTAGGTCTGACCGATGAACTCCTGGTTGAACGAGTCGGCGCGACCGCCGACGACGCTCGTCGCGACCGCGAGCAGCAGCCCGAGCAGGAGCGCGCCGCCGTCGCCCATCATGATGCGCGCCGGGTTGAAGTTGTGGGGCAGGAATCCAATGCACACTCCGACGGCGATGATCGCCACGAGCGGGCCGATGTTCCTCACGTCGAGCACGTCGCTGTCGATCAGCTCCTGGCTGTAGAGGAAGAACGCCCCGGCCCCGATCGCGACGATGCCGGCCGCCAGTCCGTCGAGACCGTCGATGAGGTTGATCGCCTGCGTCATCCCGAGCAGCCACAACACCGTCACGAGCGGGCGCCACTCCTGCGCGAGCAGGATCGGCCCGTCGAAGAACGGCAACCGGAAGGCGTACATCACCACGCCGAACTGCACGAGCGCGAGTCCTGCGAGCACGGTGCCGGCCACCTTGGCCGGCGGCGACAGGCCGCGGATGTCGTCGATGAATCCGACGACGTAGATGATCGTCGCGGCGATGAGCACACCGATCGGCTCGGAGTTGCTGGCGAACATCACGTCGAACGCGTCGAGCAGCCAGGCGGTGAGCATCGCCGCCAGCAGCCCCACGTACATCGCCATCCCGCCGATGTCCGGCAGCGGGCTCTGGTGCACCGTGCGGTCGTTGGGCAGGTACACCCAACCCTGACGTCGAGCCAGCACGCCGACGAGTGGCGTGGTGGCGAACGTGACGAGTGCCGCGACGGCTCCGATCAGGAGAAAGGAACCGAGATCGGGCACGGCTGATCAGCCTACGACAGCGTCAGCTGGCCGGGTACGCCGGGAAGCGGGCGCAGAGCTCGGCGACGTCCTTGCGGACGAGTTCCAGTTCGGCGGCATCCTCGCGGCCGCGCAGTGCCCGGGCGATCAATGCGGCGATCACCGGCATCTCGGTCTCGGTCATCCCCTGCGTGGTGACCGACGGGGTGCCGATGCGCACGCCGCTGGTGACGAACGGGCTGCGCGGGTCGTCGGGGATCGTGTTCTTGTTGAGGGTGATCCCCGCCTCGTCGAGCTTGGCCTGGGCCTCCTTGCCGGTGAGGTCGGCGTCGAACGGCGTGAGGTCGACGACCATCAGGTGGTTGTCGGTGCCGCCCGAGACGAGGCGGAAGCCCTCCTGCACGAGCGCGTCGGCGAGCGCCGACGCGTTCTTCACGACCTGGTTCGCGTACTCGCGGAACGACGGGTCGGCCGCCTCACGGAACGCGACCGCCTTGCCGGCGATGACGTGTTCGAGCGGCCCGCCCTGCCAGCCGGGGAACACCGCCTTGTCGATCGCCTTGGCATGCTCGGCCTTGCAGAGGATCGCGCCACCCCGCGGACCGCGCAGTGTCTTGTGTGTGGTGAACGTGACGACGTCGGCGTAGGGCACCGGGTTGGGGTGGGCACCGCCGGCGACGAGGCCGGCGAGGTGGGCGATGTCGAACAGCAGCAGCGCTCCGACCTCGTCGGCGATCTTCTTGAACGGCTCGGGGTCGAGTCGGCGCGGGTAGGCAGTGGTGCCGGCGACGATCATCTTCGGACGATGCTCGAGCGCCAGGGCGCGTACCTCGTCCATGTCGATGCGGTCCTCGGCACCGGTGCCGTACGACACGAAGTTGTACAGCAGCCCGCTGGCGTTGACCGGGGAGCCGTGCGTGAGATGCCCGCCGTGGTCGAGGCTGAGGCCCAGCACGGTGTCGCCCGGCTGCAGCAACGCCTGGTACACGCACATGTTGGCGTTGGCGCCGGAGTGCGGCTGCACGTTCGCGTGATCGGCACCGAACAGCGCCTTGACCCGGTCGATCGCGAGCTGCTCGATGTCGTCGACGATCGCGTTGCCGCCGTAGTACCGCTTGCCCGGGTAGCCCTCGGAGTACTTGTTGGTCAGCACGGAACCGACCGCGGCCATGACCGCGGGCGAGGTGAAGTTCTCACTGGCGATCAGCTGAATGCCGGTGGTCTGGCGTTCGACTTCACGCTCGATGAGCGAGAGGACCACGGTGTCGGGATCGGTGTCGGAGGGGAACGGCATGTCGGGGAATCCTTTGGTTCGTTCCGCCAATTGTCACACTGTGCCGGGTCAAGTGTGACAGTTGGTCAGAAGTGGGCTTCGAGTTCGGTCAGTTGGTCGACACGCCGGGCGTGGCGTCCGCCTTCGAAGTCGGTGGCGAGGAAGGTGGTGACGATCTCCTCGGCGAGGCCCTCACCGACGACGCGCGCACCGATCGAGAGCACGTTGGCGTCGTTGTGCGCTCGGGCCATGCGCGCCGTGTAGAGGCAGTTGCACAGCGCCGCTCGCACCCCGCGGACCTTGTTGGCGGCAAGTTGCTCGCCCTGGCCGCTGCCGCCCAGAACGATGCCGACATCGGCGTCACCTTCGCGAACGGTGCGACCGACCCCGGCACAGATCGCCGGGTAGTCGACCGACTCCGTCGAGTGGGTGCCCTGGTCGTCGACGTCATGGCCGAGAGCGAGCAGCATGGTGACCAGGTGTTGCTTGAGTTCGTACCCGGCGTGATCGGAGCCGATCGCGATCCGTCGTACGTCGGCGGCCACATCCATGCAGGCCGAGTGT
>Ga0307379_10011137_pt1 | contig 11840 bp, 14 predicted proteins | sample UN2MG_FD_202237 | JGI IMG/M metagenome (GOLD analysis project Ga0307379, IMG submission 202237) | Soil microbial communities from Risofladan, Vaasa, Finland - UN-2 | ecosystem: Environmental > Terrestrial > Soil > Coastal area > Acid sulfate soil | place: Finland: Risofladan, Vaasa | collected... | reverse complement strand
CAACAAAGTATAAACCAATGGGTTCATATAATTCTCGAGCCAAATCATTCCCTTCGTATTCCAACCACATCATCAACTGATTACCGGTATGACCACCTACCCAGTTGGTGTAAAAGACACCTGCGGGAACGTAACCGACAGCCCAACCACCGGATACATGAGCAGCCTCTACCGAGCCTGCAATTGCTCCGTCAAACTCTTTTCCGGCAGGGATAATGGCTCCTGCAGTAAAAGCTTTCACTACCAAACGTCCTCCACTAGCTTCAGTCACTTGTTCGGCAAACCTTTTAGCACCCTCAAATCCAAAATCACCGGCTGCACACATGGATTGTAATCTCCAATTAATCACTTTATCTTCACTCAGTCCACTGATAGTAACACTAAGTAACAATACAAAAATCAAAATCAAATTAATCATTATCACACAATTCAACTTCTTCATTTTAAATACTCCTTTTAACATAGTTTTTAAAAGTGTCCAAATATAAGCTAAAATAGTTTGATTTGTTCCTCAAACAAAAGGAAAAAACGGATATATGCCTTGTCAACCACCTCCTTTTAGACATTATTTGTCTTATTTGTTATATCGTCTGACAAGTTATATTATATCACAAAATAACATTAGGTCAAACTTATTTTGAACCTATTTTGAATTCCCATAGACAAATTAATAAAAAGTATCGCCGCCATATCCTAAATCCCGATCTATGGGGGTACTTAAAAAAACTTTTTTCGAAGATAATGAAAAGTTTTCCAGGTTGTGATATCATTGAATATAATATTCAGATAAATTATATACATATGATGATGATAATACCACTAAAAAATAAAAGGTATGGAAAATGAAAAAAATTTCTATAAAATTAGGGAAAGAAGTGGTCGAAGTAAATCTTCCAGACAATACAGAAATTTTATCCACTGAGCAACCTAAACCACTTAGCAATCCTGCTTTTTTTATTCAAAACGCTTTGAAAGATTCTATCAGTAACCGAAGTTTGGAGCAAATTATTGAGCAAAAACTAAAGAAAAACCCACAAGCAAAGGCAGTAATAGTCATTTCAGATAATACCCGTCCTGTCCCTTACAAAGGTAAAGCAGGAATATTATGGCCAATCATTGAAAAACTTTTAGCGAAAAATATTTCTAATGACCGTATTTTTATTTTAGTAGCCACCGGTACTCATCGACCATTATCCGAAAAAGAATTAAGAGAGATGTTGGACCCTCGGGTATTTGACTATAGAATTCCCATAAAAAACCATCATTGTCGAGATAAAAATAATTTAGCATTTTTAGGTAAGACTAGTCGTGGTAGTTCAGTATATATTAATCGTGATTATATAGAAGCAGATATTAAAATACTTACCGGTTTAGTAGAAACACATTTTATGGCCGGTGCATCGGGAGGAAGAAAATCAATCTGTCCAGGGCTCATAGGAGAAGAAAGCATCTATATATTCCACGGGGCAGCTATGTTAGCTTCTCCGAAGGTTAGTGACTTAATTATAGATGATAATCCCTGTCACCAAGAGGCTTTAGAAGTAGCCAAGAAAGCAGGAGCAGATTATATTCTCAATGTTACTCTTGATCAAGATTTTAAGCTAATGGGAGTATTTGCCGGAGATTTAGAAGAAGCTCATAAACAAGCAGTAAAACAGATAAAAAAATACGTTACTATACCCTTGGATAAAGAATATGATATTGTTATTACTCATGCCGGCTTTGTAGGCATTAACCAATACCAAACAGCCAAAGCTGCAGTAGTTGCTATCCCGGCTTTAAAACCCAATGGTAAATTAATTATGATAGCAAATAATAATGATAAGGATTTAATTGGCAGCGAGAAATATAAAGCAGTTTTACATCTATTAAAAATAATAGGAGCAAAACAATTTAATCATTTGATTTTATCAGCTGATTGGACTTTTATTCCTGATCAATGGCAAGTGCAAATGTGGACTCGCTTGTTTTCCAAAATTCCTCCAGAGAATTTTATTTATTACAGTCCTCGGCTTTCTTTTAATGATTATAAAATTATTCCTGGTGTTGATGGAAACATATTTCTTCCCAGATCTGAGAGATACAAAGGTAATTTTAAGAATGCTGCTCAAGTAATTGAAAAAGCGGTGGAAGCAGCAATATATGAATTAAAAAGCACTACACAAGAAAAAATAAGAATAGCCTATTTAGCCGATGGCCCCTATGGAGTCCCGGTAAAAAGTTAGTGTAAAATTTAGTGGGGTAGTTTAGAAAAATTGCAAAGGAATAAGAAAAAGGCATAGACTTACCTATACAAAAAAACTCTTTTTAACAAAGGAGGTAAACTACATCCAGAGTACTGTAATGATAATCTTTCCCGAGGCCAAGATTAAAATTCCTATTAAAGATCTAAAATTTAACAGTATAGAAAACATAATATTTAAAATATCCCAGAATATAAGTCGTAAGATAACAGAAAAAGCTATTACTGATATAGATAAATATTTAAGGAATGAAAGAAATAAGGAGAATAAAAGATGAAATTAAAAAAATTCGGAAATAAATGGGTGGTAAGAATTGATAAAGGAGAAGAAATTGTTGAAACTTTAAAACAGCTTTGTAAAAAAACAAAATAAAATTAGGTTCGGTTAGCGGTGTGGGAGGAATTGAAAGAGTAACTGTTGGGTCTTTTAAAGCTAAAACTAAAGAATATTTTTCTCAAGAATTAATAGGAGATTATGAAATTACTAACTTAATCGGAAATATCTCTACTATGAAAGGGGAAATATATCTTCATTTACATATTACTATATCCGATTCGAACAATAATGCTTTCTGTGGACACTTAAATTCTGCAATCATTAGCACAACAGGAGAAATTATTATTGGAGAAATAGAGGGAGAAATAGAAAGGGAATTTAATGAAGAAGTAAAATTAAATCTCTTATTTGATTAAAAATTTAAAAATATTACCAAATAATTAGGGTCGGATGAATCCGACCCCTACATAAAAAACAATACAAAAAATCAAAAAATAATTTTTCTATCTAAAGCGAAAAATGATTAACCAAAAACTTTATCAAGGTAACGCCGTTCTGCTACAAACTATAATTAAAGTTTGTCAAAGGACCGTCCCCTGACAAAATCTATGAAGTATACTTATCGTAGCAAATAATTTCTGATAAAGGTTTTCTTCCGGTCTTGTTGCCTAATTCTTTAGGATATCCTAAAGGCATAAGGGACGTAATTCTCACACCCTCTGGCACACCTAATATCTCCTTAACTTGATCCTGGTAAAAAGCGCCAATCCAGCAAGTTCCTAACCCTAAGGAAGCTGCTTCCAAACTCATGTGATCAAGAGCGATAGCCAGGTCAATAGAATAGCTATGTTCTCCACAGGTCATCACATAATCAGGATCGGTAGCGCACCCAACTATAACTACCGGAGCCTCTCCTACAAATCCCTGATTTTTACAAGCAGGAACCAATTTTTTTCGTAAATCTTCATCTTTTACTATTATAAATTTCCAGTTCTGTTTATTACTGGCTGACGGAGCCGATCTGCCCGCTTCCAATACCTGACACAATACATCTTCCGGAATTTCTTTATCCTGATAACTGCGAACACTCTGCCTTTTTTTAATTGCTTCCAATACCATACTACTTTCTCCTCCCCTCTTGGATTTTTAATCTAATTTTTTCAAATCTTCATCTTCTAATGAATCTTCCAGATTATCCAGTTCTTTTAATTCTTCCTGTGATTTGATATTTTCTAAAGTTTCTTTATCTTTTTTCATTAAACCTTTCTCCCTTCTATATTGCAATTTTCGTATCTCATTTTCTATTCCTCTCTTTTAAGAAAAAGAAAAATATTTTATATAATTATAATACTTTTTACTATAATACCAAAATCTTTTATTCAGGTATTCTTAAAAAAATTCTAACAATTTTACAAAATTGTTTTAAAGTGATATAATGAAGTTGCAAAAAATGTATTTTTTTTTAAATTACCTTTTGGGTCTTTTGGGAGGTTTCGCTTATGAAAATAACTAAAAGACAAAGAGAATTTTTAAAAGCCCTAATAGATTTATACCGACAGAAAGGCTCTTCTATCCATTATTCAGAAGTCGCCCAAACATTAGGAGTAAGTAAATGGACCGCTTATGATATGTTACAATTGCTCCACAAAGAAGGTTTCCTGGAAGTAGAGTACCTAATCCCGGAATCAGACAACTATAAATGGGGAAAACTGGGTCGTTCTACCATAACCTTCTTCCCTACCAAAAAGGGATACGCCATCTCCAATCTTTCCCAAAGAAACCTTCCCACAAAAGCAGCTGAGCTTAATAAATTAAAAAAAGAAATTATTCAAAAATTTAATAGAATTAAAGGAAAATTTAACCTAAAAGAACTATTTAAAGAAGCCCTGCAAACTAAATCTCCCTTTATTTTTTGTGCTTGTATATTGCTTATTTTAATCCTTCTCATTAAAAAAATTACCGAGGGAATAGCTGAAATACAATTATTAAGTCAAGTAATTCCTGCCAATACGACTAACACCTATATTGAATTAGCTTTAACCATCTTTGCAGGAATGTGTTTTGGGGTTCTAGCCAAATATATAAATAATATTCCAAAATATGTGACCGGTTCAAGTAATAACTTGGACGAATACGCAGATTACATTCAAACCTATAATCAATATGTTTCTCAGATGGACAAAGAAGAACAAAAATCATTACTAACTTTCTTAAAAGATACTTTAGATGAAATAAATATAAAAAACAAAGAATAAATTTTTTAAAATAATTTTTAATTTATTTTATAGGAGGAAAACATCATGGATTATTTAGAAAAGTTTAAAAATTACACTACCAAACAGACCGTAAATCTTATTATGAAAACCCTGGGTAATACCTCTGATGAAAATCTTATTCGACTGACCTACGCGGCAGAAAAAATCGCCCCGAAATTTAAACCCGAAATAAACAAGGTCAGAAAAATGTTTGAAGAAAAAGCTCCTGCTTATTTTCTTGCTCAAAAAGTATTAAAGGAAATTCACTCTAATGTTCGGGATAAAATGGTATTAAATTTTATGATTAATTATATTCTGCTGGGTCCAAAAAATAGAGAAAATTTTGAAAAAAAAGAAGGCCTTTCTCGCCCTGCTACTATAGTGATTAGCCCCACTATGAGATGTAACCTTAGATGTACCGGTTGTTATGCCGGAGATTATTCCAAAGAAGATGACCTCCCCTATGAATATATAGATAAAGTTATAACTGAAGCCAAAGAAATGGGCATCTATTTCTATGTCATTTCCGGTGGAGAAGCTTTTGTTAGAGATGATATGTTAGATATCTATAAAAAACATAATGATGCTGCCTTTATGATTTATACCAATGGAACTTTTATAGATAGAGATATGGCTTTTAGACTACAAGAGTTGGGTAATGTCGCCCCGGCAATAAGCATAGAAGGATTTGAAAAAAAGACTGATGAACGCCGAGGGGAAGGAGTATGGAAAAAAGTAATGCAGTCTATGGATAACTGCAAGGAGGCCAGATTAATTTACGGTTTTTCTATTACTCCCACTAAATACAATACCGAAACCGTTTACAGCGATGAACTTATGAAATTATTAACAGAAGAAAAGGGGTGTAGTTTTGGCTGGTACTTTACTTACATTCCTATCGGCAAAAATCCTGATGTAAATCTAATGCAAACTCCGGAACAAAGACTGTATGGTTGGAGAAGAGTCAATTATCTGAGAAATAAGTACCCCGTTTTTATCGGGGATTTCTGGAATGATGGAATGCACGTAAGTGGCTGTATTGCCGGAGGCCGCGAGTATTTTCATGTAAATGTAAAGGGAGATTATGAACCTTGTGTCTTTACCCATTGCGCTACTCATAATGTAAGAAATACCACAGTTAGAGAGGCTCTGGCTTCTCCCTTATTTAAAGCCATAAGGAAAAGACAACCTTATTCTGATAATTTAATGTTACCCTGCATGATTATTGATAATCCTAAAGTACTAAGGGAAGTTGTCAAAGAATGCAGCGCCTATCCTACTCATGGCAATGCCCAAACAGTAATAACCGAATATGCAGAACATTTAGATAAATACTCTAAAGAATATGCTGAGCTTTGTCAGCCTTTCTGGGAGAAAGTATATGTGAAAAAAGAGGGAATGCCTGAAACAGTCCCTGAAAAACTTGAAGATGTAAAAAAACTAATAGAGGAAATTAAAAAATAAAAAGTTGAAAGCTGGTATGAGTTTCCCTAGCTATCGCTTACTCTTTTTTTGAGATACAATCATGCCAAAGATTATCAGCAATCCTCCTGCCCAGGCGATAAGCCCTACTTTCTCGCCCAAGAGGAAGTAGGCAAACATCGCTGCAAATATCGGCTCTCCGGAAAATATTATAGCTGTTTTAGTGGCAGTGGAATATCTTTGAAATTTATTCTGCATATAAAAAGCAAGAGCTGTAGCAAATATTCCGGTTATCACAATCGACCACCATATATCAGCTGAATAGGAAAGATGAATAGCCGGTCTTTCATAAATTAAAGCCATTAATAAAGACAATACAAAAACTACTGTTATCTGAGTAATGGCCAGAAGAACATAATCTAATTTTTTACTAAATAACCCTACTGATATAATATGCATTGCAAAGGAAAAGGCACATAAAAGAACTAAAAAATCCCCTAAATTAAAACTAAAACTGCTGCTATAATTTAGAAACCATAATCCGGTAAATGCTAAAACTACTCCTATAACCGAATTTCGATTGATTTTCTCTTTGATGAAAAAATGGGAAATAATGGGAACCAAAACTACAGACAAACCGGTAATAAAACCGGCTTTGGTAGCTGTAGTATGCTTTAGCCCCACAGTTTGGAAGGCATAGCCCAAAAAGAGGAAAATCCCAATTAAAGAGCCTTTCTTTAAAATCAATATATTGATTTCTTTTATCTTCTTCCAAAATATTAACACCAGAATCAGTGCTGCCAATAAAAATCTGTAAGTTAAAAAAGTATAAGGCGGAATTGAATCAATAACTCCTTTAATTAAGGCAAAGGTAGAGCCCCATATAATTACTATTATTAATAAATAAATTTCTGCTTGAATACCTTTCATATTTGTTTATTATATATCCTTTAAAAATTATTTTTATTTATTTTGCAGTTATTTTTTATATATCTTCCTGAAACCAACCATTTTCCAATCCCTCTTCTTTAAAAGATTCTAAGGCTTTCCTGTATTCTCCCCCATTTATCCTCCTAGATAGGAGAGGAAACTGCCCAGCCTGGTAAGCCGGAAAATATTGCGCCATCAAGCTAATATAAGTATGAGGAGAAATCTCCCGGGCAATAAAATGCATGATTTTTTTAGTTCCGCTTAAATCCTCCGGTAAAACTAGATGACGAACAATCAGCCCGGAACGAGCTATTCCGTTCTTGCCTACTGCCAGATCACCCACTTGTAGATGCATCTCTCTTAATGCCTTTTTTACAATTCCAAAATAATTTGGGGCAGATGAATATTTTCTGGCTACCTCGTTATCGGCATACCTGGCATCAGGTAAATATATATCCACAATACCGTCAAGTAGTTTTAAAGTCCCAACCGATTCATATCCACTGGTATTATATACGATAGGAATATCTAAACCCATTTTAGCAGCTGTCTTAATGCTCTTTATTATTTGTGGCACAAAATGAGTTGGCGTCACTAAATTAATATTATGGCATTTTCTTTTTTGTAAAGCAAGCATAACTTTAATCAATTCTGATAAGCTAACTTTGTTGCCATTGCCTAACTGGCTTATGGGATAATTCTGACAATAAACACATTTTAAATTACAGTTGGTGAAAAATATGGTGCCTGAACCAAAATTACCTGACAGTGGTGGCTCTTCCCCAAAGTGAGCATTATAACTGGAGATTATCACATCTTCACTCGAACGGCAAAATCCTCGTTCACCTTCTAGGCGGTTCACTCCGCATTTACGAGGACACACTTCACATGACGAGAGTAATTTATAAGCCTTCTCGATCCGTCTATCAAATTCTTCTTCTGTTATATTTAAATATCTCGGATATTCTAATTTTTTTATCAATTTATTATTTTTTCACCTAAAGATAATTTAATACTTCTTTTAAGGAATCTAACTGTAAATAATTTTCTGATAGGGGCTCTTCTTCCTCAAATTTCCAGCTTAAGTAAGGAATTAGGATACAATTTATACCTAATTTTAAACCAGGATTTAAATCTGAACGAACACTGTTGCCCACAATCCAGGTATCTTTTTTGTTCAAGTTATGTTCAGCTAAAATACCTTGGTACTCGTCTACACTTTTACATCTCAAAACATAGATTGCTGAAAAATATTTTTTTAAACCGGTTAACTCCAACTTTTTTTCCTGTACCTGAGGATCGCCTAAGGTTGCGAGAATCAAAAAATATTTTTGGCTTAAGATATCTAATATTTGATAAACACCATCGACCAGCTCGGGAATCTGTCTAAAAACCTGCCAACCTATGTCTTCGATCTTCTTTTTTATAGCCGGATTAATTTTTTCGCCATTTATTTTACAAAAATACTCATAAGTTTTTCCCATACTTAGAGGATATCTTTCTTTCACAAAACCATACTCTTTTATGTAGCTAATATCAACTTCGTCAAGCTTAATTAAAGACTCTTCGCTGTTAAAACCTGATTCCTGCATAAGCGATGAAAATTCATCACGGGCACGATTATATAGTTGGGAAGTCTTAACCAGGGTATCGTCTAAATCAAAAATAATAGTCTTGATTTTTATCCTCTCCTTTTTTATAAATTCTTTATAATTATAACTATAATGATACGCTTTGGCAAACCCTAAATCAGTATCGAGTATCGAGTATCGAGTATATAAATACAGTGATGAGTGATATGTAAAAACAGTATATAGTATTGAGTATATAGTATCGAGTATTGAGTATATAAATAGAAGAAAAGAAATAAAAGGAAAAGAAGAAAAAGAGATAGTATTGAGTATTGCGTGAAGAGAAAAGGATACCGGAGAAAAGGCAGAATATAAAAATCATTTATAAAATGATAAAAAATGTGTTATAATATTTTTTGTTAAGTAAAATAGTTTGCTGATTGATTAATTATTGTATTAAAATGAAAATATACTAATAATAAAACACTTAGAAAACTAAAAGTGGATGAAGTGATTTAAAATATCTATAGTTGGAAAGAAGGCAAAAATGAGAAGAAATAATAAAGATCTAAAAAATTTAAAGAAGAGAGATATTAAAAAAGGGAAAAAATCTATGATAAGAGAGCTGTTGGAAACAGTAATCAGTGCAGGGCTAATTGCTTTCATAATTATTACCTTTATAGGTCAGGTCACGGTAGTAAGGGGCGCTTCGATGGAACCTACCCTGCATGATAATGAAAGGCTTATTGCTAATAAGATTAGTTATCGTTTTGAATCACCTGAAAGAGGCGAAATTATAATTTTTAGACCTCCTTTAGAAATAAAGCGGAATTATATCAAAAGAATAATTGGGGTTCCGGGAGATAAAGTTGAAATTGCTAATGGAGAAATTTTTCTTAATGATGAAAGATTAGAAGAGTCATACGTAAAAAATGGATCGCATGAGAATATGTCTCCTACAATAGTGCCTGGCAATTCTTTTTTTGTCTTAGGAGATAATAGGCCCAATAGTAGTGATAGCAGATATTGGGGTTTTGTTCCTCGCAAAAATGTAGTAGGCAGAGCCTGGTTAGTCTTCTGGCCCTTGAATAGGATTAGAATGCCGTAAAAATATTGACCAATTGACCGATTGTCCAATTGACCGATTAAAATAGTCGTTAGGCAATAAATCTAGCGTGGAGCGTACAGCGTTTAGCGTATACATTTGGTTATATAGTTAGTTGATTACCTGGTTAGTTAGTTGCTAAATCAGTACACACCAGTTAACTAATTAACCATATAAACGTTCAACTATTTCACAAATTTAGATTGGTAATAGTATGGTTTTATTTATCAAACCTGTTTCAGCTCGAATAAATTCGATACCAAAAAATCGTAAGATACATAATAAGCCTTTATTTATGATACTATACGCTACGCGCTAAACGCTATACTTATTTACTATATACTCAATACTCGATACTATATACTGATTTCATTTATTCGTTTCAATAAATTTTTCAATCGAACGGTCGTAAGTTCTCTCTACTTCGGGAGAAAATAAACATCCCGGAAGTTCACCCATCCTTTTATGATAAACAATGCATTCACAACACTTACCCTTTCTGCTGCAGGGTTCATAAGTACAAATACAATTACTCTTGTTCTTTTCGATACTACATTCCATTACTTCTCCTCCATATTCTTTTATTTAAATTATACCTAATTGGCTATTTTAAAATACTAAATCATCTATAGTTCTTTATTCAATAAATCAATTATAATTTAAAAGAGATTTTAGTTCAATTCTTTTATTAAAAACAAAGTAAGCTCATTCATTTTTTGAATTACCTTATAGGTTATTATATAATAAAACAAGATAAAGAAATTTTAATAAATTTAAAATGAAAAAGAGCAATGAAAATGAATCTAGGTAAAAAATTTATATTTTTAGGGTTAATTTCAATTTTTATTATTACCAGTTTGACTATGTTTTCTTTTGCCAGTGAAGAAAAAGATCATATTAAGCGGGCTTTAGTATTAATTGACGAAGAAAAATATAATGAAGCAGTAGGAGAATTGGAAGAAGCCCTAATGATAGTTAAAAGTAAAGCTAATTTGGAACTTGTTAACGTGTCATTTACAGAAGAAGAGGCCTGGGGATTTGGTATGTATAACCAAAGAGAAGGTACCATCTTTTCTCAAGGTGAAACTTTCTTTATGTATGGTGAAGCAAGAAATTATTCCATTAAAGAAATTAAAAAAGATCTTTACGAGATACACATTAAAGAAGATATTTATATCTTAGATAAAAATAACAATGTCTTATTCAAACAAGAAGACTTTCTTGACTACCATATAACTTCACATTCTAAAAACTTTGACCTGTTTATTAATAATACACTCATTCAAACTTCTCCTTTCCCTGTAGGTGATTACAAATTTCTGCTAGTCTTAAAGGATGTTTTTCTGAAAAGACCACTGAAGTAACTATTGATTTTACTGTTGTAGAGTAAATTCCATAGATAAGCAGGCAGAATAAAAAAATAAAGCAAAAAAAGGCTTAGAACACATTAATACAAATTAATAATAAACTTGTTGAAAATAATGAAAAAAACTAATTATTATTTTTTAAATATGGACGAGCAAAATTAACCTGTATGTAATTATATATCAATGTCTTAAATAAAATCTATATCTCAGGTTATTTTCTTTCTACGCTCCTTAATTTTTTCAAGCATATATGTCCATCCCTTTAAGAAACTATCCCTAAGTAGAGTCACTGGACCAAAATTTTCAAACTCATCAACAGAAAGACCCTCTTCCATATACGCTCTACGGAAATCAGGAATCTTCTCTAAAAGCTCGCCAACAACTTTTTGTGGGGCCGGATTAAACATTCGATACACAACAGGAGGATCAGCTTCAATCAATTTATCAGCTGCCCCTATCCAATTGATCGTTATATGCATCTCAGAGCCAACCATTTCAGTAAAATGATGTAAACCTCGAGCTCCGCCACCGAGCATTATGCCAAAATATTCCCTCTCTTTGAAAATCTTGTACTGTTTTCTTGCCACGATACACCCTGCCTGCCAAAGAATATCTGGTGAGATATCAATATTGTCACGCTTAACAACATCTCTTAAATGGTCATCAAATAT
>Ga0307379_10011136_pt1 | contig 11842 bp, 9 predicted proteins | sample UN2MG_FD_202237 | JGI IMG/M metagenome (GOLD analysis project Ga0307379, IMG submission 202237) | Soil microbial communities from Risofladan, Vaasa, Finland - UN-2 | ecosystem: Environmental > Terrestrial > Soil > Coastal area > Acid sulfate soil | place: Finland: Risofladan, Vaasa | collected... | reverse complement strand
GTCGGGCGTACTCGTATTTCCCTCTGTAATTGCGGACGATGGGGATCGGGAAGGTTTTGGACTGGTGTTGGTGGAAGCTTTGGGGTGTGAATGCGCTGTAATCGTTACCGATCTACCCGCCATGCAGGACATCATTGTAGATGGGAAAACCGGGCTTGTGGTTCCGCAAAAGAATATACGAAAGCTTGCGGAAAAGGTTATCCTTCTTTTGGATGATCAGAAACTTCGGGAGTCACTGGGAAGGGAAGGGCGGGGGTATGTACTTCGAAACTTCGACTGGATGATTATTGTGGAGAAATACAAAAATCTGATTGAATCAATCGGCTGTCAGCCAAGCACCTCTTGAAACAGATCCTGATATTCTTTTACCATTCGATCGAGCGTAAACATTTTTTCAACTTTTGCGCGATTATACTCTCCCATTTCATGTCTGAGTTTTGGGGAATCCGCAAGAAAATTAATTCTTTCAGCAAAAGCATTCACATCTCCAACTGGGCACAGAAATCCGCCTTTGCCTTCATCAATCAATTCCGGAATCGCAGAGCAATTACTTGCCACCACCGGGAGACCGCATGCCATGGCTTCAAGGCCTGCCAGGGGTAGCCCCTCCCGAACCGTTGGAAAAAGCAGTATGTCAGCATCTTGATAGACAGCAGGCATTCGTTGGTATGGGACTTTTCCCAGGCATTGGAGTTGTGAATGTTCGGCCAGTGCTCCCGATATTCTCAGCCCTGACGTATAAGAAATTGTAACGTTTTCACCCAACCTGTCCATGATGGGCAAAAGCCATTTCGCTCCCTTTCTTCTGCTCAGATTTCCGCAAAACAGTACCTTGAATTTATTCGTTTGGTTCTTATAACCCTGTTTTCGTGGAGTAAAAATGGTATGGTCAACGCCATTATAGATGATCTTTATATTATTGGTCAGTTTCATTTCTTGTCTTACCAAGTCTGCCGTAAACCGACTCACGGCTGTAATGCCATTGGCTTTTGCCAAGGCCAATTTGGTGAATATTTTCAAGTCAGCTTGGTAATGAATATTCTGAAAGACGCTGCTGTAATCCCGCATGAATCTATCCAGAACATAATTATGAAAGGTCAGAACCAGAGGGACATTCTTTCGCGCATGAAAGAATCCGTAGTCCGGTGTCGTATGAATGAGACCAGTTTTTCTAAAGCGCCCCAATAGGTACAAAAAGGGAGGAAAGAGTGTTCTGTATGGGTTATAGCGAACAACCTCATAACCGGACAGCCTGCTTTCAAGTGTCCTGTGAACAATATAGGCCCCGTTTCCCGTGGCCATTGGGCTGAGAATGCGAACGGATTTACATTTACTATTACGCGGCATACTTGAATTTTTCGACAAATTATGGCCTTTACCCATTATTCCCAAAAAGCTTCATGAAAGGCCTGATGGCAAAAAGGGGAATCAACGTTTGTACGAGGGAACCAGATCGAAGAATACTTGCCTCAGGCCAAAACGTCAATGTACGTCGCTTAACCCCACTATTGTCAAGCAGGCTTGCAAAAATTTCTTGCATAGACAAGGATGGGGCGATGCAGGTCATCTCTTGATCCGTTTGCTCGCTACTGAACGAAAAACCACCCAGCGAATCAGCTTCCCTCAAGTCCGGTTTTGAAATGAGAAGTTTGATCACTTCAAGAAGATTCTCCCTGTATTCAAGCGGGTTGGTTTCGTACATATAATTTGGTACTGAATCAATAAATCTCTCTATCCCACGCCTGAGAATCTTCAGGCCCCAGTCAATGGCAACTTTATTGCCTCTTTCCTTGAGCCGCGGTGATACAAAACCCTGATCATCATAGAAATAGCCCATGGTCATTCCATGGTCTGCTGAGCACAGCACCTCGAAGATACTGATGAACGCCTTCCCCCAATCCTGATAAATGGATGGAGATTCCGTATCGAAAAAATACGATGCTTGTGAAATATTGTTTCGTTTGGATCGAAGCCCAAAGTAAAGCCCGACCATGTCTACATCGTGCTCAGAGAAATCGAGTATCTTTTTCAACCGAACCTGCGAATTGGCATACCAACCAGTATCGACGAGGGCAAAGGGAAGCCCGTCTGTCAGTTTTTCCTGTTTAAGATAGGCAAGGAGGGTGTTTCTTGCGGAAGCGGCATATTCAAGAATGAGTTTCTTGATGGGATCATCCAGAAGGAGAATCTGACCAAGTTTTGAAACATCGTGCGTTGAAAGGCAGGCGTCCAAATCGGAGACATTGAATTGCGCTCGACAAAGATAAGAGGCCAAAAGATCGGGTGGCAATCCCAGCCGCAGGCTTACCCGCCTGATCGTAAGAAAGGGCTCAGCGTGAATAATCCACCCAAGTTCATCTCCCCCAATTTTTGTAATCGAGGGTAAATTCCATGCCTGTCTGGATCCGTAAAGATAACGAAGTTCCATGCCATGCCCCGTTCTGACAAGAATTTTTCGGGCTACATCCAGGATGACTTGCCCGTCTCTCGCCATGAAATAAAGACGCTTGACATTTCTACAGACGGCCTCCCGCACTACCCAGAGGGCGTAAAAAAAGAGAATGGGGCCGGCAATGTTGGTCCCAATCCTGTATATTGTTGCCTGAGTCTCGTCCAAGTCGTTTTCTCGGGACAGTCTGGCTTTTCTTGATGCACCGGCAACAATTTCTCGACAACGAACTGGCGGGCCCGCATGGTTGCCTAAGAGCATTGCCTTTTCATAGCGATTGAGATGGGCTTCATTGAAATGGATGGTTTTTATTCCCAAACTCCTTGGTTTTCTGAAGTCGCTATAATGGTGGTCACCGACATGAAGCATCTCAAAAGGTGAGCATCTTTCCGCCTTTAATACATGTTCAAACAGCCCCCCGCTGCCCTTTGTCAGTCCGACCTCGCCAGAGATGTAAACCCCATCCTGATTTTCAAACCCCCCTGCTTTTTTCAGCATCCTGACGATCACAGCCCTCGGCAGGTACATATCGGAAATAAAAATGACCCGTTTTGCGGCACTTCTGGCAAGACTAATAGACTCGATCGTCTTGGGAACTCCAATGATACATTCCAACTCAGTCTTGATTTCCAAAGCTTTAAGTTTGGCAATTACATCGCGACGTAGTCCAAACTCGTTGCGCAAACAACGATAAATCTCAAACAAGGCGATATCTTGCCTGGAACTGTCTGCTCTGGCCTTTCTTTCCGCCTTCATACGTTCCGCAGTGAAATCATTTCTGAGCCTATCCGGCAGAATCATGTCCCATTGACTTATCCGATAGGCAGCCAAATCAAATACGCCTCTGGGTTCTGCAACGGTCCTTGTAAGGACAGTATCAAAAACGTCAAATGAGACTATCTTTATCGAATCACCACGAATATCGTTTTTCATCGTGTGAACACCTGAATCAATGAAAGGGGGTATTTGATCTTGATGCAGAGACAATGTTCGGAATTCGGCCTGTTCGCAGCTCGCGCCTGCCCCACCGATAGCCGATGAAACGTGCACTTAAGCAACACAATTCACGGATGCTCTGACACGTCTTCAACCGGTCCACGATCAACTTGGGAACCGATTCAAGTTCGTCAGGCCTTCGAGCCACTGGGGGAAGGGTTAGCCAGGCATGACAACGGCCCAACAGAAAGCAGCGCTTTAATGAAGATATGAAGAATACGTTTTCCGGTTTGTTTTCGTGGAATACCGACGCAGAAGGTACAAACAGGCGATCATCAGCGTGTGCAGGGCTAAACTGAACAAGAAAAAAGCTTTCATCGCCCACGGGTTGTGACGTCCCTGGGCCGATGTAAACAGGAAAAGGGCTTGATACCCCTTTCAGAAGGTGTCTTCGTATGGCCATATTGGGGCCGAAGGGATAGGTACCGTATCCGTAAGGCACAACGGCGGACCCCTTGTCGTGGGCAGATGTAAGCGGCCCCATCAAATTGAAGGATTTTTGAATCCACGCTGGGACGGCTGCTAAATCAACGTCGATACGCCCTCCGAAAATGTTGTATTTTTGAAACTGGCGCGCAGCAGCATAAAGCTGAGCCAGCCAATCGGGTCTGGGTAGCACATCATCATCAGTGAATACGAACAGGTCGCCCCGGGCAAGTTTAATTGCGGCATTGAGCGCCCGGCTTTTGCCGGGCCGATCTTCTCGCACACAACGTATCGACAACCGGGTTCGGGCGCGTTCGATTACCTCGAATGTTTCGTCGCAGCTGCCGTTATCGCCGATAATCACCTCGAACGGTGGGGCATTGACCTGTCCGGCTAGGCCTTCGATCAAGCGAGCGAGGGACGCGGAGCGGTTGTGGGTGGCGATGACGATGCTTAGGTCTAATGCAGACGCCATTTTGTGGATTCTTCCTCTATGATGGCCATATGAATATCTGCCATTCTCCGCTCCCAAGCTTGGGCATTAAATCTTTTGGCATAGGTCGATTTTGCTGCTTCGCCCATCCTGGCCTGAAGTTCCACGTCAGATAGCAATGCGCACAGTTTTTTCGACATCAGTGTGAGATCGTCCGGATTGACAACCCAACCACACACACCATCTTCAACCACCTCGGGCAGCCCACCTCTATCTGATACAATGCATGGCCGGCCATTGCGCATGGCGTCAAGGACAGAAAGACCAAGAGTTTCAATATAGCTGGGCTGAAAATATACGGTGCAAAGCCTATAATAAGTCGCAACCTCCTGCTTCAAACCCAAAAATTTTATTGTATGTTCCAAACCTTCAGCAGAAACGGCATTACGGCAGTCCTCCAGTAGGTCGCCTTCGCCGGCCCAAACGAACTGAACATCAGAAAAATTGGGAGTGGCCAAAACTTGTTTGGCGATCTTTATCCATCCAAAAGGATTTTTATAATGGACTACATGCCCCAGCGTGAGAACTATACGTGCTTTATGCTGAATGTTCTCATCCGCATGAATTACATCCCCCATGGTGCTGTACACTACATGCAGGGTGTCCTTTGGGACAGCCCAGGCTTGCGCAATACTTTTTCTAGCATGATCGGAGACTGTTATTAACCAGCTCGTTTTGCAAAAAAAAAGACCATAGGCAAACCGGACAACCATCCGTTTCCATTTCGGTTCAGATTGAGAATCCTGCGGAGAAGTATGCAATATGTAGAGGGACTTTCTGCCCATGGGAAGCACTCCGATGAACAGCTTAGGGAGGCCAACAGATATGACTATGATGTCAGGAGAAACTTTTAGAACAAGTTTCCTGTACGTTACCCACTCCCGAAAGATGTGCAGGGGAAAACGCGTTCCAAAATGTCTGTGGCCAAAACCATTCACGGCCTCCATGACAGTGAAGCCATATTCAATAATACGTTCATCTATCTCAGGATCGTTATCCTCAAAGGTACGAAGAATGGTAACACGAGCGCCCAATTTGGAATACAGGTTGAGCAATTGTTTGAAATAAGTGCGCGTCCCGCCCATCTTTCCATACTGGGCGAAAAGCAGGATCTTCAACTTAGACATTTCGGCCCCCGCTTGATCAACGGCCTTGTGCGCAAATTATTCAACACGCCCGTAATGCCTATTCTTGTAGAAAATAAGACTTTTTATAACTATCATAAAAAACTGATAAAGAGGCAAGTTCAAAAAATATCGCTCTTTGGAAAAAAAGACATTTCTCAACAGCATAGGAGTGTAACACGGCATATTGACTATCGAATCATAGAAACACTGTAAATACATATTTTTCTTCATATGGCATAGTGAGTTGCTGAAAGCAGGTTCAGCATATTTATTATGCACTACATTATATTCTTTCAAATAATCAACCCAAGTATCGATATCTTTGATGGTTTTCAGATCATGAAATGGTTCACCGAAATGCAATGCCTTATGGCATTTTCTTTCATGAGCTGTGAGGTATCTACCCAAAAAGTCTTCTGCCAGTATATTCCTTATCGTTTGCACATTGGTTGCCAATTTTGAGACTTGATGTGAATGCTGGCGATAATGCAATAAAACTTCAGGTAAATTGTAAAACATCGTAACTTCTTTCATATCAACCCACAGCTTGTAGTCTTCGCAATGTCGAAAAGACTCATCGTAACATAATGAATACACCTCAAATAATTCTTTGCGAAACATTGAAACTGGATGCCAAATTGAACATTCACAAAACATTCTTGCACATATGTCACCGTGATTCACAGGAGATTTCCAAATCCTACTATTAAGACCAAATGCTTTGATCCAGGCGCTACAAACACCGATTTTAGGATGGTCATCCATAAACTGAACTTGTTTTGCAAGACGATTTGGCAGACTTATATCGTCGCCATCCATCCTGGCAATATATTGGCCATGGGCAAGTTCTAACCCTTTGTTCAGCGACTTTATAAGACCGGAGTTATTTTGATTCAGTATTATGCGAATACGTGAGTCTTTTTGTGATTTGATGATATCTAATGAAGAATCAGTGGAACCATCGTCGATAATCAGGAATTCAAAGTCGGTAAAGGTCTGGTTCAGAATGCTTTCAATTGCCTCAGCCAAATAAGTTTCTCCATTGTAAACCGGCATTAGCACTGTAACTTTTGGCGAACTCATTATCATGATGAAAAACGGTTAAAGTCTGATCCAGCTCTCAGGGAGCAGGTCGGTCGTATCAATATCTTCCTTGTTAAACCATCTCTCCGGGGCGATGACAATCTTGTCGGAACCAGGATTGAGCCATGCTCCCCACCAACTGAAAGAACTGTTAGCGATAATATGATGGCGGCACCGACTCATCAGTCTCAGATCTTCGTAACTCGTAAAGGCATTATTATGATCAACAAAAATTACAGGATGAGAGATATATAGATTAGCTTTCGACCATTCAGGGTCATCGCTAAAAACAAAAAAATACGGCTTGTCAACCATGGAACAAATCTCAGTAATGGCGCGTGCATAATAGTCAAGACCACATGTGCCATGTACTTTGCTTGTCTGTAAATCCGAAACATAATCTCGCCTGCGGACATGCAGACTCACCGACTCGCGTGAGGAAATTAATTCTGCCATTTTTTGATTCTCGCCAGTTTGCGGCACAGTTATAGCAAACTCCTTACGGATCACATCTTCAATATCATTAAAGTATTTTTCGCTCTGCCAGTACCCATCAAGGTAAATATTATTGGGCAAGTTCAATATTTCGGAATCAAAATGAAAATATGATTCCCGGATATGCGATGGGGCGAGGTCTTTCGGCCTACGTAATAAGCATCGTACCAGTCCAGCCAGGGCACCATTTTTTTGAGATGTTAAAGTCTTAACTTCCTGTGGGGATGCAAAATTCTCCAAAATATTGAACGAGCCGAGTTCGTACTTTCGTAGATTGTAATTTTCATATCCAGAAATATCCAGCTTCAACTCCGTACCCAGGACATGAGCCAGTCGCCTGCCAGCAGCATACTGAAACATCTGATTTCCAATGCCGCCTTTGAGTTTAACTATAATCATTACTATTTTCTTCAGTATATATAATTACGGCAACTAAAACAGAGCAACTCTTCCCGTCTCTAATTATCGGAATTCAATCCTTCAAGACAATTGGTGTGGTTACCCGCAACTTTGTAGCCGTCTGCGAGAACCAATTTCCACAGAGGTTATTCGCGCAAACGCTTCAGCTCATGCTATGAATTCTCCCTCCAAGAAATGGCTTACCTGCTCCCAGAAAATTCGCCCCGCCTTCGCAGGGGCGTGGTACTTGTTAATGGCTATCTGACCGTTTCGGCGAATCCGATCGTTTCCGGTTGGGTCATCCAGAATTCCCTTGAGCAATGAAATAATTTCTTCTGGCTTTTCGTACTGAAGACAACTAACGCCGGGCTCTACATGGATGTTCTCGTAGGCAAATGCCGACCCAATCCCCAATAATCCCATGCACAGAGATCCTAACACTTTGCCTTTCGTACCGGTGCCTACCGCAATGGGATACAGATGAATATCCATTTGGCTCAGAAGTGCCTCGTAATTATCTACCCACTTCACAAGTTCCACCTGCCAGCCTGATTTACGCATCGGAACGAGATACTCTTGTCCAGAATGCCCAAGCAAAAAAAAATGGAATCTATCCTTAATTTTTTGAGCCATAGTCACGGGTGAAGAAATGAATCGCTGGAAATGGTCCCCAATATACACAGGATCATTAAGAGATACCAAGATATGAAATAGAGATTTTTTATCGTTCCAAGAAGGCCGATTTGCTGGTTGGACTTCTATGCAACAGGGATGAATCGAAAAAAAACTTCGTTCCACACATCCCGTTAAGGTTTGATAATGGTATAGGTCCGTACGGCCGACAAAATGAAGGTACGCTTGAGTTCGGCTCCAAGCCTGCTCCAGTTCCGAATTGATGCGGTACTGACGGACATAGCCCTGAAGCTGTTCGTTCGTCCAGCGGCCAAATCGAATCACCCGATCGTGGTGTAGTGTTGCGGAGTCTGGGCCTGTCACTACCAGATTCTGATCCGGTAAAGCCCAAGCCCAATTGATCAGCCAATGCGGGTACAGATAGACTACGTCCGGCGAAAATGTCCGAATTTGACGCACCACTGAATCTACTACTGGAAACTGCTGATACAACTCCGCAAAAGAGGTATTCTTACGCCGCCAGCAGATGAATGGAAACCAGCTACACAGGCTGGTAAATTTCTGTCGCACCATGTGTCTACCCCAAGAGAGGCTTTTCGGAGATGGCAGAACCGAAAGGTTCTCGATACCGATTGCTCGGTATTTCTGACGAATTTCAGACTCAGACCTCCCAACCAAGGAGGGAAATGTAAAAGCCAGCACTTCCGCTCCCTTGGGACGATGTTTAAATAATTGGTAGGGTAAAGAGGTCGGCCCTCCCATATTGTAATAGCTCGCTGGGAACCCTGTTATTATGACAATTTTCATCGGCTAATTCTTACTTTTTTTCAGTAAACAGAACCAATGTGCGTGTTTCTTGTGGAGTCGAATTGAATAGTTCATAACTTTTGAAATACTTTTTGCCTTCTTCCAAAAGAGCTTTTAAACTGTATGTTTTGGCCGTAAAAAGATTTTTTCGATAGAAAAAGGCGGCTGAGGTATTCTGAGCAATTTTTTGATCCTGCCAATCCACATACTCAATCAGCAGAGATTCGCTTGACAACCTTGATAGGAATTTCACCAAATCCGTGATCGAGTTTCCATCTCCCAGTGCCATGTGATGGAGCAAGGCCAAGCAAAAAACCATGTCGACTTTCTGACGATCGGGAAAAGAAAGGTTCTTAGGCCGCAATCGGGAGAACGGATACCATTCCTGTTGGAACTGCGTATAACTGGAATAGAAGGGAATGACCGGAAGCAACTGCTTCCGAGCCTTCTGGTATAGGATATCCGCATTCGAAATTTCAATATCTAGAGAAATAACCTTTGCTCCATTCCGGGCTGCCAGCAGAGAATACCACCCAGTATTGCATCCTATGTCCAGCACTCGTCCTGGCTGGATTTTTTTCAGAATATCAAGTACATTCTTCTGCTTCTGGCTCCATTTATCCATCGAAGCAAAATCCAATGTATGCTTGCGGGATTGATAATACCCTTTATTTTCCGAATAACTCACCTCAAGCGATTCCACAAATTTCCGTAAGCGCTTTATTGTTGTACAGTAGTCAGAATTTGTAAATAAGTTCTGACATTTTTTTATCATCGCCGACGCTGGGCACAAACGTCTCTTGAGAAAAAAAAACGCCCACTTGGCAGTGCCATCCCCCAACAAGCTCAGGATTTGCATTTCCGACAAAGAGGGATACTGCATATGTGGTGCTGCATTTTTCAAAAGGTATTCTGCGACATGCCTCTTATTAAGATGATAGGCCAACAGTGGAAAAATAAAATTTCGCAGGAACGTCAGACGAAGCATTTCTGTTCCGCCATCTCCTTTGGGATCAAGCTGACCCCAGAGCCACCGTTCGTTTTTCAATTCCGCAAAGGGAATGACGGATCCAAAATCAACGTATTGAAAATCTCCGAAATCATACAGGACATTTTCCGGCATAGGGTCCTTCAGAACTAACCCGTAGACATACAGTTCTTCAAAAAGATCCAGGACAAAAATAGCAGCATCTTTCAATAGACTTGGTGGCCATTCAAAAGGATAGATAATAACAAGGCGTTTCTGACGTAACGTTACTCCGTCTTCATCTTCGGAAAGAATTACAGGACAAAGCCCCTTTGAAAAAAGGTCGGCATCCTGGCATTGCTTTATATATTTTTTGGTTTCTTCAGCAAACGCAGGTCGCATCCTTCTCACAACATACTGTCCATCCCAGAACACGGCATTTCTTTCGTCAAAATTTGCAATTTCTTTCATCGCTTTTTATGAAAAGCTCCATTTGGCTAAAGGATACACGCTACCCTGGTAAGAGCTGTCCGGGAGAAACCCTGTCCCATAGATATCCTTTCCTTCCACTCGAAAAGGACCGATGCTGCTATAGGAATCTATCGGGACCGTCCCGAAATAAATTGAAATGGTAACGAAGTAATCCCCCGGAAGCAGATAATTGTTTTCCCAGTTCACTCGAACCCTGTTCCCGGCTCTGAAATCCAAGGGCCAACCAAGTTGGTATTTGGTGGCAAACGTTGTCACTCTCCGGCCATAAGTGTCCATAATTCCTATAGCAACATCGCATTTTCCTTGTATATTACTTTCTTTCACTTCAATCTCAAACTCAACAGACTCTCCCTGTTCCACGGATTTTTCCCCATTCACAAAAAATCGAATCGCAGTATTCTTACCGAAAATCACCTGCTCAGAATTCCAAACGGTTTTCACCCCCGATGTCAGATACATTTCAACAATATTTTCGATTTTCCCCATGTCCATATTCCGCCCTTCGGCAAGAAAGATCCCTTTCTGACACAGGCGGAGAATAGCATCCATATTATGGCTTACAAAGAGGACGGTTCGTCCGTGCACTGCCACATCCTGCATCTTACCAAGACATTTTTTTTGAAACTCGGTGTCACCAACGGCTAAAACCTCATCCACAAGCAGAATCTCCGGCTCCAGATGTGCGGCAACGGCAAAGGCCAAACGTACATACATTCCCGAAGAATATCGTTTTACAGGCGTATCCAGAAACTTTTCAACTTCCGCGAAGGCTACGATTTCATCGAACTTTATCTTAATCTCAATTCGGCTCATCCCGAGTATGGCACCGTTTAAGAAGATATTTTCCCGTCCGGTTAATTCTGGATGGAAACCCGTCCCTACTTCCAGAAGACTGGCCACTCTTCCTTTGATACGGATACGCCCCTTGGTAGGCTCTGTAATTCGCGAAATGATCTTAAGTAATGTTGATTTGCCTGCGCCATTGCGTCCAATAATACCGATTACTTCACCTTGCTTTACTTTAAAGGATATATCCTTGAGCGCCCAGAATTCCTCTGTTGTTGAGTGTGTCGATGATTGTTTATGATTCCATGGAGATATTATTCTCTTGCCAAGCGACTTCACTTTGTCAGCAATAACATCCCGTAAGGCGGTATAGTTGCCCTGCTGTTGGTGTTTGATCAGGTATTTTTTGCCGAGATTCTCGACCCGTATTATAGTATCAGACATGGTGTTTAAATAATATCAGCGAATGTTCGTTCTGTTTTTCGGAAGAACCAGAGTCCTCCCGTAAGTAATAATGCAACAAGTCCTATGGAAAGTAAAAAACCAGGAAGGTAAAACGAAGCATCACTTCCGAGAATAGCCCAGCGGAAACCATCGATTACGCCGACCATTGGGTTAATGGAGTACAAAAGACGATACTGTTCGGGAACAACACTGCTGCTGAAACCCACCGGCGAAATATAAAGGCC
>Ga0307379_10011135_pt1 | contig 11842 bp, 9 predicted proteins | sample UN2MG_FD_202237 | JGI IMG/M metagenome (GOLD analysis project Ga0307379, IMG submission 202237) | Soil microbial communities from Risofladan, Vaasa, Finland - UN-2 | ecosystem: Environmental > Terrestrial > Soil > Coastal area > Acid sulfate soil | place: Finland: Risofladan, Vaasa | collected... | reverse complement strand
TCTTGTGTCTTGTACTTATTTAGTGACTTACTCCACACAAGTCCGTCGGCATCTTTATCATCAGCAGAAGCTCCCCCAATAGTTTTCTTCTGGGTAGTATCCACTTCCGTACCCGTTTTTTTTCCGGTACCGGGTGCGGTATAGTTGCTGCGTGTATTGGTGTAGGTAGTGGTAGTGGTACTAGCACCCCAGATCTTGTCAACTCTTAGGGGGGTCTTGTCCCAGTCATAGAGATCACCTATCTCGGTCTTATCTTCGATCGGAATTGTCAGGTCCCACACAGCACAGGAGTCGTCCTGTAATGTCTTGAATTCAACATCTGCTTTCTTCAGGTACGGGAACTTGGAAGAAATAGCAAAAAGTTTGGCCATCTTATTGTACTCGAACAGTACATTCTCCAGGAACTTTTTCTCAGAGGCGATATATACTGTCTTCAGTGGCCGAACCAGCACCATTTCAGCAGGCCTTCCATCACGGAACTGAGCAACCTGATACGGATTGTTACCAGTCATGGCTAACACATGGTACGTACCGGCCAGACGTCTCGTGACTTCCTTCACCATATCTACTGTATAAGGGTTAGCCCCATTATCAGAGTAGTGATTAAGAAGATGGCCTATGGCCTCACTGTCCACATCACCGATACGGGTGCTCTTGAGCTTCTCAAATATCTTCTCGTGGTTGGTTAGCGTACCGTTGTGAACCAACATGGTATGGCCAATTTGGATCGGATGATTGTTCTTGTTGTCATAGCTGTTACCCACTGAGGACTTACGGCAATGACCGATGAATACTTTCATCAACTTGGGATACTCTCTCCACAGCTTCAGGAATCCACCGAAATCTTTCTCTGTTTCTCCGAACCTGGCAATGAAATCTGGAGATGGAATACCCATCTTTAATCCAGCATAATTACCGTCGGCCCACAGAGCAGAGATTCCCGTAGCGTCTTTGCCACGCTCTACCGTAGCCTGAAGTAACTGAGTGGTGACAAAGATATTAGCTTCATTCCTTATCCTCTCATCAGTTTTCTTTTCGAAAGCATCGAAGGTTAGCGCTCCTACGATTCCACACATATTATTACCTCCTATTTATTCTTCATTATCTGAGTCAGTATCATTGTCCAGGGCAGTACTATTACTGGTAGTAGCCCATTCATTGGTCGTTGTGTAATAAGCATAATTTACAGCAGGATCATTGTCGTATGTAATGTTCACTACTGTATTTGGTTCTGGTACACTTACGTGAACTGGAACTGGTAGATCGCTTTCTGTCAACAGTTCCTCATTAATAGGTGGAAAGGTTGCTAAAAAACCTCCCTCTGACATTGGTTCCTCTTCACTATTCGTAGCAACCTCTACATCTTCATCTTCACTGTCCGATATAATAGCTTCAGCCGACAGCGTGAGAGGTTCGAAAGAAGGTTGTGAAGGTGGCGGTTCAAATGGAGGCGCCCAGGATGTGTCAAACCCCTTTTTTAGTATTTGTGATGCACGCTCCGCAATTTCAGTTTTGGCATATGAATCATTATACTCTGTCTTGTATTCCTGCCATTTTGAGTAGTTCTCCTTACTAAGCTTCTTTGGAGTTCCGGTGAGTTTCTTTGGCAAAGACATTTTACAAGGTAGGTTCAGACAGATCAACTTTTCCAAATCATCATAAAAAGATCTTCCATGGAGATTAGATCCATTAATGGAAACACCATCCACAGTAAAGACATTCTCTTCGTAGTTAGAATATATGAAGTCCGCTTTGAATAAGTTTTTCAGTGCACCTCTCCTCTCTGACTCACGTACAGTGGCACCTGATAATGATAGTCCTATGCCGTCTACTTTGCGCATATTAAACAGCGGTACACAATACGGAATGTCGAGGAATGTTAATACAGCTACATATTTATCATCCTCACCTTCTAGATAGCTGTCTCCCCTATACCAGCTGCTCCAGAAGAACAATGAGTTATATTTGAATTTATTTTGTAATTTTTGGAGATCGCCCGACAAGAGTTTTCTTTCTTCTTTGTATTCGATTACGAAGGAGATGGCACCAACATCGTGGATAAACTCAGTTAGTCTATCGAATTTATTGATATCGAATCTGTTTATTTCCATCACCTTGTGGTTACCATACAGTGGCCTCAAACTTACTGGTTTGATAGTGCTGGCATGAGTCTGCATGGATGTCTTACCGCCAGCAGATATCTGCGAAGGTGTTATAAGAGTCCCTACCCTGATTATATTACGTTTATGCTTTTCAAGGTCTACGTCTGGATATACTATAGGTACCCCACACGGCCACGGGCCCTCATCGTGTGTTAGGATACCATGACGGTATGCACCATCACACTGAAGGTTAGATTTTATTCCCAATACGAGATTGCTGTCAAACATATTAACCCTTCCCTGCTTTTTTGACATCAGTGTCATCTCTAAAGTTAAATCTACACATGGTTTTTTCCCACAGGTTGAACACAAGGCCCTGTTTGTTTTCTATATCTACACCTGTGCCTTCACCAGCATAGTCTATGAAATCTTCGACTGCAACTTTCATGAAATTCCCTCTGGTGCCGAAGAATACTAAACCTAATTCGGGATAGTGTTTTACCTCTATGGGGTTACCCCTTCTGAATAAGTATAAATTGAAAGGATGTTTAGTGTTCTGCATTCCACATGCATAGCCGCCGGATAGATACGGAGCAGCCTTCTTAATAGCATCGACTGTCTTACTTAGTGGACTTTTATTAAAGTGCCTAATCAACTGAAAAATAATTTCAGTATCAACTTCAGCCTCACGGTCGAAACGTTTAGAGAAATCACGAAACAACTGATGATCGTTGGTTATAACACCGTTGTGTACACCGATGATATTACCAATCACTAATGGGTGGTTGTTCAGATTATTTTCTGGGCTGCCCTGTGTAGGCCATCGGCAGTGTCCTATTATGGACATCATTCTGTTCTTTTCGTCTTTTACATCGACATGATCATGCATGAACTGCATGTACTCATCGCTTGAGATCAGTGTTGAGGCCGATACAGGTCTGCGTAGTACATGTACAGACTTCTCTCTCATTATTGATAAACCGGAGGCTTTACGACCCCCGGACTCTGCTTCTTTAAAGAATCGACTAACGATACCGGTTAGTGTACTATCACTAACAAACCTATGGTCTCTGAAAAAGCCAACACCAAAAATACAACACATATGTTCCTCCTAAATTAAAGCCATAGATCCGATTCGTTCCAGGAACACCATCTCACCATCACCCAATTTCTTGGCTGCATAATTAGTGATTTTATCCTCGACAGTATCATCGTCGGGGCCGATGCTCAGTTCTTTGTCGCTTCGTAGTAGCTTACTAACTTCCATTGTCCATTCCGCTACATCTTTACACTGATCTACTAATCTAAGATCAATAATCTCAGCTAGTTTGACAGTGAAGTGATCGTCGGATGTCATGGGAACAGCGAGATCGGCTTCGATCTTTTCCCATGGTTCACCATCGCATCTGCGTAAAGAGCATGGACGTTCGGCCAGTTTCTCCAGCACCTCGTAAGCAGGACCCATTCTCATCAGAATATGTTTTACCTGAGAGATTAAATCAAATGACTCACTGATTAGAGTCTCGTAGTGCTTACTCAGTTTAGAAGTGTCACCAAACCTATCACCGTCTTGGTAACTCTTCATGTTATTCAGCAGACAGGATTTGACTTTCTCGGCTCCGGTCAGCCACTCTTTATCGCCGACTTCAACGATACCATATCTGGATATCTCAACGGCCTTAATCATTAGCGAATGATACAAACAGCTGAATGCTGCTACCGCACTCGGGGATAGCAAGCCATCCATAACTCTCATTTCAACGTGAACTCGTTTAAGATTACCGTCATCACCGAACTGACAGTAGTTATAGTTTACCCAGCCATATTTATTACCGCCTGAGTTGTGCGAAACATCTTGGACTACTTTCCGCATGCTGTTTATGATGGCAGAAACTTGAAGTACAGATACTCTAAACTTCTCCCATCTAGTCATACGGTTAGGTTCATCCAGACCCATTGTCATCCAGGTCATGGCATTTTGATACCGTCGGCACAACTGATGGAAATTAGCCAGAATGATTTCCGGCATGTCCTTTTCCATCTCATTGATTTGATTTGGTACACCGGGTCCGCCATCTTTACCACCGGGCAATTTACCGTAGTAGCTTGCTAGCAGATGTGAATGTATACTGCAACGTTCATTTACATAAGCGTTATTCTCTACGGCCAAGTCAATGATGCCCTTGGACATGTTGAAAAATTCCCAGTAGTCCGGCCTTCTCCCAACGGTGATGACTTCAGCGCCTTTCTTACCTAGTAAGGAGCCGTCCGTCACGATACTATGTACACCATGCTTGGTGATATTGCCATAGCTCATGCTCGGCGTCAGTGCTTGTCCCATCCGCTCTCGAATCGAATCGGGATTTCTGTTGGGGTCATAGCGATGTTCACAGGATCTACAATTCACTTCAAACTTATTACACATAGTGCATGCACTGAGGAATCCTGTACAGAATAGGCCGAAACAATTCTTTGCCTTGAATGTTTCACACTCACTCTGACGTGTGCATTCTTTCCAGCACTCTTGGTCAGCCATATTCCCGCATGGGCAGGCATTGTTCTCGCCCTTGCAGGTACCATTCTTGTTCGGTAAATTAAACTCAAACTCTAATCCTATCTTGAGGATTTTGTTGAGCGTAGTTTTCCAATACCGTGCTTCGGTGGCATCAATTGTTGGCTTAGAAGGATGAACATAAAATGTCCATTTATCCCTGTTGTCTCTCCCCATGGCTTAAATTCCTCCAGTTATTCTCTACATCGAATGAAAATTCGGTCTCGATATTGTTAAAGAAGTTAGTAATTGAATCAGCTCTTCGGCCATATCCCACCATCTTTTCTATATCACGTCGTATTATATCCAGGTGTGTCTTGGCTTGGTCGGTAGTAGGTGAACAGATACTTCTGAATATCTCTGTCATATGAGGTAAGTTAGGATACAGAATTTTTATGTCTGCATCTTCTGATATCTCATTTAACTTAGTATAGTCTTCTGTTATCACCTTAATTCTACTGACTACGTCTTCCATCACCACTGCACCCAATCCTATCAGCCCTTGAGCAAGGACAGGATGTTTCATTAGGGCTGCGCCCGGTGTGCGGTATTCAAACGTGTTATGATCTTGACGAAATTGACCAGGTTTTCCGTACGCTATGCCTTGAACAGTACGACGATAGCTATCGTTACTTCCTTCCGGTATTATGGCAGGGAAACCAACATAATAATCAAGCGCTTTTACCACCTGTTTTGCCACGAACCATCTGTGTGACCCTAAGATCTCCTTAGGGATACCAAAATGCACATGAAAGCCAGCAGTTAGATAATCCTTGTGATATATCGCCTGTTTAGTAGCATAGTTGGTAGCTACAGCTGCTCTGCCGCCGAAGGATGAGATGCCTGCCATCATAAGATTGGGAAACTGTTGACACTTGTTCAATGCTCCACGAGCTTGGACTAATAGCTTAGATATATTATCTATTACTATAGCTTCATCCGTACTTGGAGATGGTCTCAGTTCCAACAACAGTCCATCATAACCCACCTGTTTCCACTTGGTAAGACCAAGGTAGTACTGAGCGGATATTAGATCACCTGTAGTTTTGTCAATAATCATGAGTTCTGGGTCGCAACCTAATGTGATACCCTCTACCAACTTAACATCAGAAGAGTCGTCGTCTCCTACAAGCGAATGCATATAGCCACTAACATAGGCAGACATTGGATCATTCTCCACGTCCTCTGAGTACGCAGCCTCTACAGTAAACGATATAAATCTACCGTCTTTCGCTTTTAATATAATCCAATCACCTATTTGATGACCGACATGTTTCCTGTAATCTTTAGGCATCCGAATTGATTTGTCCTCATTCACGGCAGTAATGCCTTGCGCTGAGTCCATGCGCTTTGAAGTTTTTATGGAAATTTTCATTCACTACTCCACTTATATTTCGCCCTCTAGATTTCCGTAAGGTTCGATCTTAAGACCTAATCGATTGTAAGCATTGAACCTGCAGTCGTTCTTGCTTTTTGTATAGAATTGGTTCTCCACCACTCCTATGTTTACGTCCACGTAGTCATAGACCACCGAATCTAGTTTTCCTGGGGCGGATCTCTGTATCCTACCCACGAGCTGTTCTACCTTACCCTCGGCCCTAAAAGGCATTGTTACAAATGCCCGATTAAGAAATGGAACATCAAATCCTTCGCCTAACAGAGCAAAGGTGCAAACCAATACGGTTATATCCTTATTATTAAGGAGTGCTGCTTGTTCAGTGACATATTTCTTACTGTAATTGCCCGTAGCAATTCCAGTCTTCTTCCAGCCAGTGGATATCATCTCGTGCAGAATCTCCGCATGTGCTTTGCGATCAGTCACAACAATACAAAAGTTACCTGCCGACGCCTCACGAAGAACATCACCAGTGATCAACCCGTTCCTCTTTACATTTGGGACAATGTTATCCTTTAATATAGCTTGGATATTATTGCCATGAACAGGTTTAGAAGGTACTGAACGATATATTACTTTAGGCATGATGATACCCCCAACATCCTCAACCTCTGATACTGGGATGCGTATAATCTCAGGACCAATGGTCTGAAACATTAGATTCTCCAGCTTATCACGTCGGTAAGGTGTGGCTGTAAGTCCATACATATAGTATGGATTTAGACTGCTCATTACTTGTAAAAATGTACTGGCTGGACAATGATGTGCTTCATCCAACACTACAAGACCGAAGTCATTGCGTATTTTATGGACCTCAGCAGGTCTTCGTACCAATGTAGGAATTAGCCCCACTGTTATCCATCTTCCGATCTTCCACTTACCGTCACCTATTAATCCTACATCATCTTCCTCCATGCCTGGTAGGAATTGTTTTATTCTTTCGAGTGCCTGCATGGCAAGTGCCCGAGTATGTGTAAGCCAAAGACAGGGCTGTCCATATAATGGAATCATGCTGAGACCGAGAACAGTTTTACCACTGCCCGCAGGCGCAACAAGCAGCCCCTCGTCTGCCTGATACATAGCTGTCATAGCACGTTCTTGATAGGGCCTGTATTGAATGACGGCTGAGTTCACATCAGCATATCCTTGATAGGATCGCTTGTCAATAATGGTGTGTTCAGCATCGCCAATCATATCAAGAAGTCTCAGGCGCATGCCACGAGGAATTCTTATACTATCATCTGGAAGGATATCAAAGTTCATTATGAAAGGTTTAAGTTGGCCTACCCAACGACCCTTGGCCACTGCTTCAACGTACTTAGGGTTGTCCACCCTTAGTATATCTATCAGTTGTTCCTGCAGTGTCTCCGGACAGTTCTTTATCCGTATTTTGTTTGAGATTGTTATCTCCATAGAGTATCCTTCTCATTTCCAGTTGAAATTCAGTGTCATCCCTGGAAAAAAACGTAGGGTAGGAGGCACATACATATCGTGCTTTCCTTTTGGCTTTCTTATTCTTCTTTCCTCCATAAGATATGTATCGTTTGTTATTCTTATTGTTTTTAAATCCTATCAGGTCCGTAAGGCTGGTTTCATGCAGCATCTTTGGAAATTCTACACCTATTTGACGCATGATGTCCTGATAGCATATCTTAATATTATCACAAGTGGCACTGGCATATCCGTCGCCATCGAAACAAACACCAGTCCTACATACTGTGTTCTGAAACTGCTCAACAGTCAGTGACTTCATTGATCTACCCATGGCCTGATATGCTGCGTGTGTATCTATCAGGTTGTTGAAGACATCACGGATGAAAGGATCAGGTTCATGTCTATACAAACCATCATAACAGAAGCCACAAGTCTTGGGACAAATAAGACAGGTCTGACAGAATATGCTTTGAAACTCTGTCTTATTGTAGTTCTTCTTTGTCCGCTTAGCCTCCTTTTTCTTCTTACCTTTCCTGGCCATGGTTTAGTCCTTAAATACTTCCTTTAGGGTTCTGCCATCCAGCATGTGCCAGAATGCCCAACCACTTCTTCGGACAAGACTGACTGCCTCCGCGGCAGCTGATAAGGACGGAAATTTATGTGCACCTACCACATAACCATCTGCTTCGACAGTTAGGTAGTAGAGTAGAGGAGACTTCTCTGTTACACCATAACACACAGTCCCCAACGGTATACCATCTTTGTTTGTAGCGCTTGCTGGCGAGGTTGGATGTGCTGAAGCGGGTGTACCATGCTGTTCTTTCCTTAGCCTAGTAATTACCCTCAGCATATGTTTCATCTGCTCCTCTAACACGAAGATTCTATCATTTGGGTCAAGGTCCATGGTGTCTACTGCTATACAGATACCAGCATCTGTACCACTCCCCAACGCTGCTTTACTTTTGTCCATTGCTCTCCTCCTGGGTAGGATTTGTTATAGTTACGAAGTCAGTGCTGAAACAATAAACACATTTAACGACCCTATTTACCTTGATCGCTTTATAGTCTATGTCAGTGATGATAGTGTGCTTCTCAACCAACATCTCCAGCTCCACTGGGATGTAACCTTCCACTTTGAATCTCCTACTACCACAGTCTTGGCACATGAGACCGAGGTTGGGCTTTACTTTGACTAAGTGCGCAACCTCAATCTCATCTATCTCTGTGGTTAGGATCGATAAACCATCGAAGGGCTTAAGATCTGTTAGTGCCATGACTTATCCTTATTGTACGGGCAGTTGCGGCGTGGTACTGGCCTGGGCCTGATTGGGATCCCATTTCTTTCTACCCAGTGAAAGTTTGATGATCATAAAAGCGTGTTGTGGAACACCGTCCTGAATCCAGGGCTTGTAATAGGTACGCAATAGAAGCTCACGTCCATCCAGTACATATTTCTGAATGACGGCCACTTTCTTTGGGTCCATGGTGATACACGGAATCTCGATGATGGCATCAGCCCATTGACCGTTGGCGCCGACTTCAGAAACGGAGGTCTTAATCCGCAGAAATGCATAGTTGTCATTCTGAATGACCGGGTCGCCTACTACCTTACCCAGGAATGTGCACTCGTTCTGAGTTAGACCAATAAACTCACGTTGATTGTTAGCGCTGTTTTGATTGTCCATAGTAATTTACTCCTCTGTTGAAAGTTTATTTATTGGGTTTTTTTTTCTTTTTTACTGACTGGTTCTTTCCATGGTTTAATTTGCCCCTTACTAAGGGCAACGCAGTGCCCAGCTTTTCCTAAGCCGTCAGCACTACATCCATTGACATCTTCTTCAAATTCTACAAAGATTGAGCCGTTCTCTAAATGGGCTAGTATATTACAGACTAGCCCCTTGAGTTGAACTCCTCGGCTCAAAAAATCTTTCTCTACGAAGTACTTACCGCTATCCATCCTGATACACTTCGCAAAGTTGGCACATGATATCCACCAGCCCCGGTGGTGGTCCACTGCGCCGTCAAGATCTCCCCACTCGGAGAATAGTTTGTTCGGGCTGTATATCCCTAAAGTTTCACCGTCATTCTTAGTGACCCTAAGAACGACAACTGTGCCTTCCGGCACACAACAAGACGGCTTAGCTAAATGGTTAAGTGTAAAGGCATCTCCGATGTTATATGTTTTCCCGTTGAGTTTAACTGACATTGTGCTCTCCTTAATATATGATCAAGGCATTCCTTGAACTCGTTTGTCTCAGGGCGGGGCATAAGTATCTCCTCCACCATCTCCATCAAAGATAGACAAGCCGAACGGTGGTTTTCATCACCGATTGTGGCCAGCGCATCTGCCTCTAGACACTCCTCCAGCTTAGTCTTTAGTGTACCAACTTTACCGGAAAGAATGTCTTTTAGTATCTTACTGGGTATATCCACAGCAGGAGCTTCAAGGTGATCAAGCAATTTACATGCCTCAAGATTAGCACGACTAGCATAGTAAATCTTATTCTGCTGGCGTACGATACGGTTGATGATGTTACTCCAACCATTCTCTTTGGCTTTGATATGATACTGGACCAAATTATCCACACCCATGGACCTGGCTTTGTCACTGATCACATTCATAATTGTCTGTGAAGTGACACGATCGAATCCTTCAGCAACCAGCGCCTCAACATTACCGGTACAGATAGCATCAGTAACTATGGCGTGCAAAGATTTAACACCGTGCTTCTGTTTGAACACAGTGTTGCCGACACGGTCAAGGAAGTACTCAATCGCTACGTTGGTGTCCTGAGAATCACTCACCGAAGAGTTCTCCAGTATTCTCATCAAGTTATAAGCCAACGCAATGACCGGGCCTGTGTGACTCTTGACACCAGTAATATTCCTGACGATTTCAGCATGTGTTTCAGCTGTAAGAGCTTCGAACATACTTATATTATAATCATCAAGATTAAGTTTGTCAAGCTGCGGAGTGCCTACTTTTGCATTTAACTGGCAGATTATTTCGTAGCACTCTTTATTCGGCTCAGCCCACTCCTTACGAAGCAGCTCGTGCGCTTCAGGAGTATGGAAAGAAGCAAGATAGATGACATCGCCATCAAAATCAAGCCCCAAAGAGCAGAGACAATTACCAGAAACACGAATGGTATATCTTGCCATTTCATCTTTAGTTATCCTCACCTTCTGCGGACGTACTGACATGAACCCTAAGCAAGGGAACCTCTCCACTATCACTACGTCACCTTGTTTAACACGAAGTTGAGCAGCCATATCTTCATGAATCTCAACTGTATTTGCCGGCAACCTATTGGACAAAGTGGCCGTAGCTTTAGTTGAGAAAGGATACCGTACTGCCATGCCGAGTTTAGCTATCGTACCTTTCTTGGTGCCCATTATACCAGCTACTCTGGTAAAGTAGGAACTCACAGCACGATACAGTATGGACATATGCCTGGCTTCATTAGGTTCACTAGCCATACGGTAGGATAGTGTTACTATATTATTAATCAGCACACCAATCTCATTGAGTCCATACTTGCCGGTGTCATGGCGCCAGCAGCGACGCATTATACCTTTGGGAACATAGATCTTATCAAATGTATAGACCTCTACTACACCATTAGGCAGGTTACTAACAGGTGCTCCTTCGAATAGTATCTCACCATCAGCATCACGATGCACCTGATACACTATGGGGAGTTGAAGGATGAACCCATCAGGTTCGAACTGTTCATCCACTACGGTGTCAATGATGAACTCCTCGTCCACTATGGTACCAGAGGACTGATTGACAAAGCGTGTGGAGAATACACTCAGTTGCGGGACATCTTCCGGCAGCAGACCTTTCTTGGCTTGCAGGATTTTGAAACACTCATGGATGTCATCACTACCTTGTGCATAGGTCAGGACCTCGCCAAGGATAGGATTGTCTTTGCCGAAGCGAGTCTGCAGCGCTCTCATTTCAACATGAGAAAACTGAAGACCAGCAGTGCGCAGGTCACTGGAGTTCTTCCGGACTGTTGCTCCGTTATCCCACAGTGAGTTCTCTACGCTGGCTATGACACCCCAGAATATCGTACCACAGACACCTTCTACTTCACCTACATAGGTTTCGCAGTGCCATGTCCCGTCACTGGGTAGTCCATTGCCCGAGAGAGCTGCTTTGACAGTGTCCATGCTAATCTCATAATAATCATCAACTACTATGGGATTGTCCTGTGATATGTCAGGGGTAGTGTTGTTCAGAAGAGCCTCAAGTATCTGACCGAAGTTCTTACGTTTCCTGATAGACTTAGCTGATACGATGACGTCTATCTTACGCAGCTCACCCGTAGCAGGATGAACTGAATGGCCAAG
>Ga0307379_10011134_pt1 | contig 11843 bp, 6 predicted proteins | sample UN2MG_FD_202237 | JGI IMG/M metagenome (GOLD analysis project Ga0307379, IMG submission 202237) | Soil microbial communities from Risofladan, Vaasa, Finland - UN-2 | ecosystem: Environmental > Terrestrial > Soil > Coastal area > Acid sulfate soil | place: Finland: Risofladan, Vaasa | collected... | reverse complement strand
CGACATCATGGGACAGCGCGCCATCCTCGGCGTCGCCCACGACATCACCCGACGAAAGGAACTCGAAGCGCAGCTCCTGCGCTCCGAAAAACTCGCCGCCATGGGCACCCTCGCGGCGTCCGTCGCTCACGAGATCAACAACCCCCTCGAAGGCATCAAGAACTGTCTCAACCTGCTCAGGGGCAAGGTGGGGTCGGGCAGGTCGGAGGCGGAGCTTCTGGGGCTCGTCGAGAAGGGGTTCAGTCGCATCCGGGACATCGTCCGTCAGGTGCTGGATTTCCACCGCCCGGCGTCCACCGAGGCCGGACCCCTCGACCTCCTCTCGGTCCTCGCCGGCATCATCGGTCTCTTCCGCAACGACTTCAAGAACCGCAACATCACCCTCACCCTCGACGTCCCCTCGAAGCTCCCTCCGGTCAACGGCAACCAGAGCCGCCTCGAACAGGTCTTCACCAACATCATCCTCAACGCCGAGGACGCCATGCCCGAAGGCGGCGAGTTCACCGTCACCGCCTCCCACGCCGACGATGAGGTGAGCGTCCGCTTCACCGACACCGGTCAGGGCATCTCACCCGACGACCTCAAGAACGTCTTCGAGCCGTTCTTCACCCGCAAACGCTCCGGCAAGGGCACCGGTCTCGGCCTCTGGATCAGTCACTCCGTCATCCAGGAACACCACGGCCGCCTCGAGGTCCAGAGCCAGCCCGGCCATGGCACCACCGTCTCCGTCGTCCTGCCCACCGTTGCCACCTAGCCGCTCAGCTCGGCGCCCGACCATACGCATCTACATGCATCGGACACGGCTGTCGCCCGATGTCAGGCTTGAGGGGTGAAGCGTGAGGCCTGCGGCCCGCAGCCGACTTCCGGAACCACAGATGAAAACGGAGACCGCCGCCGGGCATTGCCCCGGGACGGCTGAGAATCCGTTGCCCCCGGGACGCCGGGCGTGTAGACTATCTGCACGCCGGATGCCCTTCGTCACAGCGAAGGGATGGATCGTAGATACTCAGACAGAGAGGCCAATGACGTGGGGAACGCGAAGCAGCGCATCTACGCCAACCACAAATGCAGTCTGAATCGGGCACAGGTTGACGCCTATCTGGCGGGGAAGCCCATCTTTCCGCGCACGGTTGAGATGGATCTGACGAACCGTTGCACGCGTGCCTGCCCGACGTGCCCCTCGGCCGGCTCCCGAATGCCGGCGCACGTGTTGACACCCGACTTCGTGGATGACGTCCTTGGGGTCCTGGAAGGAGAGACTCGCGGCATCATCTTCAGTGGCGGCGAGCCGACCTTTTCTCCTTATTTCGTCGACATCCTTGGGATCGCCTGCAAGCGCGGGTTCACGGAAGTCGCGGTTGTCACCAATGGCACTGAGCTGGGACGCCGGGACATCCAGGATGCCCTGATGACGCATGCGACCACGATCCGGGTGTCCCTGTATGACTGGTACGACTCGGACACGCCTGCGCCGACGTTCTTCAAGCAGCTTGAGCGGGTGACGGGGCTGCGGAAGCGCATCGACCGCGAGGGCAGCAAGCTGGAAATCGGCCTGGCGATGCTGACGTCGCGTAAGCGTTTGCCGCGCATGCTGAACGCCGTCAAGCACGCCGCCGCCGCGGGAGCGCACTGGTTGTACTTCCATCCCATGTGCGAGCGCTGGGCGGAAGGTCAGCCGGTGCAGGAGAACCAGGAAGGTGTTCTCGAGGCGCTGGAGGCACTGCAGCAGGGCGCCGGGTCCGGTGCGAGAATCCACGTCCCGGTGGAACGCTACAGCCGCTACCCCCTTTACTTCTCGGCCTTTCACGCCGCGCATTTTCTGATACAGATCGGCGCCGACGGGGTGAACTACGCCTCTCCGGAATCCAAGTACCACCCCAGTTGCGCGCTTGCAGACCTTCATGGCTATCGGGGCGATGATTTCCTGTGGCGGCCCCGGCGGATTGCCGCCATCGAGGCCCTCAATTCGGACCGGTATCGCTTTGCGGGCACACGGCATCGCGGGGCGATGTTCAGCGACTTCCTCGAGGGGTATATCCGGGGGCGAACGAAGGAGGTTGTGGCTCTCCGCACCGCCAGCGAGAAGGACTTCCTCTACCCGCATCTGAGTTAGCAGACCGGCGGATATCGTCCGCCCGTCCACCGGCATCGTTCTCGGTGATAACGGCATGGCGAAAATCGCGTTGATCGGCTGCGGTCGCTGGGGACGGAATATCCTGCGTGACCTGCACGCGCTGGGGTGCGAGGTCGCGGTGGCCGACCCGGATGCGGATGCACGTCGCTCGGCGGCTGACGCGGGCGTGTGCGACCTCGCCGGCGACCTGGACGACCTGGCTGCATGCGATGGGATCGTGATCGCCGCGACGTCGTCCGCGCATGCCGCCGTGATTCATCGTGCTCTGGCAACGGACGTGCCTGTCTTCGTGGAAAAGCCCATGGTCTGCGACGCCGCCTCGGCGCGAGACCTGGCCGCGCGCGGCCGCGGCCGGCTGTTCGTCATGGACAAGTGGCGCTATCACCCGGGCATCGAGGAGCTGCGGCGCGTCCGCGAGACCGGCGAGCTCGGTCGGCCGCTCGGCATGCATCTGCGGATGGCGGGCTGGGGCCTGCCGCATCGGGATGTGGATGTGACGTGGATTCTGCTGCCGCACTGCCTGAGCATTCTCCTCGAAGTGTTCGGCTGGGTGCCCCAGGCACGACACAGCTTTGCCGAACAACTGGACGGACAGGTGGTGACGTTGACCGGCGTTCTGGGAGATGTGCCCTGGGCCACGGTCGAGGTGTCGGCGCGCAGCCCGGTCAAGTCCCGGCAGTTCCGACTGCATTGCGAGGACGGCGTCGCGTGGCTGGACGACGGCTGGTCCGACCACCTCAACGTTGCTCACGGGAAAGAGGGAATCGGCGCCGACGCCCGGAACGTGGCTCAGCGACCCCTGTCCACGGAGTTGCCCCTCATGAGGGAGCTGCGGACGTTTGTGGAGCACCTGGCCGGCGGGCCTCCGCCGCGCAGCAGCGCGGAGGAAGGCGCCGTCGTCGTCGAACGCATCCTTCAACTGCGCGCCCTCGCGGGGATCCCCCAATGAATCTCACCGCGACGATACTGGTTCCAACGCACAACCACGGGTCCACCCTGTGGGCCAGTGTGGGCAGCGCACTCCGGCAGACGGTGTCCGACATCGAGGTCTTCGTCATCGGTGACGGGGTTCCCGACGAAACGCGCGACATCATGGCCGAGATGATGCGCGGGGATTCGCGGGTGCGCTTCTTTGACCATCCCAAAGGGCCGCGGCACGGCGAGGTGTACCGGCACGAAGCGCTGCGCGAGGCGCGCGGACGGATCGTGTGCTACCTGTCCGACGATGACCTGTACCTTCCACACCACGTGGAACGGATGACCGAGCTGCTGAAGGACGCTGATTTTGCGCACACGGTGGCGGTGGCGGTGCAGCCGGACGGGAGCATCTCCACGTGGACGGTGGATCTCGAGTTGCCGGTGTACCGGGACGAACTGCTGGCGAGCCGCAACCGAATCCCGTTCTCGGCCGGGGGGCATACGCTGAGTTTCTACGGGCAGCTTGCCGACGGATGGACGACCACGCCCGTCGGGACGCCGACCGACCTGTACATGTGGCAGAAGTTTCTGCGGCATCCCGCGTGTCGTTTCCGGTCCGGGCGCACGCCGACCGTGGTCGTGTTCCCGTCTCCCGAGAGGGGGCACATGACGGCGGCTGAGCGCCTGCAGGAGTTGCAGACGTGGACGTCGCGCATCGGCGACGAGCGGGCCGTCGTGTCGCTTGACGAGGAAATCCTCGCTCAGAAGGTGCGCGAGGCCGCGGAGCTGGAGGGACGCATGCTGCAGGCGGCGCAACAGGGGGGACTGCTGTGGCGGGATTCCCTGCTGCAGGTGTTCTTCCCGAGCCCCGCCGGCCACAACGAAAACGATTCCGCGCGGTTCACCGTTCCTTTCGGCAGGTGGCACAAGATCGCCCTTGCTTTTCCCTACCCGCGTTCGGAGGTCCCCGTCCGGATCGACCCCACCCTTCATCCAGGCCTGGTTCAACTGGCATGGATCACATTGTACAACGCCGACGGGTCCGTCCTGTGGCAGTGCGCGGAGCAGAACTCCCACCAGCTGACCGTCGCCGGGACCGCCATCCCGATGAGCATCGGCCGCCTGGTCCAGATCTTGAGTACCGGAAACGACCCGCAAATCCTGCTTCCCCCCATGGCGACGCCCGGCGAGCCCCAGGAGGTGCGGCTGGAACTGATGGTGCGCCTGGATGCGGGCGTGGAGCGGCTGGTTGATCTGCTCTCGGCGTATCTGCAGATGCAGGAGCCGTCCGGACCTGCGCCGCCGCCTCCGTGACCGACGGCCAATGCCGTGCGTCCGGTGACCCGCATTGGAGCTCATGGGCGAACAGGAGGATGTCGCCCGTCCTGGGGCAACTTCTGCCCCGCCCGCGGCACCACCGTCCCGGTCATCCTCCCCGACTTTGCCGCTCTCTCCCTTGCGACTCGTCTGACTCTGGACTGTGGTCCCCTGGTGTGATACAATGATGCCCATTCCTCCGCGGAAGCCCGGGAAATGTAGGGGTCTGTAATCCGACCGCACGGGTGCTGGTTCACAGCATAGCAGACAGCGAAGGCAGGCGAGGCGCCGACACCCCGCTGCGACCCCACGACCAACCGGATCGGCGGAAGGCCTGCCAAAATGCCGTTGTCACTTCTGACAGTGGCAGGTATCCTACCTGACGTGGACAACCGGCTCGATAGAAGGAAGGAAGGAGATCTATGAACGGCAGCCTCGTGTGCGGGGTCATGCTGGCGTTGTGCGCTGTCGGGATGGCCGCTCTGGCCGAGGACACGGAGAAGGCCCCGGCCGCCCGTGCGTCCACGGCCCGGCCTGTCGCGGGAGAAGACAGCATGAACGTCGCTCTGATCAAATCGCTTGACGGCAGGGGCGGCTACATTCGCCTGGAAGGGCGGTTCCTTTTCCTGACCAGCGACGTCAACCCCAAGGCCCAGCAGGCGGGCTTCTGGTACGACATCGAGCCGGACCCCGCCGCGCCGGCCCTGGTGGACAAGTCGCTCCCGGGCGCGTGGGATGTGGCGGTCGCCGGCGATCATGCGTTCGTGTGCGACTACACGAACGGCCTGATCGTCTGCAGCCTGCAGGAGCGTCAATGGCGGCAGGTTGCCAGGCTCCGCACGCCGTCAATGACCGAGAACATCGTCATTCGTGGGACGCTGGCGTACGTCGCCGTCCATTCGGCGGGTCTCACCATCGTGGACATCGCCGACCCGGCAAAGCCCGCCATCGTCGGCAACTTCAATCCGCGCATTGACTGCGACGGCCTGGCGCTCTGGAAGGATTGCGCGGTGCTCTACGGACACTGGGAAAGCCGGCTCGTTCTCGTGGATATCACCGACCCCGCCAAGCCGCGTCAGGTCGGCGTCTACCAGCACGACAAGGGCTCCTTCAACCAGGGCGAAGTGGCCGTGGACGGCGGGTTCGCCTACTGCACGTCCGGGAACGGTCTGGTGATCGTGGACATCACGGACCCGGCCAACGCGAAGCTCGCAAAGACCGTTGACCTGAAGGGCGTCAGCGACGTGCGGGTGACGGACGGATATGCGTTTGTTGCGGCCAGGGCCAATGGCATCCGTGTGCTGGACGTCACTGACCCGGGAAACCCCGTCGAAGTGGGCCGGTACACGGACCGGGAACGCCTGGCGGCCTCGGAACTCGCCGTCCAGCGGGTCGTCGACGCGCGGAGGAACGCCACCGATCCGACGCTCACGCCCAACTCGCCCGCGTCCGGCGCACCTGCGGGTTACTACCTTTACGTCGCGAACAGGAAGGGGCCGGCGATGGTCATGCTGTTCCGGCCTCCCGCCCGCAAGCGCGCCGACCCGTAGGTGAAGGGCGCAGTCTTCCGGACTCTGAGGAGGTGCGAGTGAAGATGGAACAAGTTCACGCCGAGACGATGCGGCATCGCACCCGGATAGCCGAGGTGCTCGCCGAACTCATGAGATGAGCGGAGGGGGTTCTGGGTACGTATTTCTTAGTAATTCGTACGCACGGGTGCTGGTTCATAGCAGGTCTAGAAAGGGCAAGCCCTATCCACGGGTTGGCCCGTTGACAAGTGACGTAACTCCAGCCATAATAAGGCGGACGCAGTTTTCGGGAGGCGCAGAGCCGTTCAGCTTGGGTGTCTGGTATCGTCGAGGCGACGGTCGCTGGGATCGGATGCCTTGGTGCCTGTTTAGGCCCCTCTCCCGGGCCCTTGCCTGACCTTGGCAGGCGTCTCGGCTCGCCAAACCAGCCGTCGGAGGGCAGTTCTGACCCAGACCCCTTACACCCGGAGGCTCACCCATGCGGTCCGTTGGATCGTTTTTCCTATCAGTTGAGGCCATGAAACCAGGAAGCGGGCTGTGCTTTCGGGCCGGGGTGCTTTGTATCGCGATGATATGGATCTCGGGGTGCAGCTCGCTCACCACCGCCCGCTCGAGCACCTTGTCGGCAATTTCCAATCCTGCTTCTCCGCACAACACGGATTATCTGGAATATCAGCAAGGGCGCCTCACGGAAGCGCAACTGATGGACCGCCTGCCCCATATTGCGATGGTCGGCGACAGTCTGAGCAGGGATTTTTTCGTGTCCTCCCTCGTTAGCGACCTATGGCGTTCAAAGATGAACCATCGTCACAACTGGTTTCTCGACACCGACGCGTCCACCGACAGCGTATACAGCCTTTATGAGCGACTTGCCCAGGAAACGCCTTTGGTGGCCTGTGAATACTCGAGCTCTGGAGGAGAGGTTGATTCGAGCGGAGGCGGGAACTGCTTCCTCGGGTCCTGGCTTCCCCTCAATCTCTCCCAGCAGACGGATTTGATTTTAGAGGAGCAACGGTTCCCGGATTTGGTGTTGCTCTGGATCGGGCACAACAACTTGAACTGGGTGCGCTCTGTGGATCCCCGCCGGCAGGAGAATGTCGAAACCGGGCTGCAGAATATGGCCGCCACTTTTCGCAAGGACTATGCGCGACAGCTTGGCCGCCTGGTGGAACGGGCGCGGGACCAAAAACAGCGGCGGGCCATCATCGTATTCGGCCTCGTAAATTTCAAGAGTTTCTTCGAAGCCAGGGACGCTGCGGAACAACTCCGGAAAAAGAATCCGAAGCTATACCCCTCTTTTGATGTGGATTATCAGCGCTTCGAGTCCATGAAACCGGAGTATCGGGCAAACATGGTGAAGCTCGCCCTGATGATCAACGAGGACCTTCGCGCAATGGTTGGCGAGTTCAACAGCAAATCGGGCGGCGATTCACAGGTGCACCTCGAGTACTCGGACGCGCTGGCGACCGTAGATATCAGCGACGTGGAATCGATTCACCGAATGGACGCCTGGCATCCTTCTCCCAAAGGACACAGCGTGCTCGCCGAGGCAGCGTTTGGCGCCCTGCGCCCCAGCCTGAATTTCCTTGGAATCGTTCCGCTCCAGAAAAATGCTGATTAAGGGTAAGACCCATCAACCGAACATTCTTTATGGTCCGCCGATAGCGAGGTGCCCTTGCCTTCCATCGAACAGCAGATTGCCCAGCTTCGTTCAGCCATCAGCGCCCAGGAGACGCTTCGGCCCACCCTTGGCGATGGCGTGATTGAGGTCACCCTCAAGGCTCTTCACACGCAGCTTGACTCCCTTCTCGCCGAGCAGAAGGACGGAGCCCAGCCGAAACCAGGGCCGTCACCAGAGGCCCTGCTCGCACAGCTCCAGAGCTATGTCCCGAAACAATTGGCCGACAAGATGCGCGCGGTAGGGCAGATCGAGGGCGAACGCAGACAGGTCACGGTCGTTTTTGCGGACATTTCCGGCTTTACCGCTCTCTACGAACGGCTCGACGCCGAGGACGTTGCCGGCCTCGTCAACGACTGCCTCAAGGAACTCGCCCTGGCGGTCTACCAATACGAAGGCATGGTCGACAAGTTCATCGGCGACTGTATCATGGCCGTCTTCGGCGCTCCGGTCGCACTGGAAGACGACGCGGAACGCGCGCTGCGTGCCACACTTTCCATGCGCGAAAATCTGCAAAGATTCAACCGTCGCTGGATCGAGCAACTGGGCCAACCCCTGGACGTGCACATCGGGGTCAACACGGGAATGGTGATTGCGGGAAACGTCGGAAACGACCTGCGGATGAGCTACACCGTGATGGGCGATACCGTCAATGTCGCGGCACGGCTGCAGGACGCCGCGAAAGCGGGCCAGGTTCTCGTGAGCCGCAACACCTACCGTCTGACACGCGGCGCCTTTGCCTTCCAGGAAATAGACCCCATCAGGGTCAAAGGCAAACGAGATCCGTTGACGGTCTATGAGCTCCTCCATGCGAAACTGCAGCCGGACAAATCCCGCGGGGTCGAAGGATTGTCCTCCCCTCTCGTCGGCCGCGATGCGGAGCGCAAGGCGCTGGTTGAATGTCTTGAGAAACTCCGGGCCGGCAGGGGGCGGGTTGCCGCGGTTCTTGGCGAGGCCGGGATTGGCAAGAGCCGCCTGCTCGCCGAAATCCGCCAGCGTGAAGGGAAGGACCTGACCTGGCTTGAAGGCCGTTCTTATGCCTTCAGCAGGTCCCTCAGTTACGGGGTGTTCTTGGACCTCTTGCGCCGTTACGCCGGTATCGCCGCCGAAGACGCGGAAGCCGAAGCCGCCGCCAGCCTGAACGTGCGGCTGAACGGCATTTTGCCGGGCGATCTGGAGGCCCATGCCGTACTGGCGCAACTGCTTTCAATGCGCCTCGACAGCAAGGAGACGGCGGCCGTCGGTGCCGTCACCGGCGAAGCCTTTCGCAATCGTTTGTCTGCCGTATTGGAGCGGCTGCTGCTCGCGCTGGCGAAACAAAAGCCCGTTATCGTTGTGTTGGAAGACTTTCATTGGGCCGATCATAGTTCGCTGGAACTGCTGGACCATCTCTTGCGACTGATTACTCAAGCCCCCATCGCCTTCGTACTGCTCAGCCGTCCGAAACGGGAATCATCTGGAAACTGGGAAAGACTTGGTCCCGTACTGGAGGGTTATCGACCGTATTTTCTGGAGATCCCGCTCAAGCCATTATCCAGCGAGTCGAGTGGCGATCTGGTGCGCGGACTTCTCGATGGCAGCATGCTTCCCGAGAAACTATCGGAGTTCATTTCAAACAAGTCGGAGGGTAATCCTTTCTTTGTTGAGGAGGTCCTCAGGTCGCTGATTGAGCGCGGTGGTCTGGCGCGTGAAGGTGGAGCCTGGAAAGTCACCGAGCTGGTCGAGAACCTTCAGGTGCCTGACACCCTCCAGGGAGTGCTTCTTTCCCGCCTGGACCGCCTTCCCGAACAAACAAAACGGGTGATCCAGAAGGCGGCTGTCATCGGGCGCATATTTCTCTTCCGGGTGCTCGAACACATGGCTCGCGAGGAAGCCGGGCTGGAATCCCAAATGATTTTGCTCGAAGACGCGGCCCTCGTCCGGGAGCGGGCGCGTGTTCCTGAGATTGAATATATCTTTCGCCACGCCCTGACGCAGGAGGTCGCCTATCAAATGCTTCTGGCTCCGTCGCGCAGACTTCTTCATCAGAAAGTCGGGCAAGCGATGGAATCCATTTTCCCCGATCTGATTGACCGGTACAGGGCTCTCCTGGCCTATCACTTCTTCAAGGGGGAAGACTGGGAGAAGGCATTTGAGTATTCGGCCGGCGAAGCGGACGCCGCGGTACAGCTCTACGCCCACGCCGAAGCTCGCGAACATTATCATCGCGCCTTGGTCAGCCTCAAACATCTGCCCGATAACACCTCAAACCGTCAAAGGCAGGTGGACACCAGTGTCCAGCTTGTGAAGGTCTCTCTCCAGTCTGAATCGCCTGAGAAGAACCTTGCGATTCTGGCGGAGGCCGAAAACATAGCCTCCTCGCTTGCCGATGGAGCGCGCATCGCGCGCATCCAGCTTTGGACCGGGAGGGTGCATTATCTGGCGGGACGATTGCGGGAGGCAATTCCATATCTTCAAAAGGTGATCGCGGTGGCTCCAGAATTCGGCGATCCCGAGTTGATGGCCCTGCCGGGAGCCGTCATCGGACGCGTTCTTGTCCTGCAAGGCCAGTTTGCGAAGGCCCACCAACTATTGGAGAAGACCGTACCCCTTCTCGAGGCAACAGAGAATCGCCACGAGCTGTTGTTCGCCCGCTTGTACCGCGGCAGTTCCCGAGCCTGTCTTGGCGATTACGCCGCCGGATCCGCTGAACTCGACCAGGTCCTGAAAATGGCCCAGGCAAGCCACAACCAAAACGCTGAAACCATGGCACACACGGCCCTTGCCATGATCCGCGTCGTCGCCGGCAAGTACCATGAGGCCATGGAAGCCGCCCAGGCTGCGCTTGCGGTTGCGGAGAAGAGCGGCGACGCCATGTTTTGTTACTCCAGCAATTCGTTCATGGCGTGGGCGCTGACGGGATTGGGAGAGTATCAGCGCGCCCTTGAACACTGGTCCGCCGCGCATGAAGCCGCCCGGCCTTTGGGCGGTCGCCTCTTGCTCGGTGAATGGCTGGCTGCCATCGAAAGCGACACCCTGCTTGGAGCAGGAGATATTCCTTCCGCCCTGAAAAAAGGAGAGGAAGCCCTGACCATCGCCAAAGCGGCGGGCAGCCTCATTGCGGAGGCCTTGTCCGAAAGCGCCATCGGCAATGCCCTCGCGGCCGGCCCCACGCCAGACCATAAAAACGCCGAAGCTCATCTGGCAAGAAGCCTGTCGTTGCTGGAGAGCATTGGCGCCAAGTTCGATCGCGCGCGCGTTTCGCTTGCGCTGGGTCGGGTCCGCATCGGACGGAAAGATTGGGATGGCGCGTCAAGACTGCTGCAGCAGGCCTCCTCCCTGGCCTCCGATTGCTCGCTTCAAATGGAGGAAGCAAAGGCACGGGACCTGTTGAAAGAGATCGAGACGGCGCGGGTTCAGGATTCGGACGTGTGAACGAGGTTTTGAAGCGTTTCGCGTTGCGCAAATCGCTTGATCTTTTGTAATACTCCCCGGAAACCGGAAGCCCTCCTTCGGGGCCCGCTTGACCGTGCGGTGCTTCACTCATCTACTGTTGCTGCGCAGCAGCCGAGACCTCCTTCATTCTACTTCCTGAGCCCTGAAGTCAACCGACGAGGACACAAAGAGCCCCCCTTCACTGGGCAGCAACGTCTTGCGGCCTACTCAATCCTGGACTGCGGCCCACTCCTGTGATAGCATGACAGCCATTCCTCTGTGAAAGGCCAGAACGTGTATGGGTTAGTAATCCGGCCGCACGGGGGCTCGTTCATCACACTCGGTAAAGCCGACATTTGGCACTCGCTCCGGCGCCAGGAGCAGACGCGGGTCAAACACGCCTGCGCAAAGCCCCCGGACGCGCTTCAGAATAACGTGAAGGGCAGTGGAATGCGGATGAGGAAGTGCTGCGTCCCAACAGCGGCGGTATTGTCGGCGCTCCTGGTGGTTTGCGCCGTTTGCAGCAGGACCGCGTCTGCCGTGTCCCCCATGAATCTGGCAAGAGACATCGTCTCGTCTTCCGGGGTCAAGGGAGGTCTTTGCGTGCACATCGGCTGCACCGACGGACTGCTTACCGCGGAACTTTCCCAGGGAGGAAAGTTCCTGGTTCACGGCCTGGTGCTGGATAAGGGGTCTCTTGCCGGGGCTCGTCAGGCCGTTCAGGCAGGCAACCTCAATGGTACTGTGTCTTTGGAATGCTGTCCTTTGAGGCCCCTGCCGTATACGGAAGACCTTGTGAATCTCCTGGTGGTGGATGACTTGAATGCTGCTGTCAAGGCGGGTCTTTCCATTA
>Ga0307379_10011133_pt1 | contig 11843 bp, 10 predicted proteins | sample UN2MG_FD_202237 | JGI IMG/M metagenome (GOLD analysis project Ga0307379, IMG submission 202237) | Soil microbial communities from Risofladan, Vaasa, Finland - UN-2 | ecosystem: Environmental > Terrestrial > Soil > Coastal area > Acid sulfate soil | place: Finland: Risofladan, Vaasa | collected... | reverse complement strand
ATGAAAACAGCGATTTTTTTCTGTGGTTCTATATTTAGCTCATGAATGGCCTTGAGAGAAGAAATTGCCATAACAAGCCCCGATTTCATATCTAAAACTCCAGGACCGAACACTTTATTTCCCGAGAGGTAGAAGGGCATTTCCTTTATTTTCCCAACAGGCCAGACCGTATCGATATGGGTTAAGATGAGAATCTGCTCTTTTCTCTCCTTAGGTTTGAGGCGCGGATATTCTGCCAGATAAAGATCTCCCAAGTCCTTGAATGGATAGCGAGTGACCTTAGCCCCAGATTTTTGGAATTCTTTGGCTAGGAAGGAAGAACACTTATCGACAGCGTCCTTATCCGAAGATGGTGACTCAAGGCTGACGATATTCTTCAAGAGATTGACCATTTCTCCCTGGCGGGACTTAAAATAGTGCTTAAATTGCATATCGATGGTTCCTTGTTATAGCTAATCTTATTATTGCTAAATGTATCATAGGTTAGAAGGAGTCGTAAAGCACAAATTAATAATTTGACAATGTATATTGATTCCAGTAATTTTAGGGCATGAACTTCTTGATCTTCCTCGGGGAAATTTCTTTTCTAGTTTTGATAGGATTTTTTTTGATATTCACTCTGTACAATCGTAGAGAAAGGGAGGAAAAAGCGTTTCGTTCAAGCCTTATAATTCTGCTCGGCTTGATTACGGTAAATGTCTTTTTTCTCATCATGCCCGGTATTTTGAGAAATCTATTGTTCTTGACCGTTTTCCTGGTGACTTTAGCCGCGTTCTTTATCATCTATTTTTCATCAACACCGAGGGGAAACATTGAATTTATCGGCGAAAAGAAAAGAGTGGATGAAAGAGATACGATTTTTGCTAGATTCGAACTGAAAGAAAGAAGTAATAACTACAACGATTATTATAATCGTAGATCCGAATATAAAGACATTGATGATGAGATCCGCACATTACCTGATATTCTTGCGCCTGAACACATGAAAAAAGATCCCGTTCTTTTTTCCTTAACGGCTGCAGAGGATGGTTATTTAAAACATCACGTAAAACTTGTGAATGGAGATGTCAAATCGGATAAAATGGAGTTTTCACCCTTCGACAACACACGGACTGTTAAAAATATCGTGAAATATTTAGGGGGTGACATCTGTGGCGTGTGTGAGTTGGACCGAAACTATGTTTATTCTCATGTCGGCCGGGGGCCAGAACCTTTTGGAATGGAGATAGAACTGAAGCATAAGTATGCCATAGTATTTGCGATAGAGATGGACGTCGATATGATCGCCGCTTCTCCGAAGCCTCCAGTCATTGTTGAAACAGAAAAAAAGTACGTTGAGATCGCGAAGGTCTCTGTTATCGTAGCTGACCTTATTCGCCGTATGGGCTATGATGCGCGCGCGCATATCGCAGGCAGCAACTATCAAACAATGCTTCCACCACTCGGATGGCGTGCGGGATTCGGAGAGATCGGCCGGATAGGTATTTTAATCACAGAAAAGTATGGGCCGCGTGTTCGGTTGGGACTTATCACCACAAATCTTCCCCTAACTCCTGATTCATACAAAAATTTTGGTGTCCAAGATTTTTGCAAGAATTGCAAAAAATGTGCGAACAACTGTCCTGCTCAAGCTATTCCCTATGGCGATAAGACGGAAGAAAACGGCGCATTGAAATGGGTTTTGAACAGAGAAGGGTGTTACAGATTTTGGAGAAAAGCAGGAACGGATTGTGCCATGTGTCTCTATGTCTGTCCTTACAGCAAACCTCAGAACTGGTTTCATGACTCGGTGAGAAAATTGGTCAATCAGTCCTCAAATGCACAGAAAGTGTCCTTGTGGGCAGACGATTATTTCTATGGGGCCAATCCGTTACCTAAAGAGCCTCCCTTCTAACCTCTCTATACCTGAATTATTCATAAAAGCTACTGCCTAATATATACTCTAAAATCATTCAATCTCTTATTGGCAGTATCTTTTACCCTTCGGGCGCCGACCCAACCTAACCCGCCAATCTCACTACAAAGCCTTCGTTGTAGCCCGGGTTAGGTTGGGTCGGCTTGCAGTAGTTTACTACAGCTTCATGGGCCACTGCCTCGCCTTTACGACATTTATTTTGGGGTGGGGCGGGTCGGATCGCGAATAATCCAGGCTGATAAATCGAAAGTGTTTTTTGTTTACCGCTTACGAATGAATATGATATGTTTATGACAATTCGTTGAAGAGAATTAATAAAATCTCCGATTCATTCTATGAATGAGTGTTTCCGGAGGATCAAGGAGGGAGACGCAATGAAAACTAGTCGACGTCAGTTTTTAAAAGGTTTGAGTCTTGGTCTCAGCAGTGTAGGGATGTTTGGCCTTGAAAGAAAAGAGGCAGCGGCCGCATTTGCCAAGAAGCGTGAAGAGATAAAAAATTCTACAGCGTTCGAGATCGCTCGAGATGAAAGCTATTGGTTTCATGCCCAACAGGCATTCGATATCGATCGAAGTATCATCAACCTCAACAATGGGGGAGTGCATCCTGCCCCGCGGATCGTCATCGACGCAGTTAAGCGCTATATGGACTGGTCGAACGGAGCACCAGTGTTAAATTCATGGAGATACATGAGGCCCCGAAAAGAATTGATCCGAAAAAAAATTGCCGACATGTTCGGGTGTTCTCCTGAAGAAATCGCTCTTGTCAGGAATGTAACAGAAGCTCTCCAGATCGCGCTATTGGGTCTCAACTTGAAGGCGGGGGATGAAGTTCTCACCACACTCCATGATTATCCTTCGATGAAAAATGCTCTTTATCAAAGGGAGAAACGAGAGGGGATCGTGGTCAAAACTTTTAATTTTCATTATCCTCTTGAAAACCTGAACGTACTTACGGACATGTTCGAAAAAAATATTACACCGAAGACTCGAATGATCCTTATGTGCCACATCACCAACTTGACCGGCCAGATTTTCCCTGTCAGAGACATCTGCCAGTTGGCAAGAAAATACGGGATAGAAGTTGTGATCGATGGGGCTCATGCATTTGCCCATTTTGAATTCAAACAGAAAGATTTGGACTGTGATATTTATGGTGCTAATCTCCATAAATGGATGATGGCCCCGATCGGAACAGGTTTTTTATACGTAAAAAAGGACAGGATAAAAGACATTTGGCCTCTGTTTCCCGCGCCCGAACCTCTTGGTGATGATATCAGGAAATTTGAACACGTCGGCACGCAGCCCGAAGCTTTAAAACTTGCGGTGGGCGAAGCGATCACTTTTCACAATGGTCTCGGTGGAGCGAATAAGCAGGAACGTCTCCGGTATCTCCGGGATTACTGGGCGAAAAAACTGGAAAAATTAAGAGGTGTCAGGATCCTCACATCCTATTCTCCAGAACAATCTTGTGGGATCGGAACGTTTACAGTAGATCATATTGACATCCCAAAATTATCTGAAGTACTTTTTGAAAAACACAAGATCTATACCATTTCTGTCGGCATTCCAAAAGACACAGTTGGGATCCGAATGACTCCCAGTGTTTATACAACTCTCCGGGAGCTTGACATATTTATTGAGGCTGTCGATCACTACATTACGAATGGACTCCCTTCATAAAACACACAAATGATTTTGATCTAAAGCTCACATCCAGGAGAAGCAGATGAATAAAATTGATTGGGACCTCGATAAGGATTTGAATGCCATTCGGAAAGAGTTTCCGATACTGGCAAAGTGTGTGTACTTGATCAGCAACTCTCTGGGGGCAGTTCCCCGAAAAGTCCGTGATGATATTTTGGCTTACTATGGCCTTTGGTCAAACCAAGGTGTCAGCGCTTGGAGCCAAGAATGGTGGGATCTGGCAAGAAGTTTGGGGGATCAAGTTGCGTCTCTTCTTCATGCGGAAAAGAACTCCGTAGCTATGATGACGAATGCCACTCATGCCCATTGGATCGCCCTCTCTACAAGATTTTTGGTTAAAGATCGAAGCCGAACAAAGATCATCATGACAGACCATGATTTCCCTTCGAGTCTTTATGCTGTGCAAAAGATCAGTGAATTCATGGATTGGGAAGTCCAGGTTATCCAAAGTAATGGTAAGCCCGGTATTGATGTTGAAAATATCCTTGATCACATCGATGATCAAACACTCTTCGTTGCCACATCGCATGTGTATTTCAAAACAGCTTATGTGCAAGATGTATCAAAGATCGTAGATCATGCTCGCCGAGTGGGTGCATGGACAGTTATCGATGGTTATCATGCTCCAGGTTGTATTCCCGTTAACCTCTCAGAGCTTGGTGTTGATTTTTACATCGGAGGGTGTCTTAAATGGCTCTGTGGTGGGCCGGGGAATGCGTTCCTCTATGTCAAGCCAGAATTGGCATCGCGCATTCAACCTCAACTTACAGGATGGTTGGCCCACAAATCTCCATTTTCATTCTCACAAGACATGGATTACACCCAGGGTTCATACAGATTTATGTCCGGAACACCTCCCATCGCTTCTCTGTATACTGCTCGTGCGGGATTAGAAATTATAAACAGTATCGGTATTCCTCAGATTCGACAAAAGTCCATCACTCAGACTAGACTGGTCATTGAGAACTCCAAAAAAAGGAACTTCGGCGTTTTTTCTCCTGAAGAAGACACTCATCGAGGCGGCGCGGTTTCTATTCATCTCCCTCACGCATACCAGGTCAAACAGGCACTCGAGAAGCGACAGTTCAAAGTGGATTACAGGAAGGGGAAGAACATTGAGACGGATGTCATTCGAATAGGTCCGCATTTCTACACGCAGGATGAAGAGATCCTTTCTCTTTTTAACACGATCGACACCATCTATGCCACACAGGAATACAGGTCGTTCCCTGAAGAAACAGAGCATGTCACGTAGCTGCGCCCAATCTTAATTGTACAATTCAATCCGTTGCGTTATATTATGGAAATAGAGGTTCGTACATATGAATACGCCACAAAAATATACACGGCGTTTGTTTTTGCATAACGCACTCTTAATACTCGGATCTTCTCTGTGTTATGCCTCATCCCCTCCATTCCTATCTCAAAAAAAAAGCTTATCGGCCTCAGAAGAGACTGAGGATTTCCCCTCCTACTTGAAACTCTACAAATCAGGAGAACTTTCCAAGAGAGTAAATACCTTGAAATCTTTTTACGAGGATTGCCATTTATGTCCCAGAGATTGCCCGTCAGCTCAAAAAACAGGAATATATTGAAACCTTCTAATGGGCAAAAAAACTCGGACTCACAAGGCTTGATAGATAGTTCTATGAAAAAGTTGATTTCAAATCCGTTTTGCCTTAAATTACTCATGAGGGATCTTGTATTTTAGAATGGAATGCGTTCTGAGAAAAAATAAACTATTTCTTGGCTTTATTTTCCTATTTCTCTATCTGAATCATGGATTGAGTTCCGAGGTTTACTATCCATGGAAAGATGCCTATATCGGGGCGCTTGATGCAGAGAAATGGGCAGGTTTGGTTTTTATCCCTCAACACGATAGTGCTTTTGCCTTCCACTTGAGAGTGAAAAAAGGAGAGGAAACAGCGGAGGGGATTGATCTTTTTTATCTCATCTCGGAAGTAGGCCCTCATTCACCCGATGGTCAGTATGCTCGGATAAAAATTGACTTGAGCCTCCCTTTTGGTCAGAAAAGCGAAACCCCGATCATGAAAAAACCCTCTTCTGGTTCTGACACTTTGGTTATTGAATGGTCTCGAAAGGATGAAAGAACGGCCGTCGGGAGGATCTTGATCCCCAAAAATATCACTGTCCAATTGATCCACTATTTTCCATGGGATTTTAAGGGAAGATACCAAGTCATATCCGATGGTCAGGTCAGAGGGAACAGCCTTCCGAACAACGGTCAACACTATCTTTTTTGGTCAAGCCAGCGTGGGGATCTGACCTCTCCGTCTCAAGGTGAAGAACTGACTGTTGCATTCCCAGAAAAACGGAGTATCTATTTTGTCGCTGGTGTGGGTGATGACTTCCGGATCCTATCTAATCATATCTACAGGTACAAGAACGAACGGACGATCGATAAAATCCTTGACGAGGAAAAGACAAGGTATAATAAAAAAAGAGTTGTCGTTAATGGCCTTCACAAAGGCATAGCCAGATCGATAACAAATAATCTCTTTTGGATGTCTCTTTACCAGCCCGGGAAACACCGGCTCTATACACCCGCTGGACGCAGATGGATTTTTCCTGCACCCGATGGATCTGCTGATCACTGGACCATTTTTGAATGGGACTCTTTTTTTAATGCTCTGGAAGTTAACGTTGAGAGCAGCAAGCATGCTGTAGATATCTTAAAGTCTGTCCTGGAGACACAGTACACGAACGGCAATATTCCCAATTGGAGAGGGCGCTTTGGAGGATCGAGTGACCGCTCACAACCACCTGTCGGCTCCTTTGTCGTCTTGAAGTATTTTCTTAAGACTGCAGACTTGGAGCTTCTACAATTTGCCTATCCGATTCTAGTGAAATGGCACGCATTCTGGAAAGAACCGAGATCCAACGGATTTCCCCGAAGAGACGGCAACAATGATGGACTACTGGAATGGGGATCAGATGAAGAGCTTCTAGCGCAAAGTGTGCCCAGTTGGGAGGAAAATGCACCCGGGAAAACCCGCGCTATGTGGGAATCCGGTCAGGATGATCTGCCGAACTGGGATGATACGATATTTGATGAGAGTTCGGGAACACTGTCGATGAACTGCGTTGATCTTAATTCTCTCTATACTCTCGATTGCTGGTGTCTAGCCCAGATGGCACAGATCCTCGAAAAGATTGAGGACTACAAGACATACATGGAAGAGTATGAGACTATGAAGTCACTGTTCGAAGAAACCTTTTGGGATGAGAAGGAAGGATTCTATTTTGACCGGTACTGGGATGGACGATTTTCAAGAAGAAAGGCGGCTTCAAACTTTTATCCTCTTCTTGCCGGAATCCCCGATCAAAGCAAGGCTCTGAGGATGTTGAGACGTTTGCTGAATGAAAACGAATTCTGGGGAGACTATGTTCTGCCCACAATATCTCGAGATGATCCGGCTTTTAAGGATCAGCAGTACTGGAGAGGGACCATATGGCCTCCGACAAATTATTTGATATATCAAGGATTGAAGGCGTATGGTTTTGATGCTGTGGCCTCTGAATTCGCCAGCAAAAGCTCATCTCTTTTCCTCCGGAGTTGGAACAATTTTGGACTTTGTCCGGAGAATTATGATTCAAGGACAGGTGAGGCAGGCGGGCAGAGATACCAGAGTTGGGGACCTCTCTTTGCTCTGATCGCAATGGAAGAATTTGTAGACGTCACTCCATGGGAGGGATTCCGGTTTGGGATGATCAATCCGGAAAAGAAAGGGAGGCTTTCCCGCATAGCTGTTCAGGGAAGGCACTACGATGTGGAGGTGAACAAGTCTTCGATCAAGCTGTGGGAGGAAGGAAAAGAAATCATCAATTGTAATGGGAGCGCTGTGTTCAGGAATTTTCTATACTCGAAAAACGAAGTGTATTTTGAAATAAAAACTCTGGAGCCCCGAGAGGTAAGAGTCCGCTTTCTCACAAAAGGAAAATACGAGCTCCTTCTGGATGACCGTGTTGAAAATCTGTTCGAAGGCAATTCGACAAAAATCCGTATTCCTGAGGGAGAACACTCTGTGCTTATTCTTCTGATCTCTGAGAAGTAGATTAATCCAGGTTAAATATAGAGAGTATGAGGTCATGAAAATCCTTGTCATCCAGAACACCCCTGCAATAAAAAATCTGCTTTTAGAAACTCTCGGTCAAAAAGAGAATGAGCTGACATTTGCCACAGATAGTAACGATGCATTGCGTTTAATTAAAAAAAGAAAGGATATTCGGATCGTTATTGCTGAGTTAAACATGCCCGGAATGAATGGAATAGAATTGTGCAAACAAATCAGGAGTGCCGAGTTTCCTTACTACATTTACATCATACTGATGACCTCAAAGAATCACAAATCTGAAGTGATCAAAGGGATTAAAGAGGGCGCTGATGATATTCTCACAAAACCGATCGATCCGGATGAACTTCAGATCCGGGTCCTGGCAGGAGAGCGCATCGTCCATCTTGAAGAGGATCTTATCGAAAAGAACAAAAGGCTTCACATGGCCAATGAAATCTTGAGAGGAAATCTCGTTTCGGGTCAAGAGGCCCAAAAAAGCCTCCTTCCCTCAGGTTTTCCCGATGTTTCTAATATGAAGTTTGCGGCCAGTTTCATACCCAGTGCATTCGGATCGGGGGACATCTATAATATTTTTCGGCTGGATGAGAAAAACATCGGACTCTACAACATCGATGTTTCCGGCCATGGCGTGTCGGCAGCACTTTTCAGTGTGTGTCTCAATCAGCGCCTGAGTCAAGGCCCTCAATCTTTTGGCCTAGTTAAGGCTCCTCTCACTGCCCCTCCTTTTTATCGCATAAACTCTCCCGTCAAAGTTGTGACCTCGCTGGATGAGGAAGATATGTTGGGAAAATATGGCCGGTATTTTACTATGGTCTATGCCATTGTAAATGTCGAGACAGGAGGAATTTCTTTTTACAGAGCAGGCCACAATTATCCCCTGCTGATCCATAACAAAAAAAACTCCTGTTATATCGAAGGAGGAGGACCTCCTATCGGCCTGGGCATATCGCTCAGCAAAAAACGGGAGCAAGACATAAAACTTGAAGCAGGAGATCAACTTATATTTTTTTCTGATGGAATCAATGATGCGTTCTCGCCCAGGAGCAGGAAGAGATATGGATTGGAAAGAGCTAGAAAGATTCTCACTAAACACTATCCAGAATCACTGGAGAGGTCATTTGACCGTCTCATTTCTGATGTCCAGAAATTTATAGGACAGGACGGTTTTTCTGATGACATCTCCATCATCGGATTCAAATGGCTGGGAAGCAGGGTGAACTGATGGAAGAAATTCGTCTAACCTTCCCAAGAAAAGTCTCCTATTTGTATTTTGCTACAAGCATATCCAAGCAGATCTGCCAGCAGATCCAAGAATGCCGTGAAGACAAAAAATTTGCCGCTGATGTAGAACTCTGTGTGAGCGAAGCATGCACAAACGCCATCAAATATGGTCGGAGCAGTGAGAGAGAGGATGTGATTTCCCTGTATTTTCAGATCCATGCGGACAAACTCATCATTAAAGTGCAGGATAAGGGGAGTGGATTCAACCTGAATAGCCTTCCTGATCCGGACATAGAAAGCCTTCCTGATAGGGGATACGGTCTTTACATTATCCGGAGCAAAATGGATGATGTGCAGTATTCCCAGACAGAAAAAGGGAATTTTTTAACTATGATAAAATCCTTCAAAGGAGAACATAACACATGAATGGAGGAACGGGATGAAGTTGAACGTTACCAGGAAAGATGGAATCCTAATCATTACACCCAAAGTCAAAAGGATCGATGCGAGCGTGGCTGCGGATTTTAAATCAAAATTGATAGATTTTTTAGATAACGGAGACAAAGTTATTGTGATCAATCTATCAGAGGTTGATTTTATCGACAGCTCTGGCTTGGGTGCAATGGTATTGATACTGAGAAAGATCGGTACAGACGGCAGGATCAAACTCTGTAAATTAAATGAAGGCGTGAGATCCATTTTTGAGCTGACCCGCTTGGATGAAGTCTTTGAAATACATAAATCTGAAGAGGGTGCCCTGGAAAGCCTCAAAACGGGCTAAATTTTTGGAGGTAGTGCGTGATTCAAATAGTAGAAAATCCTGAACGGATCAAAAGAGCAGAGATTGTGGTGGGGATCCCATCATTCCAAGAGGCGGATTCCATCGGACATGTTGTCTCAAGGGTCGATCAAGGACTGATGCGATTTTTTGAGAAAAAGAACTCTGTTATCATCAATGTGGACAATTTTTCACCCGACGGAACAAAGGATGCCTTTCTTAACACAGAGTCCAAGACGCCTAAACTCTACTGTTCTACGGCAAAAGGAGTGCGGGGGAAAGGCCGGAACATTAAGAATCTTTTCCAAGCGGGAGTAGAACTCGGTGCTAAAGCGATCTTGATGGTAGACGCAGATCTAAAAAGTATAACACCCGAGTGGGTTCAGTATTTTACTGAGCCTATCTACATGGGATATGACTATGTGATCCCCATTTATGTGCGCCATAAGTATGATGGAACGATCACGAATAACATTACTTATCCATTGACCCGTGTTCTCTATGGACTGAGAACCAGGCAACCTATAGCTGGAGATTTTTGTTTTTCCGGAAGGCTAGCAAGAGCATTTTTAACTGAGAAGACGTGGAATCGAAACGTATCCGAATTCGGTATAGATATCTGGATGACGACAATTGCGATCGCAAGAGGATTTAATGTGTGTCAGACATTCCTTGGGGCTCCAAAATCCCATCGGACGAAAGATCCCAGCGGACACCTCGGTCCTATGTTCTATCAAGTAGTCGGAACTCTTTTCGATTTGGCAGTTGATTTTGAATACTTGTGGAAGGATACCTCAGCCAGCCGTCCGACCAGTATTTTCGGGTTTGGCCTTGGAGTCAAAGAAGACCCGCCGATCGTCGATGTCAATGAAAAAAAACTTCTTATGCAATTCAAAAAAGGCAGTCGGCGATATGGGAAAATATGGAACAAAGTTATTGCTGAGATAAACCTGGAGGACCTGCTGAAAAATATAAATAGAGAGGTCAAGGATGTAATTCTTCCAGCTGATCTTTGGGCGAGGATCCTGTTTGATTATATCGTTGCTTATCGAGATGAATCGGATTTACGGAATCAGCTCCTTCTGTCTTTGATCCCGATCTATTTCTTGCGCACTCTTGGCTTTATTAACGGAACTCGGGAATTAGACACAAAAGAGGCCGAAGACTATCTGGATATTGAATGCCGGAAAATGGAAGAAGAAAAATATTATCTTATAGCCAAGTGGAATCAGACTCCCCGAAAAGACGGGATTCCTTCTATCGCCCAATATCTCGCCGACTAATCAAGTTTTATTTATTCCAATCTTTATTATCGAGATAGGCACGCTTGAGAGTGTCTCCTCGAACACCCTGTCTAAGGGCTTCTAGGGCTAGTATCTCATCTGGAGGGATATTTCCGAGGTTAACATTGGTGCCACAGCGGATAATCAGCGCCTGCTGCTGGTTTTTAATGGGAGCTTCCCACATAATTGTGTCTATATCTTTTACGCCTGAAATGATCCCCTCGACTTCGTCTTGCTTGATCTTTCCATCTGCATCAAAAATGCCCACTCCTTTTCCTGCTTCTCTCGCTTCAATGATGACTTTCACGGCACCGTTTGACAGGTCTTCCTCGATGAGTCGATGAACTTGGGAGAGCGGAATAGCTTCTTTGGGATCTTTTTTTCCCACCTCCGTGATTACTTTAAAACCCCGATCGCGAGCCGTTGAAATGGCGTTCTTTCTGGTATTGAGATCCATGTCGATCGTCCCATCCGATATCTCGATAGCTGAGAATCCGAGCTCTTTTGCTCGGTCGAGGTATTCATCAAGTTTCTTTTGCCATATGGCGATCTCGAGGAAAGTTCCTCCTGGCATCACATCGATATCGACGGAGGTGATGATTGTGTTTTTTTCCTTGAGAAATTCTTTATCATAAAAAGCTGAAGTCCCGAATGTCAGTTTGACGATGTCGATGTATTCCGATGCGGATTGGATCAAATCCTCAATACGATGAATTCCCATGCCTTTATCGATGACCATGGTCAATCCTGTTGACCTGGGCTTGGTTGACCTATCAGATATTGGCATTTCGATAGTTTCTTCCCATGCTTTGTTCATATCTATCTCCTCATCAATAGTATTAG
>Ga0307379_10011132_pt1 | contig 11844 bp, 10 predicted proteins | sample UN2MG_FD_202237 | JGI IMG/M metagenome (GOLD analysis project Ga0307379, IMG submission 202237) | Soil microbial communities from Risofladan, Vaasa, Finland - UN-2 | ecosystem: Environmental > Terrestrial > Soil > Coastal area > Acid sulfate soil | place: Finland: Risofladan, Vaasa | collected... | reverse complement strand
GATTCCTGTCCTAACGCCCACAAATTCATTCTCAGCCTTTTGACCAAGAAGCGCCAGGTCGACAAGTCCGATTTCCAGGCCGCTGATCGTTGTGAAGATAAGAGCTGCAGCCATTTCGATAGCCGCTGAAGAACTCAGCCCACTACCAAATGCAATGGTGCTGTGAACCAGTCCGTCGAAGCCAAGAAGACAATAGCCGGATTCTTTCAGCGCGGCAGCTATGCCACGTATGTAATTAGTCCAGGGAACCTCTTCATCCCGTTGAATATCATCTAGCGAAAACGAAGCGCCTCCCGAAGCATTGCAAGAATGGATGGTAACGCGACCGTCTTCCCTCGGGTTAGCAGCGAGCCATGTGTCCCGATCGATGGTCATAGTCATGACAAAGCCCATGTTGTAATCTGTATGACTTCCCATCAGATCGACACGCCCAGGAGCGCGTGCCCAGATAGTCGGTCGCTTGCCATACAGTTTCTTGAATTCCTCGCCGATATATCGTCGTCGTTCTTCCATCATGAACCAGATCAGCTTTTCATCTGCTGGAATACCTCCAACATGGCCGCAACGTTTGGGAGAGGGACGTCACTCATCATGCGGTGGGATGGGGCGACAAGCAAGCCGGTACCTTTTGGGGCAAGCGTATGGATCACTTCGGCAACGGTCGTTTTAATCTCGTTTACCGTGCCATAGGGCAGCACTGTCTGAGTAGAAATGCCGCCATAAAACGACAAGCGATCCCCATAATGTTCACAAAGCCAATCAAGATCCAACACTTCTGGCTGAACCGGGTTCAATGTCGTCATTCCAATTTCGAGCAGGTCAGGCAAAATTTGTTGAATCTGTCCATCCGTGTGCATTATGATGGGCAGCCCACGCTCTTTGAATGGTGAAAAGAGTCGTGCCAGTCGAGGCTTGATGAGCGCGCGCCACATATGAGGCGAGACGAGCAAGTTCTGCTGCGCGCCATAATCATCGCCGAAATAGCCGCCATGAACACCCAGTTCCAGATATCGATGGATGAGCACCAGTTGAATCTCGACGATGGTATCCAACAGCGCGCCAGCGTAACCCGGGTCGGTCACCATATCAACAAGAAACTGCTCAAAACCGCGCAGAGACCAGGCGCGTTCAAAAAGAGCGAAGCCAAGATTTGGAACGATGAAATACTCTTCCCCTTTACCGGCAAAAGTTTGTTCGGCATCTCTAAGCAATTCAGGGGCCTGGGGATCAGGCCAGTGATAGCCATCGAGGTCATTTGTTTCAGCCAAAGGGCTGACCGCAGCAAAATAACCTTCCTCCCGGGTATCAAAACCTACACCCCACCAATCGAAGCGGACGTCGCCATCCTCGCTAAGCCGTTCGTCATGACTGATATCGACTCGTAATAGATGGTTGCCGAGAAACCCAGGCAGCAGCTCAATCGATACGCCAAAGAACTCCGCCATGGTCTGCCCGAAAGCGTCCGTGTAATTAATCTGGGTCGGTATTCGATCGGTGGGTTCGCGAAACAAAGTCCTCCGAACCCGCTCTCTATTGGTCATCGCCGCCTCGGCCATTCCAGATAATCTACTCATTGTGTATTGCATGCGTCGATGCTAGCATAGATGCTAATGAAACAGATCTTGCCATGCCTATTGCTGTTTTTATTGACAGCATGCCAGGTTGTCTGGGGGGTTGAGGACAAAACAGACGGTTCCAGCCCGACTATTTCCAAGACTGTTTTCTATGCCGTTGCTCAAAATATAACCCTGGTAAACGATGGTCCAATGAAGCCCGAAAAGCACAATCTGTGGGTGGCCCTTATCGGCGACCATATGCCTTATCAAGAGGTCGTCTCCAGTGACATTCAACCATCCAATTACGCGATCATTACCGATGAGTTCGGCAATCAATACGCCGAGTTTGATTTACAGGATCTCGAGCCCGGAACCAGCGCCCAGATAGTCATCAGCTATGAGATCGCTGTTAATGAATTAGCCTTCTCCTTGGTAGATTGTGAGGGCGAACTGCCTGATGAATATAACCAGCCAGAATTACATATCGAGTCACACAATCCGCAGATCGTCTCTCTAGCGGAAGACATTTCTTCAACGGACCAGACAGTTTGCGCTCGGGTAAGAGCCTTTTATGATTATATCGGCGACAATCTCACGTACACCTACAACGGGAATGACTGGGGCGCGCAGGCAGCTTTAGGAAAAATGGGGGCCGACTGCACCGAATATTCATCATTGTTAATTGCCTTGAGCAGGGCCAGTGGTATACCTGCTCGATATGTGGAAGGCCTGTTGTATTTTCAGGAAGGTGATACCAATGAAACCCGCCAGGAGCATGCCTGGGTGGAATTGTTTTTTCCAGGAAGTGGTTGGACACCCATTGATCCCACCTTGGGCCGCCTCACGCTCACACGAGAGCAACATTTCGCCCGCTATTCGCCTAATCACATAGTTATTACAAAGGGCCGTAATCCTTCAACTCTACGTGGTGCCAGCTATTGGAGCCATCTCTATTGGCCCGGTGACAGCACGAACATTCACGTTCAAGATGCAGCCTGGACCATAACTCCTCTAAAAAACACCAAAAACCCATAACTATTTGATACGTCTCTGCAAAACCACGTGCATGGAAACTGAGATGATGATAATCAAACCATAAATAAGCTGGGTCCAGAAACCGGTCATACCTATTGCCACAATTCCTGCGTTAATGGCGCCGATAATATAACTGCCTAGGAAAGTGCCAAGAATCGTTCCTACACCACCAAATACGGATGTTCCACCGAGGAAAACGGAGGCTAATGTAGATAACAAGTAACCCTCGCCCAGCGACGGCCAGAAAAACGATACCTGTAAGCTGGCTAATACGCCGGCAAAGGCCGCAGCCAAACCCATCATGATAAAAACTGCCAATCGTGTGCGGTTCACGTTGACGCCCATCAATCGGGCGCTTTGAACGTTGTCGCCAATTAGATATATGTGCGCACCCAGCCGGGTGCGATTTAAGATGATCCAGCAGACAATGGCGATGATAATTGACCACCAAAATTGATTCGGAATACGGCCGATAGTTTTCCCCACCAAAATTTCGCGGACAAGACTCTCCTTGACTGCGACCAGCGTTGCACCCTGGCCATCCAGGAGAACTAGCGTTAGACCGCGCAGGAAGAATTGGGTGCCTATGGTAGCGACCAGCGACGGAATTCCGATGCCGACAATGAGCGCACCATTCAGAAACCCCGAAGCGATACCAGCTGATAATGAAGCAATCACGGCCAGACCCACGTTACCAGTCAGCTCAAACACAGCAATAAAAGCAACCATACCCACGGCCATAATCGATGGGAACGAGAGATCAATATCCCCGGCGATGATGACCATCGTTAGAGGTAAGGCCATGATGGCAAAGAGAGGGGTAGTGGCCATGAAAGCATAGTAAATCAGGGGAGATAGAAACGTTTCAGGAGCTGCAAGGATGAAGAATAGCCAAATCGCGATAAATACAAAAACCATTCCTAACTGAGTAGTATTCTTGCGCAGGAAATATCTCCAATTAATGGGCGATTTCTTCACTGCAGCGACTGGAACCTCACCAGACAGATCGTCAATTTCGGAGTTCATAATAATTAAACCTCAATCTGTGCATGTACTAGCCAGGATAGATACCCGCTTAATCCATGCTCCCTGTTTCAGCAACAAGGTACATCTTCTCCATCAGATCATCGAGGCTGATGTCGGAGGTGTTGAACGCGCCAGCGACAACCCCACGATCGAGCACCACTACACGATCCGCCACCGAGTAAACATGAAATATATTATGATCTATAAAAACGGCTGATTTACCTACATCCTTAATATGGCGCACAAAGTCCAGCAGTTTGCGGGTTTCCTTAAGAGATAGGCCCATCGTCGGCTCGTCAAGAATGATGATTTCCGCATCGAAATATAGGGCTCTTACGATAGCCACACCCTGTTTCTCGCCTCCAGAGAAGGTCTCAATGGTCGAGTCCGGATTCACTGCGCTTGAGGTAAAGCCCATCGACTCTATCATTAAGCTGCTCGTCTCTTGCTTCATCTTCTTAACATCCAATAGCCCTATCGGAGTTAGTAATTCACGACCCAAGAATATGTTGCGCCACAAAGTCTGCAATTCAGCGAGGGCTCGTTCCTGATAAACTGTTTCGATGCCCAGGCTGCGAGCCATGGGCACAGAGAGTGATTGGATGGGATTCCCGTCGATGAAAAGTTCACCGGAGCTGGGCTGGTAATAACCGGTCAAGATTTTGATAAGCGTAGATTTACCGGCCCCATTGTCACCCAAAAGACCCACAACCTCATTTTGTCCTAATTTGAAATCGACATTGCACAAGGAGTGGACTTCGCCAAAGTTTTTGGATACATTGCGCAGTTCAATTCGATAAGTCGGATCCATAATCTTACTCCACGGGTTTAGGATGAGGGCCAAACAACCGCCTGGCCCTCATCCGAGCCCGGCACAGTATCTTGAATGAAGACGACCGCTGCCGAGACACTGTCTCTTGATTAGCGAATCTGTTCTGCTACGAGGTCAGCCAATAATTCGACGTTGTCAGCATGGGCGAAGCCAGCGCCGGTATCGATATGCAGACCGGTAAACTGATAGTTGTGCGTCAGGCAGATCTGCAGAATCGGCAGATAACCTTGCAGCCATTGCTGCTGGTCAATGACCAGGTCTGTCCAGCCGCCGCGAATCGCTTCCACCGTCGCCACGTTGAGATCAAAGCCAGCGCCAAACACATCATCGGGGCCGAGACCGGCAGAATCGAAATAGGTTTCCTGTGTCCCGGTCAGGGCACCATGATCGGTCACCACCAGCTTGACGTCAGGATTGGCGGACACGTAGCCGACAAAGGTTGGTATGCCAGCTGAGGCATCCGCATTTGTGGCGTCATCAATTTCCAGGTAATCCACGGTCATTCCCACTTCTTCCAGGGCATCAATAACTCCCCGAGTGCGCTCACCACGTCCAGCTTGTGCTAACAAGCCCCAGACCATAGCCCTGTCACCATCGCCCAGCCCAAAGCGACTCGCTGCTTCCGCGCCCAGTGCATAACCGGCTGAATACAATTCTGCACCCACGTAGCCAAAGCCACTTGAGGCATTCTTAGCCTCCAGTTTGGGCAAGGTTGTGTTCTGGCTGGTTACGATAATTCCTTGAGCCCTTGCATCGTCTACCACTGCCTGGAAGGCATCATCACCTGGGTGACCCATAATGGCAATACCGTCCGGCTGCGTTGCCGCCGCTTCGGCGAACCCTGTGACCATCTTCTCCGGGTTCCAATCCGACCAGACATATTCCACATTGGCGCCGAGATCGGCCGCCGCAGCCACAGCGCCGTTATACACGACCGATGCGAACGGGCCACCGGGCGGACCACCTGGGAAGAAGACGATGTCCGTATTGCTGCACCATCCGTCTTCAGCGGCGGGTGCGGCGCCCTCTGTCTCGCCCGGTTCTTCGGCAGACTCTTCGGCCGGGGTGGCTTCATTCTCTGCTGGAGCAGCCACTTCTTCGGTTGCCGCTTCATCGTCGGCATCACCACAAGATACCAACAACACAGACAGTATAAAAAGAGCAATTACCAACAGGCTAAACTTTTTCATCTTACTCTCCTTCAATTTTCCCAATATGTTAGGTTAAACAGCTCTCCACTATCTTTTGCGCAATGTTTCTCGGCAATCACCTCCTAGTTCGAATTCCAAAACTCGTTCAAACCCATTTGGCCATGAGCCGCAGAATATCGAGTTCTTCTTCCCTATTTTCTGTTTCCATCCACAAGAAAAGACCATGGGGTTTCATCGCTATCATGAAATCACCCAATTCCTTCTTATTGAGATCAACAATAATTGGTACGCTCCTTTCCTGTAATTCTTTCAAGAAAGGTACCCACTGCATAATCGGCAAATCATCACCAACGCCCTGTACCCACTGCAGGGCGTGAACTTGGGGCACACTCAGAATCGCCTCAAGATGGCGGGAAACACCTTGACCATCTACATGGAATATATTGTGGGTCATTGACTGCACTTCTCTCTGAAGAATGGGTAGACCAAATTCATTGAAGAATTTGGGTGAAATCAATGTGGAGAAATCGCAGCTAGGAATATGCATTCTTTCGAATGAAGGAATCCCCATCCAGCTTACCGACAGTTGGCCGTGGTCTTTGAGTATTTTGTCGAAATGATCATAGATGAAATCGAAATCGGCGATAGCCAAATCCGCCAGCTCCTTAACCTTCTCCGGTTCATCGATCATGTCGAAACAGAGCTGCTGCGGATCCCTCCAAGCAGCGGCGCAATCGAGTCCTGGGTGAAAATCGGTGTAACCAACCATATATCGTCCTGAACTCTGCTCGATCGCGTATTTGGTGAGCTCTTCAAGCTTGCGAAAATATTCGTTGTCCATATCGAGCTTCAGCTTCTCGGTGTCATCCCATTCGCGGATCAGAGGAACAGACCAGGAAGTTACTTCACCAAATTCAAGTTCAGCGCCATAGAATGCCGCATAGACATCAGGACCCAGATTTGGGAAAAAGACAGGGAAGGTTTCGCCATGAAATTCACAGCCATCTATTGATTTAATGAAGAGGTCTACTTGAGTCTCTACATCAAACCACCATGCTTTCTTGCCAGCAGGTGAAAGCTGGGAGATATTGTCTTTGGCCGCTTCCAGAAACGCATTGTGAGCGACAAATCGTACAGGGGGCCGATCGAGAATATCATTTTCGTACCAGGCATAGACGCGTTTCATCGACATTTGGAAATCAGCCATGCCCGTTATTCCAAAATCCCACCAGGTTCGCTGTCTTTGCTGCGACATTTATTTCTCTCTAGGTAAACGCGCTATACGGCGTACTAGTGATGCTGTTAGTCATCGCCCAGAAGTTCTCCAAAGGTGTGTCGAGCTGGACATGATGGGTGGGGGCGAGGATCAGCCCACCTCCTCGGCCGACGGTTTCCAGTCTATGCCGGATTTCTGCTTCTACGTCTGCCGCCGATCCGAAAGGCAGCGTATGCTGTTCGTCGATAGTGCCCCAAAAACAAAGCCTGTCCCCGAATTCGTTTTTGATCTGAGCCGGGTCCATGCTGGCTGGTTGGATGGGATTAAGTACATCGATCCCGATTTCAATGAGCTCAGGAATAATACGACTGATATTGCCATCGGAATGGTATGCGATCTTGATATCAGGATTGATAGCTCTAAGCTCAGAGATGAAGTTCGCCATACGAGGTTTGAGATATTTGCGCCACATCAGCGGAGAAATCATCATCTCCTGCTGGGAGCCAATGTCATCACCGGTCCAAATCATATCCACACCTAATCTGACCAATTCCTTGGCGGCAGTCAGATGATAATGGTATGGGATGTCAAGCAGTTGATTGGCCATATCAGGATCCAATGCAAGATCCATTAGCAGCTGTTCTAATCCGCGTAAAGCCCACGCAGTTTCCAATATAGTGGTAACCGTAACTCCCACAATCCAATACTCATCTTTGAATCTGGCGACTACCTGGGCAGCATCACTGTAAAGCTCCGGCCGGTTGGGATCTGGCGGTTGATAGTGATAAACAGCCTCATCGTTGGCAAGAGGGTGTCCGGCGATTTCCGTGTAATGTCCCGTACCATACGGGGTTTCGTAGGCCTGCACATCCCAACTGACACCCCATTCGTCCTCATAGGGCTTGACATCCATGTAATAAGAGTTCGCCCAGCCCACAGATGTGAGCAGCATGTCTTGGCCAAGCGCTCGTTCCAGCTCATATGTATTGCCGCCCCCATGGGGATTGTGGACCTGGCGACCACGAATCTCCATATCTGTTCGCAAGCGCTCGGCAAATTCAGGTGTGAAGCTGATCTGCATTGGACAGCGGTCCGGTTCATCATGATTGAGAGTGGTCTGAACCCTTTCGCGCGGTTTCATGTTGGCTCCCTGATCGAACTCTGACGGACGATGAGAGTTGGCTCTAAAATAGCTGATTGGGCAGGAAGATGTCCGCTGTTGTAGTGAGCTTGAAGCTGTTGGTTTAGCATCGACACAGCCTGGCATCCTACTTCCAGCACATCTTGCCTGACGGTTGTTAACGGGGGTGTAAAGTAGGCTGATTCCGGAATGTCGTCGAAGCCGACGACGGCCAATTCTTGAGGTACGGAACGACCGTAAACAGCGGCCGCTTGGAGCGCTCCCAAGGCCATTGAATCATTCGACACAAAAACGGCTTCCAGATCTGGCACGTTCGCCAGCAGATTCATCATGGCCTGGTATCCACTAGATGCCGACCAATCGCCGCTCTCCTTTAGGCTCTGTAAATCTCCGATGCCCGCCTCCGCAAGAATCTCTCGCCAACCGGATTCGCGATCTCGCGCCTCCCACCACTCCTGTGGTCCCGCTATGATGCCAATCCTCTGATATCCTTGCTTTATCAAATGTTCGGTGGCGAGCTTTCCACCCATACGGTTGTCCATGGCTACAAAGGTCGTGTCAGAACGGTTTTTTATGTTCAAGAACACCACAGGCAGTGCTCTCTCGGCAAGATGCCCGTACAACCATTCTCGCTGATCGCCAATTTCAGCTACCGCCCAAATTATTCCGGCCACCTGATGGGCGATTAAGTCGTTCAGCGCACTCTCTCCACGGCTTTCTAAGGGACTGTGGAGGAGCCTTACCATGAGAGAATAACCGAGTTCGTTGGCCTTCTTCTCGATGCCGACTAACGTGCGAGAAGGTCCGTAAAACTCCAATCCGGAGCTAACAACCCCTAAGGTGCTGCTGCGCCCATGACTTAAATTTCGCGCTAATTCACTCGGAGCAAAGCCCAGTTCCCCTATTATTTTTTGAACGCGTTTTCGCGTTTTTGGGGAGACATCGGGGCGGTTGTTTAGGACGCGCGATACAGTCATAATCGAAACACCTGCCTCTCTGGCCACATCCTTGATAGTGACAATCTTGCCCATTGTGTTTCTCGCTTGAGGCTTGATGTTAGCGCTACCGTTATCGCTACCGTTAACGGTAACAATATGCTAGCACAGTCGTTTTTTGATGTCAATTCACTTCTTCATAGATCGCTCAGCATCTGCAGCCTATACTTGGTGCTTAACCAGTGTGCATTTCTGAAGTCGACGCGCGGCCGCAATCTACCTGGTATCTGGTATAGGTCCGCTGGACTTGAGACCTGTGGATGTGTACTCCTAGCTGGCATAACTCCAAAATGAGTCTGGCCAAACTCCATAGATTATGAGCTTCTTTGAGGGTGGGGGCGTCGCTGGAACGCTGCCAGCTAGATGACCGGACCGCCGTTTTTGGCGTTGCTGCGGTCCGATTTTGCTCATCAAAACCACAGACTAACACAGACCAAAAGGTCAGAGACTACACCGGCTTGCTTCTGTCGCTGGCAAGAACAGGGAGCGTACAGATTGATCTGGCAGCCACATTACTCCAGCGACGTCGCCGTGCCTTCGAGCGCAGCAATCCGCCTTCGCGCCAAACAGGCTTTCGATTATTTTCACAGCACTTCTAAGGTTTGATAATGACCTTTAGACCTTCGCGCTTTCGCGCGGTTGAAAATGCCACTTCAAATTCATCCAGTGAAAAACGGTGGGTCACAAGAGAGCGCACATCTATCAGCCCTTGCTGCACCAAGCGGATGGCGCGAGGATAAGTATGCTTCATGCGGCGTACAAGGCTGATGGTTGCACCTTTTCTCCTGGCGACCGAAGCTTGAAAGGTCGTCCGGTCATCGGCTGGGATACCGACCAGAATCACGCGCCCGCCAGGTTTGACGGAATTGATGGCCGCCACAACAGCCGGATTTTCACCCGCCGCTTCGAAGGCTACATCGACCCCGTAGTCTGTTTCTTTCAACACCTCTTGGCTCTCTGCACTCGTATCATCTGCCCGAACCACTTCCGCTGCGCCAAACCGCCTAGCGGCGTTCAAGCGATGTTCTAGCTTGTCAGTAGCGATGATTTTCGTGGCTCCAGATAACTGAGCCACCTGCAGAATCAGCAATCCAATTGGACCGCAGCCATGTACACTGACGGTCATTCCTGGCTTGAGATGACCCAAATCCACCGCATGAAGTGCTACGCCAAGAGGCTCTAACATAGCCCCGTCTTCATATGTCATTGCATCAGGAAGAGGGAACAAACACTTATCTGGCCAGATAATTAACTGGCGCAGCGCGCCATCATGAAGGCCATGTCCGGCGAACATGAGGTCAAGACATAAATTTGGCTTCCCTTCTTTACAGAGCGCGCAGTGGTCACAGGGTATCGCCGGATCAATAGCGACACGTTTTCCCGATAAAGCACCAGACTCGACGACTCCTGCGAATTCATGACCCAGGGCTATCGGCCGCTTTAATACTTCGTCGCCAATACCAGCCTCCTCAAACCAGTGGAGATCTGATCCACAAATACCTACGGCCTTTATTTGAAGGAGCGACTCCTCTAGTCTGGGAACAGGCCTTGGCTCATCGTGAAGTTGAAGATTGCGAGCGCCGTGCAAGCGAAGTGCCTTCATAATGCTCTCTTTTACTTAAAACACCTGCTGAAAGAAGGATAACCTCTCATCACACCAATCGTAGCGAAATGAGCTGTTTCGGCCTAAATCAATACCTCTTATAGACCGAGTGTAGCCTGCGCACTTTTTGCATCAACTTTGTCAAACGAAGTGTATTTCCTGAGTTAAGACTACCAACTCGACCGCCAGTTTCAGGAACGCGCGGGTCAGTGTTCATCACCAGTTGGCGTTCCCAACACCTCATCATGGTATTTGACCAAGATATCATCGATATCAGATGTCATCGATATCATCCCAGTCCCCAGTCCAATCGCAGCGGATTATCATCTACTCCTCCCAAAGGGATCCAAAAAGCGGTTTTACGTTTGTCTGTTCAGGGTTGCCTCGAGATGCAAAGCAAGCTGGTCTACGCCAGTTGTCAGCATATACATGTCGTAATGCAGGATGTCCCCTTCCAACTTCATGGTCCGCGTCGACTCGCGCATGCGCGGATCGTTGCCAAAGTGTGAGCTCTCTAGACGCAGGATCAGCCCGTCCTCTGTCGGCTCAAGGGTGCCGGTAAGCACCTCCACCCGCCCCCCGCTCTGGGCGTTGGCGATCTCAACTTTGTTATCCGGTTTTAGCTCAAGAAAGCCCGTCTCCCAATGGGAGGGGGTGAGACCGGCTTGCCCGGGATCGAGCCGGCGCGTCCTTTGTTCGTAATGCAGTAATGGGCGAGCTTCATCAAGAGTGAAGCGGAGCGCGTCCACATACTTAAAAGGGGTGATCGTCGGATAACGGCCGGCGCCGACCCCACGCCAATCACCGACAAGCATCTGGAGTAATTCGCGACTGGTCATGGATGACCTTCCTTAATCACAACAAGGATAGTTAGGAGTAAGAGTCCAATTATCCGGTTCCGGCAATTGTTTTCCCGATTTTTTCAGATTCAATCATCGATGGCGGTGTAAAACCACTCTCTTGTGACCACGTTCTCCACTATTCAACCACCCCCATGTGCATCAAATTATAGCACAGCCGTTCTGGTGGTAATAGACATCGTAGGTGCTAATGATCAATACGGCACTCGGTGTCCACTCAAGTTCCTCGTCGCCTGCTGCCCACATGCAATGGAAGGTCACTTGATTCCCTTCCAAAAGGGGCGATTTCGGCGTCCTCATCAATTCACCGCAAAATCTTTGCTTTACGGAAGTCCTGTCCCATAATAAGCGATATTCCTTGTTCGCAACGAAAAAACCGCAGGCGAAAAAGCCTCAGCTCAGATAGGAGGAAATCATGGGCGCAGTACG
>Ga0307379_10011129_pt1 | contig 11845 bp, 19 predicted proteins | sample UN2MG_FD_202237 | JGI IMG/M metagenome (GOLD analysis project Ga0307379, IMG submission 202237) | Soil microbial communities from Risofladan, Vaasa, Finland - UN-2 | ecosystem: Environmental > Terrestrial > Soil > Coastal area > Acid sulfate soil | place: Finland: Risofladan, Vaasa | collected... | reverse complement strand
CGCACAGGTCGAGCACGGCCCGCATCGACGAGTCGGCCAGGTCGGAGAAGCGGGGGTGCCGCTGCCAGATGCGAAGGATGAAGGCGTCCTCGCCGAGCGGTTCGATGGCGGTGGGCCCGCCCAGGCTAGCCGGGCTGGTCCTGATGCCGAGACGGTCGGGGTTCTGGGGATCTCGGACGAGCTCGTCGATGCTGAAGAGGTCCCACCGCTCGGGCTCGTCGTCAGTGCCGGGGCGGCCGATGAGGAAGGCTTCGCCGGTGATGAAGTGGTTCGTGCCGAAGTCCCGTTGGATCTCGGGGAGGCCACCCTCGGGGGAGCGGAGCCGGGCGAGTGCTGCCTGAGCGGCGAGGGCGGTCGCTGGGGCGACGATCGGCTCGCCAGCTTCGTCGGTCGAGTCGACTGGCACCGGGGGACGGTCGGGGTCGGTGATGACGCCCACGAAGAGCCGCAGCTTCGATAGGGCATTCCCGAAGTAGCGGCCGCCGTACCGGATCTCGCCGATGGTGTCGTAGTACGACCAGGCGAGCTCCTGCCACGGTTCGGCGACGGTGGTGCGTTGCTGCTGTCGGTTGGGAGCGTCGGGCTCGATGCGCTTCGCTGAGGCGGTCATGCCGTGCATCGGCTGGCGGCGCCGGGCACGGGTCATGGCGGCGAGCTGCTCGGCACGGCCGATCTCTCGGGTGAAGTTGCGCTCCATCGGCGAGTCGGTCACGGCAGGGTCCTCACGAGACGGTCGACAGGAACCCGACGACAGCCGAGATGGCGAGAGCGTCGGCGATGGCCGCCCAGGTGTGCGGGCGGGCACGACGGGCGACGACGACAGCGGCCGACGCCCAGAACCCTACGCACCAGTAGCACTCGATGAGCTCGGCGAGCTTGGCGCGCGCTGGGCGGGCTGGGCCGTCGGCGAAGGCGAAGCGCACGACGGCGCCGCGGGGCGCCTCGAGGATCGTGTCGTCGACGACGAGACGGGTGAGGCGGAAGGCGGCGAGGGCATCGACGGCGAGAGCCGCAGGCGGGGTCACCGCTCGACGCACATGCCGCCGAGACTCACGGGACGGCCCGAGCGTCGACGTGGGGAAGCAGGCACCGGCGATGCGCCGTCGAGCTCGGCTTCCATCTCGGTCTTCGTGCTCTTCGACGTCAGCCCGTGGCCGGGCACCTCGTCGTCGAGCCTGGTGAGCAGATCAGCCTTCGTGGGCATCATCCCTCCCGAGATCGGGGAACATCGCACCGGCGTGCGTCTCGACGATCGCCAGGGCGATCGCCTGTCGTCGGGTGTCGTCGAGCCCACCCCACCAGCGATGCGCCAGCCGTAGCCCGAGAGCCAAGGCGGTGCCCGCAGCGGCCACGAGCAGCGCCACCACGCCGACACCGTAGCCCAGCGACACGACCGTCGGTGGGACGTCGCTCACTTCCCACAGCCGCACCCGCCGATCTTCGTGGCGACCCAGACGTCGCCCGCCGCGGTCGTGGCGTGCCAGACGTTGCGGGTCGGTGATGCCAGGTCGACGAGCTCGGCCTCGAGGATCGGGATGCCTTGGCGGGTGAAGACCCTCGCCGTGCCTCGTGAGACGACGAAGCGGTGCAGCTCGTAGGTCTCGGCTCCGACGACGACGTCGGCCTTCAGCAGCGACAGATTGCGGGTCCCGGGCATGGGCGAACCCTACCGTCCCGGCCTGGCGAGGCCTGCGACGCTCGTGCCCACCGCGCTCGACGTTGTGAGCCCGCCCGTCGATCGCTGAAGGAGATCCCAGGCTCCCGACAGAGCATCGACCTGATCGTCGTGGTTCCCGTTCGGGAATTCCTCGAGCTCGTCGAGCAGCCCGAGGTTCCACGAGCCTCGCACGATCGACACCCTGCCCTGCTCGGCTGCGGCGGCCACGATCTCGGCACGGGTCTCCTTCGGGCCGGTGGGGCGGTGGCCTTCGACTCGGGAGATGCCCGAGACCTGCCGCTTGTAGTGGGCGACCTGGCTCTTCCCCGCCGAGCCCGGTTCCTGCTCGATGCCGACCCGGCGAAGGCCGTCCTCTCGGGCGAGCTCGATGATGCGGTCCTCGACCTTGCCGGGCTGCAGCCTGAAGCGGGCGACGTGCTCGATGCAGTAGCGGGCCGGGCGTTGGCCGTTGTCGATCGACACGAGAGCGCCGCACGTCCAGTCGGGGTCGGGGTTCATCTCGCTCGGCTCGGTGGCGGCGAGATCCCAGTACCGGACCCGGCTGACCTTCGGGCCCGTGGGCGCCTGCTCGACGAAGTCGAACCAGCCACGCTGGAACGTCTCGCCGGTGTCGGCCAGCAGCTCAGCGTGGAGCTCCTGACGCCCGAGCCTCGTGCCTTCGTACCGCTCGACGACACGCTGGCGGTAGCTGGGCGCCAGGTTGTGCAGGTTCTCGTAGGTCGATCCGGTCGTGACGATCATGCGGGGGTCGTCGAGCAGCTCACGGATGAGCCGCACGTTGCGGGGCGTGCCCGTGACGCAAGCGCGCGGGTCGGGGTCGAGGCGCAAGCCGAAGAGCGCCATCGCCATCGTCGTGTCCTCGCCGAGCCCGTCCTTGGCGTCGCGGAACGTGCCGGGCTCGTCGGCCCAGAGCCCATGATGCTGCGGGCCTCGAAGGCGGCGGGGTTTCTCGCTGCTGAAGAGCTTGTACCGGGTGCCGTTGGCGAGGGTGAGCTCGCCGAGCGAACGGTTCCACGAGTCGTCCACCGAGCCGTTCACGAGCTCGGATGGCGCCAGGGACGACAGCAGGCCGCTCTCGCCTTCGACCATGGTGTCTCGGGCGTCGGCGAACGTCTCGCCCACGAGCGCCCACCTGACCCCGTGGCCCATCTTGGCGGCCAGGGTTCGAGCCCGCTCGATCGACCATTCTGCGCCCGTGCGGGTCTTGCCCCATCCTCGGCCCGTGCAGATCACCCACGCCAGCCACTCGCCGTCGGGTTCGCCCTGCTCGGGGCGGCGCACGACCGTCCAGTCCCGCTCGAGGATCAGAGCGAGCTCGTCGCCGTCGCACGTCGCCAGGTAGGCGGCCCGTTCGTCGTCGTCGACTCGGGAGAGCCAGTCGAGTCTGCTCTCACCCACGGGTGCGGCCTGCCTTCGTCGGATCGGCCCCTAGAACGGCGTCTCCCGCTGTGCGGCGGGTCGGATGCCCGATCACCGGGCGGGGCGTCTGGGGCGCATCTCGGGGGTGTTCCATGTGGAACATCGGCGCTAGTTGAGCTGGGCGCCTTCGAGGCGGGCCCGGTGCTCGTCGAGGCTGGCGGCGACACGCTGGCGCAGCTCGCCGAGGTCGAGCTCGACGGGCCCACCTTCGGCGCCTGTCACTTCGTGGCGGGTTCGTCGGCCGTACTTGTCGGGGTAGCGGCGCTCGAGCTTCCACGCAGCGGCCTGCCATGAGCGTTCGATGGTCGTGACCTCTTCGACGGTCATCTCGACGGTGCCGTCTGGCTTGGTGATCGTCTTCTCCCGTCGGGTGGTGCGTTCGTAGCCCTGGGCGGCCTCTTGGATCAGGCCGAGCAGGTAGACCTCGCTCTCGGCTCGTGCTCTTTCTACGTCCCGCCAGAGCTGCCAATAGTCGAGCTCGTCGGGGTCGACGTTCGCTTCGTCTTCGGGGTCGATGTCGGCGAGGGTGAGTCGTTCGGTCTCTTCCCGTCCTCGCTTCTGCCATCGGATGAGTGTGCGTTCGCCGATGCCTGCTGCCTTGGCGGCGACGTCGACGGTGGCCCCGGTTGCTACGGCGGCGACGATGAGGGTGTGCCGGGTAGCGGTGAGCTTCGAGGGGCGGCCGATCTTGGCGGCTGGTGGGGTCATCGTGGGTTCCCTCGGATGAAGTAGTGGCGGCCTCGGTAGCTCCACCACGAGCACGACGGGGTCGAGTAGCGCACGGGCAGCCAGCGGGCCCGCCAGTCTTGCAGCCGTTGGGCGAAGGTGGGTCTCACGGGTTCGTCTCGATGCGTAGGGCGGGCATGCACGGGTCGAAGCCGTCGTGCTCGAAGGCGTCGGACTCGTCGGGTGTGAGGGGTAGGCCGTCGTGCATGGCGCAGAACGCCGCGACGATCCATCCCTGCTCGTACCCGTCGGCGAGCCACGCCTCGAAGGATGGGGCGGTCATCGGAGCACCTGCCCGATGGTGTCGAGGTCGGCGGGGCGCCAGAGGTACGCCTCGACGGCGCCCGTCGATGCCTGGGCGACCTGGGCGAGGTCGGCGAGCCATGCGGCCTGCGCTGGGCGAAGTCTGCCGGTGCGGCGCTTCAGCTCGGCGAAGATGAGGCGGCCACGGCGCACGAGGATCAGGTCGGGGAGCCCGGCACGGTTCAGGCGGGAGTCGTGGTCGTGGAAGACCCGCCACCCCAGCACTTCGGCGAGATCGACGACGGTGCGCTGGAGCTGAGCCTCGGTGATGGCGTCCTCGAGGCGCTCGGCGGTGGTCAGGCGGCGGGTCACGTCGCACCCCGGGCGAGGGCCATGAATTCGGCACGGGCCTCGGGCTGGTCTCGGAAGCAGCCTCGCACGTCGCTCGTGACCATCGGAGCGACCTTGGCGACGCCTCGGCTGCTCATGCACGAATGCGTGGATTCGATGAGGACGGCGACCCCGGCTGGGCGCAGATGGGTGTCGATGGCGTCGGCGATCTGGCGGGTCATGCGCTCCTGAACCTGCAGGCGCCGGGCGTAGCAGTCGACGAGGCGGGCGAGCTTCGACAGGCCGACGACGAGGTCCTTCGGGACGTAGCCGACGGTGGCGTGCCCGACGAAGGTGAGCAGGTGGTGCTCGCACAGCGACACGAACGGGATGCGGCGCACGACGATCATCTCGTCGAAGTCGACGTCGAAGACGGTGGCGAGGATGTCGGCGGGGTCCTCGAGGTAGCCGCACGTCATCTCGCCGAGCGCCTTCACCACCCTGCGTGGGGTGTCTCGGAGGCCGTCGCGGTCGGGGTCTTCGCCGATGGCCTGAAGGAGTCGCACGACGGCGTCCTCTGCTGGGGTCTCGCCGCGCTCCCACGGGAAGACGAGCCAGCCGTGCCGGGCCGCTGCCTCTGGGGCGAGGTGGCGGGGCGACGTGGGCTTCTGGAAGAGGGCGTCGACGTCGTGCCCGTCCTCATGCCACGGGGTCAGGGTGCGGCCAGAATCGACGAGGTCGTCGACGATGAGGGTGCCGATGGTGGGCTCGGCGACGAGCGTGAGGCCGGTGCGTTCGGACACGGCGACGGCGACGGGCACGCCGCCACGGGGGACGCCCCAGACCGACGAGCAGCGGGCGGGGATGCGGGCGCAGAGTGCCGAGACGGCGTCGTCGATGTCGGCCCAGGTGATCGGGACGAGGTCGGTCATCGTGCGCGCTCCCCGTGCCAGAGTCGGACGTGGAGCCGGTCGGTCACGTTGTACCCACGGGCGATGGCGGCGTCGGCGATCGCTCCCAGGTCGTCACGCTCGAGACGCTCGACGCACGCACCCTCGGGCATGATCCACACCTTGTGGGGTTCGCTGTGGATGACGTCGACGAGCTCATCGATCTCGGCGAAGTCACCGAGAGTGGTCACGACGAACTTGAGCGCCACCCGGTCCTTGCTCATCGTGGCGAAGTCGGCGAGGACCGCCTCATTGATGCGCCGGTCGTAGTCCATGCCGCTGTTCGCCAGCTTCGGCGACACGTTCCATCGGGTGACGTACTCGGCGAGCATGGGCAGCGCGGCGAACGTGCCGTTCGTTTCGATCTCGACGTCGAAGCCCAGGCGGCGCAGATGGACGACCAGCCGGGTCAGGCCGTCGCGCTGCGCCATCGGTTCGCCGCCGCTGATGACGACGAGACGCACGTCGAGGTCGGTGAGGTGCTCGACGATGTCACCGATCGACGCCTTCGCCAGCTCCTTCGCCGGGTCGAAGGCGGTGCCGTTCTGACCCCGCCAGTCCCAGGTGAATGGGGTGTCGCACCATGAGCAGCTCAGGTTGCAACGGCCCAGACGCACGAAGGCGCAACGGCGGCCCGTCGAGGGACCTTCGCCTTGGATCGTGGGCCCGAAGACCTCGGAGATGACCAGCTCGTCGCTCACGGGGTGAAGACCGCCTTCGAGGTGGGTGTCTCCCAGAGCTCGACCATCGTGAGCTCGACGCCCCGCCAGTGTTCGGCCACGGCCGGGGCGAGCTGGTCGTAGCACCAGCGGGCCAGGTGCTCGGCGGTCGGTGGGAACGGCACGACGATGACCCGCCAGCCGGGGTCGACGGCGAGCGCGTCGACCATCACCGTGTCGTACTCGGCGACGATGAAGCCGTGGTCGAGCACGTCGTGGACCCGTTCGGTGAGCCACGTCTTCAGCAGCCCGAAGTCGACGACCATGCCATCGTCTGCGGCGCCAGGCTCGGCGACGAGATCGCCTTCGCACGTCGCCCTGACCCGGTAGCGGTGCCCGTGCGGGTTGCGGCACTTCGAGGCGTGGTCAGGGACTCGATGCCCGGCGTCGAATTCGATCTCCTTCGATATGGCGATCACCCGTCGACCTCGATGCGCTCGAACGTCGAGACGAGCCCGGCGAGGTCGGGCATGGCGTCGTACTCGGTGGGGTCGTCGACCCCGGCGATCTGGAACGCCTCGATGCGCTCGACGCAGGTGCCGCACAGGCCGCAGTGGCGAGCGCCGCCCTTGTAGCAGCTCCACGTCTCGTCCCACGGCACGCCGAGCTCGTCGCCGATTCGGGCGATGTCGGCCTTCGAGATGTGGACGAACGGTGCGATCACCCCGAAGCCTGGCGGGGCGAAGCCGTCGGTGCCGAGCATGATCGCCGTCGACGCCGCCGAGATGAACGTCGGTCGGCAGTCGGGGTAGACGAAGTGGTCACCGGCGTGGACGCCCGTCGCGACACGGTCTGAGTCGTTGGCGACGGCGATGCCAGCGGCGATGGAGAGCATGATGAGGTTCCGATTCGGGACGACGGTCTTCGCCATCGACGGCTCGGCGTAGTGACCCTCGGGGACGTCGATGGTGTCGTCGGTGAGGGCGCTGCCACCGATCAGGGATCGGAGCCCAGACAGATCGACGAGCGACCATGGCACGTCCAGTCGGTCACTCAGCGCCTCGGCGTGCTCGAGCTCGACGCGGTGCCGTTGCCCGTAGTCGAAGGAGACGAGCTCGACGTCGTGCTCGAGCTCGATGAGGTGGTAGGCGAGCGTGGCCGAATCCATGCCACCTGACACGATTGCGGTGATCTTCACGAGACGGGAGCCTCCTCGGGCTGGTGTAGGTACTGGCGAACGGCGTCGACGCCCGTGGCGGCGTCGTGCAGCGAGCAGGCCAGGTAGAGCCGCAGCCCGGCGTTCGCCTGGCGGAATTCGGTGCCCGAGCTCGAAGCGTTGTAAAGCCTCGGCCAGCGTCGGCCGTGGCGGCGCCAGAGCCAGAGCTCCGACATCTTCCAAGCGACGGCGCTGATCTCGACGGCGTAGCGGCGGTGGTATAGCGCGCGGTCGGCGAGCACGTCGGGGTTGCCGCCGTAGAGGCGGATGAGCGCGGCGACCGTCGGGTCGTAGCAGTTGGCGCTGTCACCGACCCGGGCGATGAGGTAGCCGTTCGGCTGGTCGGCGTCCCAGAGATGGAGCTCGCCGTACTGGGTGCCGACGAGCCAGCGGGTCGAATCGACCGAGCGCCACGGGAGGTCGCACATCAGCGGCCAGGCGGTGAGCCCGAAGCCGTGGAATCCGACCTTGCCGGGCTGGCGCTTCTCGACCCTCTGGAACGCTTCGATGATCCATCGGCGCAGGTGCTTCTGCTGGCCTCGGTGGCCGACCATGCCGCCGAGGGCGATGTAGTCGTGCCCGTCGGCGTAGCGGTCGAGCCATTCCCACGGCTCGGAGGTGTGGAACACCGGGAGCACGTCGCACCCTCGGCCTTCGAGGCGCTGCTGGTTCGCCCAGGTGGCCTCGGGGTCGCCGATCACGTCGAGGTTCGCCCGCACGGTGAAGAGGTGATCCCACTGGTGCAGCCAGTCGGCGTAGGCGTCGACGTTCACCTCGGCGCCCTGGGTGTGGGCGCTGAACGCTCCCGAGTCGGCGAAGACCTCGGGCCAGTGTTCGGGCGGGCCGAAGTGCTTGGCGAAGAACGCGTCGAGGTTCGTGTCCCGCCAGTAGTGGTAGCTCATCAGGATTCGGAACCGCTGCGCATCGGGGTCGGCGAAGATGTCGTCGCCGATCAGCGTGCGGAGACTGGCGAGGTTCACGAAGCGTCCTCGAGGGCGTCGAGCACCTGGCATAGCAGCTCGTCGGAGTCGTCGTGGTCGTAGGTGGCGGTCGCTTGCTGCCATCGGGCGAACGTCTTCGGCGACACCCTGAGCCGCACCACCGGCCAGAGTCCTCGCTCGTCGTGGTTTCCCGCTTCGGCGGCGAGCTCGTCGAGGCTGGGCGGCGCGAGCTTGCGGAGCAGATCGCCGACGTCCTGGCCGGTGTAGCCCGTGCCGACGAGCCCGCCGTCGCCCTGCCGCTTCCTGATGCCGTCGAGCAGGGTGGCGAGCTGCTGATCGTGGTATGCGGCCTTGTCGTTCGAGCGGTTGTCGACGAGCAGGATCCTCTCGGCGGTCTCGTCGTCGACGTCGACCCAGAACACCGGCACCGTCTCGGCGCCCTTGTCACGCAGCTCCATCCATCGGTGGTTCCCGACGATGATGCGGCCCGACGATCGCTGCACGACGCACGCTCCGTAAAAGCCGTTCGCATCGATCGACTCGCTGATCGTCGAGCGGTCGCCGTGCCTGGGGTTCAGCGGGTGCGGCTCGATGGCGTCGATCGCCACGCTCTCGTCGTACTCCTGCGGCACGAAGGCGAGCTCGGCTAGGGCGTCGGTCATCGGGTCTCCTTCGGGAGCTCGGGCTCGAAGATGTCGAGCTCGAAGCGGCGGCACGATCCGGCATCGGCGTGGCGTTCCCATGCCGGGTAGGTCTCGAAGTGCTCGCCGCACGAGTAGCAGCGCCCTGGGGACGGCTCAGAGCGCCGAGGACGGGCTCGGCGGCCCTGCTTGGCCGGTTGGGCGTCTGAGGCCACGGCGGCGCCCTGGCGGCGATCGCGGGCGTCGAGAGCCATCATCGGTCCTCACCGTCGACCGGTGGCAGACGGTCGAGGCCACGCTCGACGAACGTCTCGACGAGCTTCGACACCGAGACGAGTCGCTCTTCGGCCGCGGCGTGCAGACGATCTCGGGTCGCTTCGGGGAGACGCACTTGGATCTGAGCTCGTCGGGCCACGCCGGGACGCTACCACCTGCGGGCATCGGCGTGCTCGACCAGCCACGGGTCGGCATCGCCGTGCGGCCCTGGGCGGGCCCGCTCGGCGTGGAGGGGTCGACCAGACCCGCCCGGCCGCCAGGGCAGGCTAGAACTTCCCGGCGCACACCGGGCCGATGCCTGCGGCGATGCTCGCGGGATCGGTCAGCGTGCGGGCGCAGACGCAGCAGACGCCGACGGCCTGCCCGTACCGTGCCGCCATCTCGGCGGTGAGGATCGTCGTCTCGTCGAGCTCGTCGAGCGGGCCGCGGCCGACGTAGTCGAAGGTCGTGCCGACCAGCCGCTTGGCGTAGGCCCGGCCCGTGCTCTCGGATCGCTGCACCTTGTAGACCTCGACGACGCCGTCTCGCTCGATGGCGTGGAGCCCGTCGGGAGCCTCGGCCGCCGCGCTCGAGGACGCCGGGGCGCCGACGGCCCAGAGCACCGAGTCGCCTTTCGTCTCGATGCGATCGCCGAGGACGATGGTCTGCTCTTCGCCGTTCGCCTTCCTCACGATGATCTCGTCGCCGACGACGCCCAGCTCTGGGGCGAGAGCGACCGACCAGTCGCCGCCGCTGTCCCTCGACCACCGGCCGACAGGCGTGCCCGTCTCGGTCGTGGCCTCTGCCTTCGCCGCCGTCCAGTAGTCGAAGGGATCGCCGGTCTCGACGAGCTCGCCGAGGACCGCTTCAGCCTTCGAGCCGTCGCGCTTGGCGATCTCGACCTTGTCGCCTGCTTCGTGGCGCTGCACGGGCACTCGCACGCACCAGACGTCGCCACGCTTCGCCCAGGTGTACGGCTTGACCGTGGGGCGCTTCGTGCTGCGCTTCGGCGTCTCGGCGGGCCCGTCATCCTCGAGGAAGTCGCTCACGTCGTCGACGTGGCCGACGGCGGCTCGACGGGTCGGCGCCGGGCGGGTCTTCACCTCGACGCAACGGCCGCAGAGCCAGGCGTCGGGCTCGCCGTCGACCCAGCCGCCCGGGCCCGTAGCGCGCTCGCAGTCGTCGCTGCTGTGCGCGGTCGCCATACCGGTCTCGTCGTCGTCGATGATGTAGTAGCGGGTCGTGGTGGGCATGATCGCTCCTTCGCTGGGGTCAGGCTGCTCGGACGAGCTGCTCGTATGGGCGGGGATCTCGGGGGGTCGTTTCGTAGGCGGCCATGGCGTCGGCGGGAGTCGTCTCACCCTTGCGGGCGCTGCTGGCCCGGCCCCGCTGATCGCCGATGCCCTTCGAGCCGACGAAGAGGTTCGCCGTGGCTTCGATCGCCATGCCCCGCTGATCCCAGTCGTCGAGGTGGGCGGCCTCGAAGAGCTCGGCGTAGGCGTTGGCGAGCAGCAGGGCCGTGCGGAAGCCTGAGACGCAGCGGAAGGCGAGCGACCGGCGCAGCTCCCGTGGGGTGATCGCCTCGGCGTCGCCGACCGTGACGTCGTAGGGCTCGATGATCTCGTCGAGCTGCACGATCCCGTGCTTCGCCGAGAGGATCGCCACCCGGCCGTCGTCGCCGTCGACGAGCGCCAGGGCCGCTGCCAGGTTCAGGCGGAAGGCCTGGCCGGTGTAGAGGTCCCGGGCGGGCGCTGCGTGGTCGAGCTTGGCGCCGCCGCAGCCGATGATGACCTGCTCGACCTCTGCCTCGTGAGTGTGGGTCCCGTTCGCCATGCCCCTATGTCTAGTCGACCTAGACGAGCGTGGCACCTCGACCGGCCACGACCTCGGGGTGGCTGTGCCTGACGTGCCCGCCGAAGCCGAGACGGGTGTCGATCAGCAGCCCGCAGAACGGGCAGGCGAACGGGAGCTCGCCGGGCGGATGCTCGATGCCGTACCTCGCTCGCCAGCGATCTCGACGTCGCCGCTCGGTGCGGGTCACGACGCCCGCCTCTGGGCCCGCTTCTGCTCCTGACAGGTCGAGCACTTCGTCTTCAGCAGCTCGACGCCGTGGGCCCGTGCCTCGGGCTCGGTGTTCCATCGGACGTAGCCGTGGTACTCGTGCCCGCACGGGCGCCGGGTCGAGGCGACCCACGAGTCGCCGATCTGGTGCGTGTCGACTCTGCTCTTCGGAGCTCGGTCGAGCGGGCAGCCGCACCGCCAGTGGTGGCCGCACGTCGGCTCGATGCAGCCGGGGCAGCTCGGGCACGTCTCGGCGCTCATCGGGCCGCCACCCGATCGCCGTGGGCGGTGAGGCCGACGACGGTGGCGGCGAGCGGGACGGTCGGGTTCACGGCCGCCATGCGCTCGAGGACCGCTTCAGCCTCGTCGACGGTGTCGAAGGCGCCGCCGATCAGGCCGAAGTGGACGAGCGACTCGATGGCCCAGGCGACGGGCCGGTCGTTCACCGGGGCGGCCTGCGGGTCGACGAGCGGGGCGTCCGGTGAGCAGATCGGGCACGCACGCAGCGCGGGGATCGTGCGGTGGTCGTGGCCGCTCATCGGACGGCCATCGTCGAGTCGGTGCTCGGGATGAGCTGCTTCAGCGGGTGGGCCACGAATCGTGGCGGGACTCGCCGGGTGAGCAGCCCGGCGTCGACGGATCGGGCGACGGCGAGATCACGGCGCACCTTGGCGACGACGCTGGTGCGGGTCACCGCTTCGATGTCGCTGACGTCGAGCGCCCGGC
>Ga0307379_10011128_pt1 | contig 11846 bp, 8 predicted proteins | sample UN2MG_FD_202237 | JGI IMG/M metagenome (GOLD analysis project Ga0307379, IMG submission 202237) | Soil microbial communities from Risofladan, Vaasa, Finland - UN-2 | ecosystem: Environmental > Terrestrial > Soil > Coastal area > Acid sulfate soil | place: Finland: Risofladan, Vaasa | collected... | reverse complement strand
ACATCGGAAACAATTCTTTATGTACCAATGTCATTGTTGAGATATAATTTCCATACCTTAAAGCATCGGGATTGAATTGTATCGCAGGAATCTCAAAGTTCCCACGCATTGGATGACTTTCAGGGTGCAAAACAATGCCATGATAACCCGTATATGCAAAACCAATGTCAGGATTTTTCTTTAAAGCATTTAGCAGACTCTCCAGATAATTAGCTGGTAATAAAATATCGTCATCGCAGAAGAAAATATATGGTTGTGTGGCTTTCTGAAATCCGTCATTTCTTTTTTTAGGTGCGCTACCATCGTTGTCATTAATAATGATTTCAACGGGATTGTTGGCTTCGATTAACGGCAAAACCATTGAATTAAAGAATGGTCTTCTGTCTCTACTTAATGGAATTATAACGCTTATTGGTAGTCCTTCATCAACTTTATCTACTTTTATCATGGTTCATATGTTATTGGCAGGTCATGCTGATATTTCTGCACGAACTGTATTCTATTATTTTCCCATTCCTGATTGGTCATACCAACGGAATTATGTAATATTCTTATGTCTGTAGTTACACCAATTTCACAACCATTGAGATAATTTGGAATGCAAAACCCTAAATCATAAAGATGAAACCCACTGAAGTCTTCGTCCCAGCCATCAGTAATTGCGTTGCAATCCGCAGCAATGAATAAGCCATCAACAAGCACAACTGGAACTGTAAAGCCTTTACGGGGTTTGCTGTATTCTGACACCCAATTAGTTAAACCATTTGTGTGTTCAACAACACCATGCATTTTTGTACGGTCTTCCCACCATCTTCCAGTTTCTGCAAGATATGTTGTACCAGCGACACCAATTATTTGAAATTTTTGGTTATTGAACTTACCTAATAATAGCTTACCCCAATTCATAGTCTTAATGGTGATGTCGTTATGACAGAACACCATAATTGCATCGCTGTTATTATGCTCGGCAATGGCTTGATTGTAAATCTTAGACAAGCTGAATTGATTGAAGTTGGGATAACATACGACCTTGTGCTTAACACCAATGGTGTTGCCGATATGTTTAATGAATTCATTATTTTTTTCTTCACTGAGATGCGAAGAAAATACTACCACTATATTATTTTTCATATATACACTAATTGCAACTGCAAACTTAGTGATTTAAAATAAGAAAGACAAGGATTTTTATCGTTTTTTATACGCACTTAGAAGTGCTTCATAATCGGCTTTAACTTTTTGAAGTGGAAACGGTATTCTAATAAGAGCACCGTCAGGTATATCAAACTCCGAAACATAATCACCATTAGCATATAAAATCAAGAAATCATAAAAAGGATTTCCATAATATTTTTGACTTAGCTTATCCAATCTACTGAATTCGGTATTCCAATACTCATACTTATCGCTTTGATTTATAGGTAAATCAATAAACGGCATTGGCATGACTGCTCCATCATCGTCCGTAATTATCGCATATCGATTATAATCTGTGTATGGCATAGTTATTCTTTATTATTTTTGTTCTTCTTTAATGTTGCCTTAAAATCTGCGTTTCTTTTATTAAAATCGGTAATGGTTGCCATGCTTTCAACACTTACACCATTTTTATAACTGTCTTGGAGGTCAGCAATTGCCGATGGTAATATATACATACCTTCCTTGGTAAAGTTTGAATTCGCATAGTAGTTGTATGTCACGGCATTCTGCAGTGCATCGATAGGACCTTTCAGCGACTGACCACCGATTAGCTTCATATTTAACGTAATATTTGCTATCATTGGCTGCATACCAAAACCTTCTGGGTTCATATCCCAAGGACTGTCGGCATAATCAACGTTTACACTTTCTATAATTACCTTCGTATAATAGAAATCACCAACTCTTAAAATACAAATTGGCTGACGACCAAATACTGAGTTTCTGGCTCTCAACACACCGTTTGAATCAACTTCTGAATCATATTTTTTTGCAGAACCCTGTCTTGTGCATTGTTGCAAGAATGTCAGTCTCTTATGAAAATCTTCTGGTGTCTGGCTATGAAATACTGGATAATAATAATTACCAGTAATTGACTTGAAACCATTAAGAATAGCGTCTTTACTATCAGTTCTTTCTTTCAACACACATTCTTGTGCAATATTCTGTGAATCATTTAATTGTGTTTGAATTTTTTCCATTCTTGCAATTAAAATATCAATTGTTTGTTGTTCCTGAGTAGTTAAAGGTACTTCTGTTGGTGGAGTATAACTGGCATTTTTCTTTATTCTTATTTCAGCATATCTTTCTTTCTTGGTATTTTCCAAAGGAATTGCAGCAGCAGTTGCACCAGTTGGATTTGCCTCGGAACTACCTTTACTATATGTTGCAGTAATTTCTATTTGATTTACTGCTGTAGCACCAAACATCGCAGCTATTCTTTGCTGAACAAATGATTTAGCAGTATCTGCCCTTCGCTGACCTAACGCTTTATTATATGCGATTTCCTCTGCAACATCATTCGGATTACCTTCCGTATATAATTTCGATGCGCCACCAACTATTTCAATTTTATAATATGGTCTATAATCTGGATTTTCAAAGAAATCTTTAAGCATTTTATTAAATTCGGACGTACCATATTGGTCTGTAGTTCCAACTGCATTATATTGGTTAAATGGTGCGGTGTTTTCAAATTTATAATATGTTTGACCGCTTACTTTATATGTTGTTATACCAGTAAGAAAATATATGTCACGGTTTAAGCCAAATAATCCACCATCAGAAGATTTGAAATTCTTTAAAATTTCATAATCGTACTTCTTATACATGTCATTAACAATCGTATTGAGATTATCAGTACGTTTTGGGACATCATTGGGAAAATACATATAAGATGGAGGCGGTATTCCTAAATCTGGTAATGGAAGTGGGTCTCTGTTACGAATAGTATCAATCTGAATCTGAATTAGTGTTAATTGTAGCTCCAGATTCTCAATATACGATTTATCTGGTGCATATGGTTCACCACCGAAAGCAAAGAATTCCGCAAGGTCTTTCTGTGGAGTTTTGCTGTTTCTAAGATTTTTCACCTGTGGTGGATAATCAATAAGTAAAGTAAAATTAAGCGTTGCACTTCTCTCGGAATTCATGTAGTTATACATGGGTTCATTTCTACCAACCATAACAGTTGGTTCATATTTTGCAACAGCAGTTTCATTGATTTCCATGTTAAATGGTGGAAACCACATGATTCGCCCGTTGAACGGTCCGACCTCACACACTGGAATTGCTGAACCATATTCATCATCAATAATACCAACACCATCCTTACTAATCACTTTAACCGCAAGGTTTTCAATACTTAACATCAGGTTTTTATTATTGAGTTCACCTTCCTCACTTAAACTTGGATGTATGCGTGGAAGCACTGAATTATATATTACAGAATTAGGATTACCATTATATACGTTATTACCATCAAATCTAATTGCCTTTGCAAATCTATCATATTGGTCTAAAGCTGAATGTTGACGAACCCCTCGTTGATTTGCGATTGGATTTTTTGGTGACTGAGCATACTTGCTATTATTAGCCATATATAATCCAGAACCCTGAAAACCAGCGATATTGCCTTGATTATCAAGAAATGCTTTTCTTGTCATATCACCGATTTTACCTTGTGTTGCAATAACTAAGTTTCTGGTATATTGCAATAAACCATTTTCGGCTTTAAAATCTGTAATAAACTTTGCTTCAGATTCTTCATTTCTAATAGTGCCGATATTTTCTTCCCCACGTAAATCAGCAAGTTTTGCATCTGTAAGTTCATCAATACCATCTCTACCCCAGACAATTTTATTTTCGTTTTTATCTTGATTATCACCAAATTCATTTTGTCCGTCAATCCAAAGATTTCTACTGGCAACAGATGCTTGGTCTACTGCTTTGTATGTGTTTCCTAATCTATTAATATAATCGATATTAAAACCATATTCAGAACTAATTACAGAATTTGTATTTACGGCATTAATCATGTTTGCATTAGCTGTTCCAACACTAACACCGACATTAGAAAACGGAATGTAGGGATAAAATTTATTATTATCAAAACTAAAGAAAGTCCCACCTTTACTGTCTTTATTAATTAAAGTATCACTCTTTGTAATTGGTGACTTTACTTTATCGGCAGTATCGTAGAATACAGTATTACTAATATCTTGTTTAAATAGGTTTTTATTAATGTGCTTATAAAGCATCTGTAGTTGTCCAGCACCTGTATTTACAATAAATTCATCATTACTTGGGTCTTGCTTGAACGGATAATCCTTTGCAGGGTAATAATAAATTGCTGAATTCAAAAAGTTTTGAAAATTAGTGCTCCCAGATTTCCTTGTGATGCTATAATCAATTCTCTTAGTAAAAAGTTTTGTGTCGTCCTTACCATCAAAAAGATTTCCGACTTTAATAATCGGAAAATTGTCTTGAGCTATACTTGAACCAGCATTTAATGCGAATTGTTTACCAAGCATTGCAAGTCCAATTGTTGTTAAAGGAGTCTGTGCATCACCAGTAAGCAGTCTACCATAAACAGTATTTTCCAAATTATACGACTTAAATGGTGTGATTCCACCGATAATCGTATTGATAGTATTCACGGTCTTAGTAACAGTATTGGGGTTCTGTAATGGATATTCAGTATCAGGCGCATACAGATTTCGAGCATATAATTCATCTCTTAATCCTGTTGTGCTTGTTAATAATCTCGACTTTGTTATGCTGGAATTGATAGCCATTAAAACTTTTTTTAATAAATACTTGCAGAATAATTTTATTATGTCTAATTTTACCTTGCCAAAAACCGTCCAAACATGTCGTGCGCAATTCCAACATTTATTATTAATACATATTTGAGGGTAAATCAATAAAACTATTGCTTTGGTTTGATTTATTTAGTACGTTTGGAAATTAATAATTAATTACGATAGTAATGAATATAGTTATCCCTTTATACAAGTTTTGGATTGAATTCGAAGAATTGAATCACAAACACTTTGTGACTTCGTGTTCAACTCGGAGAGGTGAGCAAGGCGGGTTTGCTGAGTTATACTTGTGTCGGAGACACTCCGCTAAAGCGTAAGCGAAAACGCTGGCGAAGTTACAAAAAATAAATTTAAGATGCAAGTGTTTTTGCCAAATTGTTTAAAACTAAGTAAGAAATCATCAATTATCCTCCAGTTCCTTGTCCACCTCTTGCTTCATTATATAAAGCAGTAGCAAGTTTTGGTTTATAGATTTTTTGCATGAATTTTTGTCCGTCAATATTTAATGTGATGTCAGAAACAATTGCAACATTCTTATCTGCAAATTCTACTTTTAATGGTTTCTTTAATAAATTAGCTAAGTCTGCTAACATACCACCGCCTTTGAAGTTTGCATTACCAATTGAAGTAATTGCATTTTGTACAGCAATCCAATCATCTTTAGTTCCTTTCATAGCAGTACCCATTCTTTCTAAGTTACGTGCCATAAGCGCAGAGGATAAACTTGCTACGGTTATGCTTCCCATTACTGCCATGAATACAGGAAGTCCTAATCCAGCAACAGTGAATAATGCAGTTGCACCAGCAATTGCAGCAATACCACCAGCGAGACTCATCATTTCTTTACCACTCCCCTTTCCAGCTTCAACAAGTTTAGCCAATCCCATACCCATTAAACCTATACCTGCTGCAGCCAGTCCTATACCACCACCAACCATAAGTACAGCAGCACCAAATGCTAACATAGGTACAGTAGCTGCTGCAGCAGCAGGGGCAAAGGCTGCAATACCAAATGCAACAAGCGGTAATATACCAACAGCAACACCTAATGTAATAACAATGGTTTGTAAAGTTTTAGCTTGTTTCTCATCTAATTTACTCATGGAATCTGCAAGTAAACTAATACCTGCAGCAGCAGCACCGATACCTGCACCGATACCCAGAGCAGCAGCACCGATACCTGCACCACCACGCATCATTCCTTTACCAGCACCACGACTCGCAGCACGTCTACCTGATGACATTGGTGCTTGAGAAGCAGGTGCTTTTCTAAATAAATTTCTAAATGACGTTCCAGTTTTTTCACCACCACCACCAATACCACGTGTGATTCTTTGACCGATACCACCTTTGGCTGTAAGTCCAAGTAAAAGTTTATCAGCTACAAAACCAAAAGCCATTACACCACCAACAAATTTAAGTACAAAATTACCAAAAGTACCTTTTGATAAATTAGATACAATATCATTAAAACCTTCTGCAATTGGTCTTATCCATCCAAGTACCTGATTAATGCCTTGTAACATTGGTAATAATATTGCCTTGAACTCTTGGATTGTTGCTTTGAATGCTGTTTCAAAGTCCATTGCTTCTTTAGCACGCTTTTCTAACGAAACCTGTTCTTTTGCAAATGATTTTGCTTGTTCCGAAGTTAATGTACTGATGTCTCGCATTCTTCCAGCAAGTTGGACTTCAAATTTACCAGATTTTGTATTAAAAACAGCAGCACCTTGAACCAGTTCTTTTTCCCTGTCAGTTAAACCAGTACCAGCTAATTGTCGGCTCATCGTATCCAATTCTGCACGTCTTTGGGTAATTATGGTCATTTCTTCAGCACTAATTCCCAAGGATTTTGCAACGCTTTCAAGTCTTTGACGGTCTGCTGGACTTATAAACTTCTCAAATGTACCATCACTATTTTTTCTGAATGTAACCATGCCTCTGGTCATCTCAGATATTTTTGTAGTAAGCTTATCAGGTTCATTACGAGCTAAATACATCCATTCAAATGGGTCGGTTTTTGCAAACTCACCACCCATAATTTGCAGATTAGCAGCTAATTCAATTGCATTTTCGAGACCTTTGGCAGCATCAGCAGCACTTAGTGCGTCTTTCATATCTACCTTCATTTTCTCGGCATTCATTGCCATTTCAGCAATTCCTTTACTACCTGTCTTAAAGCTATATGTGTTTACTTTCTTAAAGTTATCGTTCATGTTTTTCAGTACCTTGGTAGTGTTAACACCCATTCTTTCAGATGTATCGACAATACCTTGTACCATTTCCATGCTTCTTTTTGCATCCAGACCCATGTATTCGAATTGTGCACCAAGTTTAGCTGCTTGCTCCACACCAAGTCCAGTACCAAGTCCAATTGCAGTAATATCTTCAACCATTTGTGAAGATAATACACGTGCCCTTCCTGTTTCATCAGCAAAGCCAGTCATAACGGTTTGAATGTCAGCAAGACCACCACCCATACGAGCAACATGACCAGCAGAAAGTTCAAATGATTTTCTCATTTCTGCTGCCTTAGTGCCTGACATTCCAAGATTCTTTATGGTTTCTTTAATAACCTTATCTGATTGCATAAGGTATTCCCAAGTCTTTGCGAGTAAAGTAGAATATTTTTCAACCTTTTTATTTAAAGCATCCTGATTTTTTGCTTGCTGTTTAACTTGATTATTGATTTCCCTTAATTTTTTTGTTTGGTCATCATATTCATCAATAAGTTCATTCAATTCTTTCTTCTGAGCAGCATTTAGGGTACTCTGATGTGCTTTAAGTTTATTAATTACTTCTAACTTTTCGGCTTGCATTGCAAGAATTTCGGCAATCTTATCTTCATCGTTATTTGCTTGACGAATATACTCAAGACGTTTTTCTTCATGAAGTCGCATAGTTTCATATGCTGCTAATGCTTCTTTTTGTGCTTTACTGATTGCCATAATAAATTAATCTAATATCTATAAATACAAAAGACCAAGATTTTTATCACCTTGGTCTGAAGTTGTTTTTATTTTTTGCTTGGTCTTGCAATCTTTCGATTTCTTCATTCTCTTTTTGAAGGAGAAATAAGAAGTGTCGTCTACGATAAATTGGCAGTTTTTCTACATAATCTGCTTGGAACTTAGCGTGCTTGGTCAGGATGTAGATTTCCTCATCGACCATTTTTTTGTACTCACCCGCTAAGTGTTTGGGAAAAAAAAATCCACTCCTACACTTAATTGTGCATTGAATTTATACCCATCTTTAGCTATGAATTCATAATCCATATCAACATCGGGCATTACATCAAGCAGTTTTCTACGAATAGTAAACGCATCTAATGCAGGCATTGCATCAATAAATCTATCGATGTACGACCTGTCGGTTTTCTCATTTATAGCAACCACACTTGCTTTAAGTCTCATTGTACTGTATTGACTATATTCTTCGCCACTGGCTTCCATATAGGATTGTGCCCTTTTAAATATTTTATTATCTTCACCAGAACTCAATAATCTCAATGTAGCCATTTTTTTACGCATAGGTAGTTCAACTTTGAAATGTCCACGCTCATCTGGTTGTTCTTCAATTATTTTATAACGTAGTTTAAGTAAATCAATCACTGTGGTAAATGGTGTACCTGTCCTTGGGTCAGCTACTTGTACTGTATAATCTGAACCATAACTACTGGTACGTAAAAATAAAATAATTGCATTACGGTCACCAGCAAGTAGTTCTTCAACATTAATACCAGCAGTTTTAATCTTTCTTTTCAATAAAACATCAAGTACTGTACCACTTTCAATTAGTGAAGGAGTGGTTAGAAGGTCTTCGTCTTTAGAAGTCATGTATTCTACATTGACTTCGGAAATGCCATGTGAATAAAACTTACCCTCAGATGGTAATTTAACAATTTCATAGGACATCATTAAATCTGGGTCAGTTTCTTTTGACATCATTGTCTCATAATCTTGTGGATTATATGCAGGAGGTTTTGGTAATGAAGTACCTTGCGCTTGTGGGGGAGCATTTTCATTAATTACTTCTTTATACTTTTTTAATGCGTCTTTAATGCTTTCCTTTTGTGGAATGTTGTCGTTCTCTGCCATTTTTTATAATTTTTTATACTTTATTATTGTTTTCGATAAATACTGAGAAAAAAATTTCCGTCTGAATTCAAGATTTTTAATTAAGACTCGTATAAGCATATAGTATTAAGAATTATTAACATAAAAATTTTACTTAAAGTAATTGATAAAATAAAAATATGGGTAGGGATAGGGTTAAGGAAGAAAATGATTTCGAAGAACTAACTTCGGTTAATAGCGGTGCAGAAATATCTAAAGTAAAACATGAGGTAAGTTCATTATTACCTAAAGATATTAAAATAATCGCAAAAAATGATAGCCAGAAAAAGCTAATAAACTCAATAAAGAATAATGAAATCACGATTTGTGCAGGTCCTGCAGGCACAGGGAAGACTTTCGTGGCAATTGCATATGCCTTGAGTTTATTGAGAAAGACTAACAATCGTTTTAAGAAAATCTATATTGTAAAATCAGTAACAGCATTGAAGGGAGAGGAACTTGGATTTCTTAAAGGTGATATGCGAGAAAAGATTGACCCATTTATGTGGAGTTTCTATATAAATATGGAAAAACTCATACACGAATCTTCAATGAAGTCCTTACTTGAAAAGGAAATTATAAGACCTTTTCCACTTGCATACATGCGTGGAGCAAGTCTGGATGACTGTATTATTATTGCCGATGAGATGCAAAACGTGAGTCTGGATAATTCCAGAACACTCTTAACTCGTATAGGTAGTAATTCAAAACTTATTTTACTTGGTGACATCAATCAAGTTGACATCAGGAACAAGTCTGAAAGCTCATTAGAAGTGCTTTTAGAGCTATTTGACGAGGTTAAAGATATTGGTGTTATCAAGATGTCAGAAGCAGACACAAACGTCAGAAATCCGCTTATAAACGTTATCGAGGATAGGTATAATGACTATACTGCCAAACATAAAACTAATGGGAACGGCAACGGTAAAAAACAACAATTAAATGACTAAAGAACATAAGATATTCGTAATATATGTAGGTGTTGCAGGTATTCGAAGTGAAGATATTGAAGAATTTGTTCATAAGGTAGCCAGAAAAATATCACCACAATCAATCGAAGGGGAATTTATTATGATTCCAACACAATCACCTGATACAAGAATTGAATGTATCAATCCAAAATACATTACAGATACTGAACTAATAAAACAGCATACTGAAATGATGAAAAAATTACAAGAAGAACTCCAGCATCAATTGTCGGAGCTAAAAAAAGATAAGAATGAGTAAAAAGTTAAAAGTAGGTATTGATGTAAATGAAGTGCTAAGAGCCAGATGGTTGCAATTCGACAGATTTTACGTACAAGAATTTGGTGATGATAAAACCGAAATAGCCGTCAAATACACATATGATTTTTTTAATGATTATATCTGGAATGATAAGGTTGAAGTACAGAAAGAATTGAAAGAACCTGATGATATGCCTAATGATATCAATCCAATCAGCTATCAGGTTGATGAAAGCGGTGAAGCAGATGCTGATGCCTTTATTTTCAAGAAACCCGAAGAAATAAAATTAAGTGCAAAGGAAGTATATAATCGTTTCATATACGAGGATTATCTATTTGAATTACACGGGGCAGCACCAAAAATGTATCCCCAACTGGATTTAGATGTAAATAATTTCCTGCAAAAATATGAAGATACTGTGGATTTTACTGTAATATCGGTTGAAAACCGTTTCAGTATCCCACCAACCCTCTTTTTCTTGAGTAAAATATCATCAAGATTTAGAAATTACAAATTTGTTGATAAGTCAATTGACATGTGGAATGAAGTCGATGTTTTAATAACAACCGACCCAGCCATACTTTCACTTGGTACACCTTGGGGGAAGAAATTGATAAAGTTAACAAGACCATATAATGAAAAGATTAAAGCAGGCACATTAGAAGTATTACAAGTTGCCGATTTAATTGAAAATAAAGATTTCGAAAAAATAATTAAATATAAAAAGTAAGTAAAATGAGCGAAGAATTAAAAGTATCAGCAGAACAAGCTGAATTAGAAAAAATCGAAAAGATTAAATTGTCTCTCGATAAAATAGCAAACAAGAAATCAAAATTCTTATTTGTTGTACCAGAATCACAAAGTCCTGTGGCGAGTGTGTATGAAATATATTTTCATGCCACTGTTGTAAAAAATATGGGTTATGAAGTACTTATTTTAGTTGAAAAAGGTGACTACGTGCCACCAATTTGGATTGAAAAAGAACTTACTACCCATAAACACATGTCTATGGCAGACCCTAAACTGATGGTCGGACCTGAAGACGTGATGGTCATCCCAGAAGTCTATTCAAACGTAATGGAACAGACCAAAAATCTACCATGTCTTAGAGTTGGATTATTACAATCCGTTGACTACATGGTAAATGCATTGATACCGGGCACCGATTGGACATCCTTCGGCATCACCGATGTCATCACTACTTCACTAACACTTAAAGAATGGGTTGAGACCTTCTATGGTCAGGGTAAATATAATATCAAAACATATGATATTGGAATCCCTGAGTATTTCGAAAAGTCAGACCTACCACAAAAACCAGTTATTTCTGTTATTGGTAGGAACGCAAACGAAATTTCAAAACTCGTTAAGCTATTCTTTAGCAGATACCCACAATACAATTGGGTAACATTCGACCCGATGCTTACAAAGAGTAAGCCACCACAAGCAATGCGTAGAATTGACTTTGCAAAAAGACTAAAAGGTAATTTTGCTGCTGTTTGGGTTGATAGGATTGCAAGTTTTGGTACATTCCCACTTGAATGTATGAAGGCAGGCGTTATTCCAATTTGTCTAAAACCCGATATTATGCCAGAATATCTACTTGAAAGAGATGAGAACGGCACAGTAACCAAGGTTGTTGAAGGTGCTGGTGTTTGGAGTGAGAATTATTATGACTTGCCTGTATTAACAGGTGAAA
>Ga0307379_10011127_pt1 | contig 11846 bp, 10 predicted proteins | sample UN2MG_FD_202237 | JGI IMG/M metagenome (GOLD analysis project Ga0307379, IMG submission 202237) | Soil microbial communities from Risofladan, Vaasa, Finland - UN-2 | ecosystem: Environmental > Terrestrial > Soil > Coastal area > Acid sulfate soil | place: Finland: Risofladan, Vaasa | collected... | reverse complement strand
TCAACTAAAACAGATCCAGAGGTCAATGAGTCAATAACAAGGGTAGATAGTATGGAATTACCTTGGATCAGCAAAGTTTGGATGTGCGAGCCAGCAGCCCTAACCACAGGCTTAAAAATATTCAGTGTTTCATAGGGTCTTAATTGGCAGACTGACACCGTTTTACCTCCATTTAAAAAGGGGGACCTTAAACGATCCCCCTTCCTCCACCTTAATCTAATAACCTTGGGTTAGAACGTTATTAGGAGGCTATATTAAAGCCGTTGATGACAGAAGTCTCGGTCGCCGACTGGACCCGGCCTTGATAATCTTTCCGAGAATAAGAACTCATTAACCATCGGTCATTCTGTGGCAAGTCTTGGATGACCCGAACTTTGATTGGTCGTCGTGTTCCGACAAAAAATCGCTGGCGGTTAACCAAAAGCAATCCAGTAAATGTACCAATGCCGGTATCAATGCCGGTAGCATCCAAAGTCTCAGGAAGATATTCACTAATGATTACAGGGACTCCCAGGGCCACACCTAAAACTCCGGTAAGATTCGTGAAGAGAGTATTTCCGAATTTTTCGGCCGTACTGAACACTTCAAGGCCTACCATCTGGTGATAAGCAGAGGCACTAGCAATCCAAGCGAGAGCCTGTGGATTGACAGTAAATTTACCGCCCTGCTTTTTCATCGCCTTCATTCCGGCATCGGTTAGGGTGCCAGTGAAATCATACGTTCCACCGAAAGCTGAATTGTCAGTACCGAGTTTTCGCAGGCCATCCCATGCTTTACGAGCGTCATCTGCGTTGAGTGCAAGTGTGTCTGCTGCATTGCCATTTATGATGGCCGTTTCGTAGGCACGCTCTTGAGCCAAGACAACATCATCACGGACAGTTGGCAGAATTGCAGGGGCAGAATCCTCATTCATTTCTTCTGGCACGATTTCAAATTGTCCCAGTTTTGTAGCTGAAAATTGTAGCTGCCCACTTGGGAATTGCGCTTCAGTTATAGTGGTATTCTCGCCGATGATGCGTGCTGTGGTGGTGCCATCTTGCGTTGGGTGGTTATAAGGGTTAGAAGGCATGGGCACATCTTTAAAGAGGCCGGTAACTTTTCTCTCAAGCTCGAATTCAGCCATATATGAGCTGGCCGTAATCGTATTGATCCACAGTGGATTGCCACCAGTAGTATAAGCCTTAGTCATCGGGAGCATAACTTCTTTGCCAAAGTTGGATGCTTCGATTTCTTTGGTCAAGTCAGCTACTCGATCTTGAGAATCAGCCCTGCCGATGATGTCAGTTTTGCCGCCATAAAACATAACGCCAATAGCTCTGGCAGTATCAACGGTCTGCTTTAAATTGATGACTTGGTGCTTAATTTCTTCGGGCACATACTTGAATTGAGGGGCGCAGGTATTGACTTCTAGTAACTGCTTTACATTTTGACAATGAAAAGCTTTGAGGGCCTTAGACTCATCGCTATTTGACTTGCTGCCGACAACGGGGCTGTTGATAGCCGATTTTTTCTGTGTCTCGATTTCTTTTTCAAGTTCACCGATACGATTCTTTAGTTGCTCTGCTGCTTTTACTTGCTCATCCATCTCTAAATCCCCTTAGTTTAAAACCATTAATTACAAATATTAATTGGCTAAAAGGGGCCGATGGCTGCGCTGTGTTTTTGGCGATTAAGTTTTAATACCCTATTGATCGTAATATTTTATCGCAATGAGCATGGATATCGTCAACTAGTTTTAGTTTTTTGCTTTTTTCCTCTTCCTCTTCTTCTATCTCTTTCGGCTTTTCTTCTTCTTCCTCTTCTTCTTCCTCTTTCGGCTTTTCTTCTTCTTCCTCCTCTTCAACAGGAGGCTTCTCTTCTTCCTCTTCTTCTTCTGTATCCACCTTTTCTACTTCGGCTTTATCTAGTTTTTGGCTCATCAGCTTGATTTCGCTTATGACGCCAGATAGGAGGATATTTGTTTGTTTTACTTGGTCGAGAAGCGGTGAAGTAGCTGCCTCTTTTGGCTGGCTATCAATAATCTCGGCGGCCTCTTCCGGTGGAGGGGCATCTTCTGTGGCCTCTGCAGGCAGCGCATCTGCTTTTTTAAACTTATTAACGATCTCCACGAGCTGGCTAGTGTGAGTCTCGCCATCGTCTTCGTAGATGCTCAATTCACCCATGCATGCTTTCCTAGCCACTTCATATGGCAAGTCTGACAATGCTTTCGCCGACACATTAAAAAGGCTGCGCTCGGCCATGGGTAGACTGACAATTGAGATTTCCAGAAGCTCGGCCTCCTTAATCACGTTGACTTTGGTGCCTTCCACCTCCTCCTCTGCAGCAGTTTTGGGGTCAAACCCAACAGAGAAGGCCCGGAGCACCCCATCTTTAACCAAATCCCTAATGCGAGAAACTTCGGGATGATCAGAATCAGATATCTTGGCTTTTACAAATAGCCCGTCTTCATTCATCTCAATTTTGACAGCCCGCCCCACAGGATTATCCCGGTCATGGTTGAAAAGTATGATGCCGTTGGTCTGGAAATTTTCCAGCTTCCACCCTTTTGGGTCAATCAGGTCATTGCCTCGATCTATAAGGAGCTTCTCGCCTTCTTTGTAGCGATTAGCAAAGCCCTCTACAAAGACAGACCTTGTATTGTTCTTCCTGCTGTAAAAACTAACCTTAGTATCAGCGCCTGAGCTGCTAATAAATTTCATTATTAAACTCCATTAGTCTAGGTCTTCGATAAATATCATATCACACCGGCAGTTGATCCTCTCTTGGGGCACAGCGGCAGGGTCTAATGGGAATCTGATCACGTTACCGGCTCCTGTGGTCCAAGTGCCATCCTTTCCGGCATCTTTGTTATTGAGCGAATCATGATCCCCCTGACTACCTCCCTGCGGCCTCACTCGACTATCCCCTGCTGTGATCCATCTCTTTTTAATATCCCCTACTATAGCCTGTGCGTCCTTATAAGCAGCCTCCCTTCCTAGCATAGTGGCCATGCCTACCTCAGTTCTAGCAATCCTCTCTGCCATATGCTCTGCGCCTCTATCGAAAAAATCAACGATCGACCTAGTGATAGCGGTGATAGAATTGTTTGCTTTAAACCCGTCTTTTATTTTCCTTTGCACCGTATCCGTCTGGGTTTTGTTTAATGATGAAAAGGTGTCAAGGCCCCTAGCTTTCAACAGTGCCCGCCTATCCTCTTGAGTGTTCATCGCCTGTATATCTGCAGCCTGCTGCCCCTCAAATGAAGCTGCGACTATGTTTTGATGGCCAGCATCGGCAACGGGCTCATTGATACCAGCATATTTTTCTGCATAATCGTCCTTAAAAGACTCCATTTCTTTAGCAAGGGCCTTATTTATAGCTGCTAAAGCTTTGTTTAGTTCGTCATCTGCATCTTTTGTTTGATCCTCATCAGCTAGCGGCAATAACTCGGCTTGCATGATTGGAATCAAAAGCTCCAAATATTTAGAAAAGAGGCCTTTCGCCAAGGTACCCATCTGCTCTTTTGGTTTTTCCTCCTGATCTTCCCTCTGTTTTTTCATGATCAAGATCGCTTCTTTAGTTTCGCCATCCATCAAAGCCCTGACCGGTTCATTATCGCTGGGCCGCTCTGATTCTTCTATTGCCGGTGGCGGCTCCTCCTGGCGACCTCTGGCCTGTGTCCCAAAAAGAAGATCCCCATCCGGGTGCGGGTCCATTTTGAAAACCCTTTTCCTGGCTTCATTAGGAGTGAGCACCCCAGACTTTACCAGCCGATCAGCCAGCTCTGCTTTCTTAATTTCATCATCTTGGAGTGCTTCCACAGACGAGAGATCAAAACGGATCTCAAATTCTGGTCCTAGCCGTTCCCTAAAATGCTTATTCAAAACCCCTTCGATAAATCCCATGGTTGGTTTCAAAGTGGTTAGCCAAAAATTCCTCAAAGAGAGGCGCATCTCTTGAGAGCCCAGCCCGCCGCCTGCCTGTATTGATAGTTCATGTTTTGGGATGGCCAGCAAGTTAATCAGAGTCTCACGATTACTGTTTATATATGTTATGAGCTGCTGATCGGCGAGCGTTGTGGTGATCGGGACCGCCTTAACTCCCTTCGGTGTGACCAAGGGCCTTCTTTGATTTTCCCGGCCACCATAGGCCTTCTCAAAGCTTCTCAGCATCCTAAGAGCCGATTTTTCATTCACATCGGCATCCATCTCCAAAGCTAATTGTGGAGTGGCTCCTTTTAAATAAAACGAGTTTAGGAATTCTGAGCTGTATTTGTTAAATAGGATTGACTGTCGACCCGGGATAAATGGACTGAGGCCCCACCAATTATTTGAGGGGTCCGGCTTCATTGCATGCATCACATCAGTCACATTAAATGGGATCAAGCCAGAGCCATCACCACTATTAGGCTCGCCCTCAAATACATATTGCCTCACTACTCCGTCAGCAGCTTCAAAATGTGGCTGGATTCTCTCGAAGGGAATATTGTGCAAAGTGTCAGTCTTCGGAGCATGATAAACCAGCCCATTTCCACCCAGAGTTAAGTCAATGACCCAGTTATAGGTCAGGGTGTTTTGTGATTCACGAGGATTCGGGTGGTCCAGCAATTGCTGCAGCTCATGGTCATGGGCGGGCGTGGAAATAGTTTCTCCATCGATGACTTTTTTATGCATAACTCGAAGCTGCTGATTAGATATTTTGGTGGCGACTAGATTATTTACAATAAAAACCCAATCAGACTGATAAAGCAGGGCCTTCAGTTGGTACCTATCCATATTCAGAGATGGTCGATCTGCCCATAAGCCAGAGCCATCACCATCGCCCCATGCCATCTGACTAGAATCCAGATTTTTCTTCCCATAAATTCTTTTCACCACCTCCCTAACGAAGTGATCCGAGTCTTTCTGCTGCCTATCATCATCAATCATTTGCCCGACCTCACCGTTTTGATTGTTTCGATCCAATCGCCGTAAATATCATCATCATCCTCAATCATCTCATCGTAAAAAGTTCTTAGAGGAGTTTTGTTTAAGTCACCCAGCGATCTAAACTCCACTTCTATATCAGCATAACGCCTCGCCAGCTTCCAAGCCAGCATTAGGGAGCACACCATGTCGTCATGAGATCCCTGAGCCGCTTGAAAGCTCATATGCCCTTGCTCGGTGACATCCATTTCATAGCTCTCAAGCTCGGCCTTAAGATCCGAACAGTTTGGTATCGCTAGCCTTGACTGTTCGAAGGCAGTTATCAGATTGCAGACTAGCTCTGATTTGGATTGTCTGGAAAAATGCTGCCCCTCATAAACTAAACCCGTGAGAGCTAACTGATCCTCTAGGGCGATTCCTACCCCGGTTTTGTCATGAGAGACTTTAACCACATCATGAAAAGCCTGAGTAAACCTAAGAAGCTGCTTTATCTGATCCGTGTAACTTAATCCTTTGAGTTTGAGGATGCCGACCACCTTAGCTGGCTCTGCCTCATAATCAATAGCTGTATAAACCGTACTATCATTGCTTTTTTCTTTGCCTCTAGCCCAGTCAGCACCGATGACGACGCTACATTCACTAGCCCTCTTATCAAACCAGACCGCATAAGGACCCACAGCAAGCTCAAAGGGCTGCCCAAATAGACATCCTATGACATTAGTAAATGTGCTGGATTCATCTAACCACTCCGCAAGGTAATACTGCCTAAACAATCTATCCGGCAGCCTGATTTTGGCATCAGCAATGACATCTTTGCTAATAAAAGGGTTTGCTGATGTCGGCGCAGTAAAAAAGATGCTCTCTGCTCGGCGGTTATTCAGCTTTGCCAGCTCCATCTCGTTTTGGGCTTCCATGCACATCCTGTAAAACCAATTTCTGCCTACTGGTGTGCTCGGTACCAGAAACTTACCCATGCCCACTGAACGGGTCCTGGTGACTGTCGTCCGGGCAGAGTAGTAAACCTGCTCACCAACTTTTGCGGCCTCATCAAGCACATACCCATGGATCTGATGGCCCTCTAGCTGCTCTGCATTTTGAGCGTGCACAAATTTACACAGCGCCTCTATTGATGGCATCTCAATCTGCATAGAAGACTTACGCGCTTTTGTATATTGCTTCGGGAGTATGGCTTTGAGATTGTCAAATCCAATGACCGACTGTGAATAGTAGGGAGCCACCCAGCGCCACTCTGTTTTTGGATGTCTAGGCATTGCGGCACCTAGGGCAACGCTGCAGGCGAGGGTATTGTGTGTTGGAATGAGCCCCCGACCGATCAGAAAAAGGTGAGTCTTGTTTTTGACCCTGATGCATCTCACAGGCACGCTAGGAACAGGGTTAACCTCCACAATTGTCCTTTGCTTTGCTTTTGATGATACTTCCCTGATTCTTTCTAGTTTTCTTGGGAGCCTAAACACGGGTAGATCTGTTGTGAAATGGACCCGGTAGCATTTTTTGTGCCTCACTCCACCATTTAGCTGGCCATATCTTTCCTGACGATTGCACTTGATGCCCAAAGACACAGCAAGGGCCTCTACACCGTCCGCCAGGTCCTTATTTGTGTTATCAAAGCAACAGTCGCCCCTTTTAGAGATAGTCCCGTCAGTGTCCATTAGGCCTGCTAGGAGTGACAACCGATCATCTGCCCATGACATCAAATATTCTGGCGGTATAAACTTGTTTAACAATAGATCCAAATTTCTAAGAGCTGGCATCAAGCCATGGATTCCCCAACTGTTGGGATGCTTGGATTTTTTGACCACATAACCGGCAGATCTGATTTCCTCGATTATGGGCAGATCAATATTGGTGAAAGTGCCGCCATGCTTCGAGCCATCGCCCAGCCAGCAGCCCAGCACATAGGGAGCAATCTGCAGATTTTTTGGTGGGAGATTCACGGGGCCAGAAACCACAGGGATGGCATGATTGGCTCTAAGCTTGCCGCCAACCATAACCTCAAGAGTCTCTGCAATTTCTTCTGTGGTCCGAGACTCTGGTTTGCAGGCTGTGGATTTGCACCGATCTTTTTCGCTCTTTGCCCTCGCCATGTTTTTCCTGGCTGCGTGTGTGGTTGTGACCCAAACATGCTCGGCATCAGCTATGATTTTGTTGCCATCGGAAAAAACCACCTCATAGCATTTATGGTTGTGCATAGTGTCGGTGACAAATTCAACTTCCGTCCTTTTGCCGTGCTCAGTGAAGACAAAATCGCCTTCTATGAGATCCCCGAAATTGCGCCAGCCCTTGGTTGTGAGTATAGGGGTGTCTATATGGCAGGCCTTCCCAAACTTAGTTCCACAACTAACAAAGACCTCACTTGGCCCGTTTGGATCTAAAAAAGAACTCATAATTTTTCGTTGAATATCGCTGTGTGGTGGTGGGAGTGATATCGTAACTTCTGGCTGTTTCTTCTGCATGTTTCCATAGGCCTCTTCTGATTTGTTTGGCTGATCCAAGTTTGAATCATACAATACTTCGGAAGAGGCTATTTAATCACTCCTAGCCTTTTACATCTGTTTACATCCCCATAAACCTCTTTGCCTATATTCTTTGCAGTGACCACAACCCACAATAAGAAGGCGAAGAAAAAAAAAGAACCTTCATTGGAACCTCATAAACAAAATTTGCTACGGCAATTCGTCGGAACCTCTTTTCTGCTTCTTATAACTGCCAATATCTAGTTCTCAGTTTAAAAAGAAGGCACCAATAAGAACGGATCTATTCATTAAGCCACCAGCCCCCTTGCCTGATCTCGCTCCCTGCACTGTTTCGCTGCGCTCCACTCTCGCTGCGCTCACTTTAACACTCACTGCGTTCGCTCAACACTCACTGCGTTCGCTCAATGCAATTAAATTCTTTTTTTTAGGGGTCTTTGTGTGTTTGAGTGAGCGTTAGCGAGTGGTGGGGGGTTTGGGGGTTTACCCCCAATGCAACCTGTTTCTAAGAGTAATAAGGGACTAAACAAGCATTTTGTGTCAAGTTTTTATCTCGAAGTAGCTAAAATGAGAAGCACTTAATTATCTGAAGTTTAGAAAAATCGAGCCATTTTGGTACCTAAACAGACAGTATAGCAAGCTAGTAGCAAAATTCGTTTACCATAGAGATTACAAGGCCTTAGTGTTAAACAAAATTTGCTACTAGTGGCATCAAATCTTAAACCATCCAATGATTTTATGGCGACAACTACACCCATCATCCTTCTGATAAATCCCCCAGTGTCGACACCACTCGACAGCATCAGGCACCCATCCCCATTGGCTATCAAAATCAGTCCGTAGCTGCTCAGGAATCCTCTCGCACCAAGGCCATCTCCTACCACTCAGATTGTAGTAAAAATCGTTCATCCCCCACATATTGCCGGGAAGGCGATGCTCTGGTGGTTTTGGCAGGGGCTCAACTGGCCTTGTGGGTATGGGTGGTTTTGGCGGTTTTGGCAGGGGCTCAACTGGCTCAACTGGCTCAACTGGCTCAACTGGCTCATCTGGCTCCTTTGGATCTTCAGTGGGTGGCTCATCATTTGGTGGTGGATCTTCGTTTGGAGGATTTTCTATAGCTGGACCGCCGCCGCTTAAGCCTCCTCCTTTTTTGGGTGGCTTTGGTGCTGCTATTGGGCCTCTGATGGGCGGCTGATTCTCTGCTGGTGGTGGTGGGTCTTTAACAATAATCGTTTTGTCTTGTCCACAGGATATTAAACAAAACAACAGAACAAAGATTCTCATTTTTCTTCCTCGATAGGTGATGAATAAGGCACAGGCTCAAATTTGAACCTAAATGCATCATGCCCCAATCCCTCGATAGCTAGTGCAAAAAATAAACTAATTGCAACATAGATGACAAATAGCAAGCTCAGGACAATAACCAAAGCATCATCAGAATTTTTCCCATCCATACCTACCTCCAAATTATTATTGTGATATAGGTATTTTACATCGGATTTAGACACGGAAATCATGGGGGCGACAATGAGCAGCAGAGGGGGAGGGTAGTTTTTATGGGGGACATGTGCACCGGGAAGATGCTCCGTGACGATCAGATAGACAGAAATAATGGGGCAGAGCTAAGCAGGGGTGAAAGCTAATGGCTTTAGAGACTTTAAAAGGTGTTGAGAAAATTGGTGGGTTTGAGATTGGTCATGCAGAAAAAGCTTGGGAAGACGAAGATGGCAATTCAGGAATGGAGGATATTGCTAACTTCAATAATAAGTTTATCACTGCCAACCATTCTACCAATCACATTGGCTTTCGAATCCAAGATGGGCCGATCAAGAAAAACGGCGTCAACGGCTGCGATATTAGTACCATTATTGAAGCCGCAAAACTGATGCTAGTCGGGATAAATAAGAAAGAAGAATCTCACTCGCCTCACAAGAGCAATGCAATAGCTCATCTCTTTTCGGCTATGTCTTGTCTTGAGCATGATATTCTAGAATGAAGACGAGAAAGATTGAAGCGCACAATGCATGATGACAAGTAAAGCTTAGTTTTTTATTCCGGTGTAGCTCAGTTGGTAGAGCAGATGACTGTTAATCATCGGGTCGGTGGTTCGAGCCCACTCCCCGGAGCTTTTATTGGTAGGTGGCAACATGGCAATGCACCCGACTTACTAATCGGGCATAATGTGGGTTCGAATCCCACCCTACCAGCCATTATTTGTCCAGTGTCTCCGCAAGATCGACCGCTATCGAACTACCCATCAACTACCCATCAACTACCCATCAACTAGAAACTGCCCTTAGTAAGGCTCCACCACAACATTAGAGCGCTTTCGGTACTGATGCATAGTGATTCCATACATTATTGATCGGATGGATTTGATCACATCCCCATATCGGCCTATGACTCTACCGGCCTCTGATCTTGGGATTCTGACCGTAAATTCTAACTCGCCTTTGTGGTGCGCTACCTCAATATCGGCATCCGCACTAGAGCTGATAGCCCTGATGACTGATGCCAAAATCTCCTGACTTTCGTAGATGTCGTCTGTTGGTGAAATCATAAATTTACCTAAGTCAAATCCCATCAAACCAGCCTCATAAGAAGTGATTTGATGGGGCACATGGAATTGGAACACATCCAGGAGACTCTACCATAGGTTAGTCATTCAGCTCAGATTTGAGTTATAAGGGTGTTTTGTTTTGTTTCGCCATCTGACTAGAGATATTTGAATGTACGAGTTAATAGCATTTTATTTATTGGGGTGCCTCTCTGTTGGGATCTCAGCAGCTATGGCAGTTTTGTATTTCTTGGGCGGACTGACTTGGCCGTGGTACTCGTCACTGATCCCCTTTGGTGCCTTTGTTTGTTTTGGCATCGGGAGGATAGCTGTCAAATCGGTGGTGGATTTCTGCAGAAGGAAGTCTTTTTGAAACGAGAATATATGCAATCTGAACAGGTGGCTGGCTTGATAATTGAGGGGCCATATGATGACGGGGATTATGCTTTGCATGTGGGGAAAGAAATTGCCTTCCTGACACCAAGGCAGATGCTTACCCTGGCGGAAAATCTCATTGATCGGATACCTCAGAAAATTATGGAGGGAGGTGGTGCTGGAGGCGCATAAAAACGGAACACAACTATTGATATGGGAGGATTTCAAAACCAACCACTACACCTGCAAATGTTTTGGGGATGGGGACATATGGGGGGGGGGCAGTTTTTATGGGGGAGGGTAGTTTATGTGGGGGAGGGTAAGTCGTGAGTCATCGGCATGGGTCAGTAATATTTATGGGGAAAATATGTTGGGGTATTTTTGGGGGAAAAAATATGTTGGGGGGGGATGATCCATCTAAATTTTTTTTTTGTGCGAATTAAAGTCTAACAAAACAGGCTGTTAACCCTCTCCAATAGCACACTATATGATCGTATAGTGTGCATAGCTCCTAAAGGTCTGGCTTAGTGACTGGTGGGATCACATCAGCATCTATGGCCTTCATAGGCTCTGCCTGACTCTCTAAGACACCCACATCATTGACAACTGTGATGAATCTGATATTGGGCTGCTGGCTGTGTGACTCACCGGACAGCTCGGCTTTGAGAAGCTCAGTGCTCGCCTTCAAAGCTATGTGTTCACTCTTTGACATCACCAATCTTTTCAACTTCTTGGCGGCTAACCTCTTGGCATCTCTAAGTATTTCATCTAGTGAGCCCTTGATTTCCCTGACTGCCTCCTCCATCACCGGTCTCTTCAGCCTCTTGTAAACATTGGTGTAATGCATGCCTACTTTCTTTGCTATATCTTTTGGGTTGACATTTAAATCTTCACTGTAACATTGTAGAATTGCTCGGTCTTTTTCGTCAAGTCGCAGATTTACTACGCCATTATCCCCCCCATTACTTACCAATAACCTACCCCCCACCCATCAAATACCAAATCACCTACAAAAACACCCCATCCAATCACCTCAGTAACCCCCCGTAACCCTTACCCTTTTAGCCCCACCGATACTATACATTGCCACTACCCCCATAACTATGTAGAAATGTTACCAGATCCTTACACTAATACCTAGCTTCAGCCTATGGATAGCAGCACATGCCTACAGCACAGCCATCAGCTATGATCGCACCATCTCCACCACAATCAAGAGCCCTATATCCCAACAGTTTCAGCCCTACCCCACATACAAATAGCACAGCATCCACCCTCGCTAACCAGAATCAGGAGTCAATGCCATGCCGACCCACCCCAGAAAGCCCATCCACCCACCCAGCAAATCAGCAAAGCAAACATGCAAACATGAATGGCTCTACAACCTATCAAAGGGCTGGTACTGCAGGTGTTGCCCAGCCACAGCAGCATTTATCCACAAGGGATTAACAGGCGTGATCATACTGGACGAATCCACTAGAGAGCGAATGAATCTTATCCAGGTAGGGTGCATATAAT
>Ga0307379_10011126_pt1 | contig 11849 bp, 10 predicted proteins | sample UN2MG_FD_202237 | JGI IMG/M metagenome (GOLD analysis project Ga0307379, IMG submission 202237) | Soil microbial communities from Risofladan, Vaasa, Finland - UN-2 | ecosystem: Environmental > Terrestrial > Soil > Coastal area > Acid sulfate soil | place: Finland: Risofladan, Vaasa | collected... | reverse complement strand
GGACCTTCGCGGCGACGCTGCGCGCGCTCGGGGGACTCCTCGGCGTCTTCGAGAAGCCCGTCGGGAAGCCCGGCTTCGACGAGGAGACGCTGGCGAGGCTCAGGGAGATCGTCGCGGATACGGGCGGAGACGTCGATATGGCCGCTGACGGGGGCGCACTCGTCGAGAAACTGATTGCCCGCCGGGCCGCCGCACGCGCCGCAAGGGACTTCAACACCGCCGACGACATCCGCCACAGACTCTCCGACGCCGGCATCATCCTCGAAGACCGCCCGGGCGGCACCACCTGGTCCCGTGCTACCTGACCTGCATCTTCACCCGCTCTTCCACGAACTGCTTCTTCAGCTCGTCCGTCACGGTGACGCGGAGGACGTACTCCCCGGCGTAGACGTCCGCCGGCACCTGGAAGTGCAGCGGGTAGAACTGTCGTGACACGTAGCTGCGCGTGGTGAACGTCCCGGTCTTCGTCTTCAGCTCGATCTGCTTGGCCACACGTCCGGCCAGGTCCAGCAGTGACGCCTCGCACGACAGCCGGTATTCCCAGAGGTCCCCGCGCTTCTGACACTTGAAGTCGACGATCTCGAGATACACCAGGGCCCACTCACCGCGGGCGAACGTCGTGGTCTTGCGCGGGGTGTAGATACCGAACCCCTTCGCCTCGTCGCAGAACACCGCCGACGGGATGCGCACCGACGAGTTCTCCAGCAGCATCCCCTCCGCCTCCCGCAGACGTGCCAGTGTCTCGTCCGCCTTGCCCTCTTCACACGTCTCCATCGCAAGGACCATGACGTTGAGAGCGGGCTCATAACCTTTCGCCGCGTCCGGATAGAGCCGCGGCACCAGTGACTTGCGGTCCCGTGACGCCTTGAGGGCCCTCAGGACGTCCAGCTCGAACTGCTCGTCGGAGGTCAACTGCTTCCTGTCCTCGAGTGAGGCGATGAGGTCGGTCAGTTTGGGCGGCTCGGTGGGTGCCGGTGCGGCGGGCGCCCGGGTCTGTGTGGCATCCGTCGGCGGCACGACGGGAAGCGGCGCGGGAGGCGTCGGGGCCGGCACGCGCGTTTCCATCTTCTGAATGCGTTTCACCACGGCCTCGGCGGCCGGTTCCCGGGACGGGACCGGCTTCGCCGCCACCGGCTCCGGCTGCGTCGACGTCCCCCGTGTCATGAAGCCCATCCCGTCACACGAAACCACCCCCACCAGCAGCAAGAGGATGAGCAGACGCGTCTTCATTTCGCCCTCCCGCAAGAGTTGAACATCACACCAGTGCCGCGACCTCACAGGCCTGGACCAGGAACCGCTCCAGCACCGTCTTCGACGGCAGGCCGCTCGATTTCAGCAGAATGTCCGTTTCCAGAAGCATCCGGCTGACGCGTGCCAGGTCGCTCTGCGTGAACCGTCCGATCTGCTCCACCAGTCCGGCAAGCAGCTTGCCCCCCACACGCAGTGCCGACGCGACGTCGCCCTGGGAGCCGCCGGCGTCCAGGATCGTCCGCCCGCGCCAGAGACGCGTGATCTGCCAGTTGAGCGTGCCGACGAGGGCCTCCGGCTGGTTGCCTTCACGCACCAGGTCTTCGAGGATGCGAAGGGCGGCGCCCTTGTCGCGTCGGCCCAAGGCGTCGGTGAGTGCCCAGATGATCCAGTTCCGTGTGTGTCCGGTCAGACTGGCCACGTCCGTGGCTTCGATCCCGGGCCGGTCCCCCACGTACGTCACCAGCTTCTCGATCTCCGTCGCGAGGGCGAACATATTGTTGCCCACCTCGTCCAGCAGGAGAGCCACCGCCGAGCTGGAGATCTTCCGTCCGTGTCGCTCGACCTCCGTCCGGACCCACCGCGGGAGGCGCGCGTCGTCCAGGCGCGGACAGTCGACGAGCATGCCGACCGAGCGCACCTGCCCCGGCAGACGCGTCCGCCCGTCCACCTTCGTCGCGTCGAGGACCAGCACGCCCGTCGCCGACGGACGCTCCAGATATCTCACGATCGCATCCCCGTGCTGCTTCAGGAAACCGTCGGCGCCCATCACTTCCACCATCCGCCGACTCGTGAAAAGACTGTCGCCATGCAGCTCCGACAGAACCGTCTCGAGCGGGTCATCGCCGCTGAAGACCGAGACGGTTCCCCCGTGACGACCGACCACGACGTCGTGAATGAGCGTCCTGGCCCGGTGACGGAAAAACTGCTCCTCACCCACGAGCAGGTAGACCGGCTTCAAGTCGCCCGAGGCGAGCGACGCTTCCAGTCTGTCCACCGGGTCTCCGGTCCGTTTCCTGGCCACCCTAACTCCTTGCCGCGAAGGCACTTACGACGCCGCGGCCGGCTCTCTCAGTCGAGCACCGCGTCGAAGACGCCGCCGGTATCGCGGCCGCTCGCGAGCCGCTGGAGCGCTTCATCCAGTGCCGAGGACACCCCGGCGGTGGTCACCACCGCCGCGTCACGCGCCGGGACGTCTTCGCCCACCAGTGCCGTCCACAGCCGCGCGCGGAGTTCCTCCACGCCGCGTCCGCTGAGCGCACAGGTGCGCTGCACGCTCACGCCGACCATGCTCCGAACGTGCGAGGCGTCCAGCGGACCGTCGAGGTCGATCTTGTTGATGACGGGCACGAGCGGCATGTCCCGCAGGATTTTCAGGTGGTCCGCCTCGTCCTCGGTCACCTCGCGCGAGTGGTCGAACACCCAGACGACCACGTCGGCCCCGGCGGCCCTTTCGACGGCACGCTCGACGCCGATGCGTTCGATCTCATCGGCCGCCTGGCGGAGTCCGGCCGTGTCCACCACGACGACCGGAAGTCCGTCCAGGGACGCCACCGACGTGACGACGTCCCGGGTCGTCCCGGGCAGGTGATGAACGATCGAGCGTTCCCGTCCGACGACGGCGTTGGCCAGTGTCGACTTGCCGACGTTGGGCGCCCCCGTAATGACGACCGTGCCCGGTTCGACGAGCCTCCGGCCGTAGCGGCACGTTGCCCGCAGCCGCTCGATGCGTTCCCTGACGTCCGTCTCGTCCGTGTCGTTCACGACCGCTTCAAGTGCCGTGCGAAGCCGGCCCGACATCTGCACCAGAAGCACCTCGGCCGCCCGCCGCGTGCGTGATTCAATCAGTTGACCGAGGAGTTCCCGTTCGAGCGACCTTCCCCGCCGCCCGAGCATCACTTCACCGTGAACGCCCTCGGCCGCCCCACGCTCCATGAGCAGCGCCATCACACGTCGTGCGGGGACGATGCCCCCGTGGCAGTTGATCTCGAAGACGTCCGACGCGCCCGGGACCTCGACGCGCGCGACGATGACCTCGTCCAGTGTCTCGCCGTTCGCGATCACGTGTCCGTAATGAATCCGGCCGGGCTCAAGAGCCGCCCCGTGCGAACCGGCCCCCCGGAAGCACGTGTCGAGCAGTGACGCCGCCGCGGGGCCCGTCAACTCGACCACCGCGATGCCCCCGACACCCCTCGGCGTCAGCAGTCGGACCTCGGCCGGCGCACTCACCGCTCGGCCCCCTCTTCCACCGTGAGCCGGATTCCTTCGAGGGTCAGCTCGGGGACGACCTCGTCGATGACGTCGCAGTGGTCGGCGAAGAGCGCCGCGTCGCCCCCGGTGCCCAGCACCTTCCGGGCGGCCGGGTACTCCTCACGCAGCCTCCTCACCAGTCCTTCGAGCATGCCGATGGTTCCCCAGAAGAGCCCGCTCTGAATGCAGCCGACGGTGTCGGTGCCGATGACGTTGTCGACAGGCCGGAGGACGACCCTGGGGAGAAGTGCCGTCCCGGCGTGAAGCGCCGAGGCCGACATCGTGATCCCCGGTGCAATCACCCCACCGACGTAGGCGCCGTCAACCGACACGACGTCGATGGTGAGTGCAGTGCCGAAGTCGGCGACGAGACACGCATCCCCCAGCCGCCGGAACGCCGCCAGCACGTTCAGCAGCCGGTCCGTGCCCACCTCCCCGGGACGGTCGACGCGGGCCTCGACCGGCACCCGCACGTCGCGACCGACCATCACCAGTTCGACACCGTGCAGCGCGGCGGCAACCGACTCCCGCACCGTGTCCACCCGAGGCGGATTCACACTGGCCAGGGCGACACGGTCGATCTCGCCCTGTGGCAGTCCGGCCAGGTGCTCCTGGAGCCTGGCGGCAAGGACGTCGAAATCCGCCACCAGGATGCGGAACCGGCGGACGAGTTCCCTGCCGTCAAACACGCCGGCGGACAGTGAACTGTTCCCGAGATCGAGTGCCAGCAGCATGAGAGAGACCCCAGAACCCGGTGCAGAGCGGCGGAGGCTTCACCTGTAATGATAACCGGGACACACGTCCGTTTCAAGGGACAGTCGATGACGTGAAAGGAAGCCGGGGCTCAAGGTCACGTGGCAACAAGGTTCCTGCGGGCGGCGACGTACTCGACGGGACCCCGCCGGGAGCGGTGCATGACGTGTTCGACGTCGGTGATGCGAAGTGTGACACCCCGCCAGACCATGCGGGCAATGCGGATGGTGCATTCGGAAGCCTGTCGTGCCTCGGTTTCCGCCTCGCGGCGTCCCAGTGCGAGTTCCTCGAGTTCCCGTTCGAGGGCGAAGTATTCCCTCAGCATCTGGGCCTGTCGTGCGCGTCTTTCGATCGGCCGGACCTCCACGATGCGGGCCGGCTCCCGCACCAGACCCCCCAGGGCCTGTCGGAGCTTCTGCCGCTTCCCGGTGAGTTCGTCGGCGGCCTCGGCGAGCTTCTGCAAACGCCTCTGGCGGACGACGTCGACCCCGGCCGAGATCTCCGTGGGGACGGCACGTTCACTGCCCACCACCGGGACGTCGACGCTTCCCCCGGCGGTGATGCGACTGGCCCGAACGCCCTGCGTGATCACCCGGAAACCCCCTCCGCAGCGGACCTCACTGTGCACCACCGACTTCACCACCTTCACGTCGGCGCCGACGTCGGCGTTTACGCCGTTGAGGTAGCGGGCGGTCAGTGACCCGCCGCATTCGATGCGGCATTTCCCCCGACCGTTGATGCCCCCGCGAACGTGCACGTCGTCCCTCGCGAACAGATGCGCCCCCTCCACCGTGCCGCGCACCTCGATCCACTGCTCGGAACGCACCGTGAAGTCGGCCTTGACGTCACCGTGCACGATCACCGGCCCCCAGAACTCGATGTTGCCCACGGCGTAGTCGACACTGCCCCGCACCTCGTAGACGGTCTCGACGGAGACGACGTTGTGGTGGAAGCTCAAGCGTCCGTTGGCCCGGGCGTGGAAGAGGGTGCCGTCGTCGGAGAGGGTGACGTTTCGTCCGCGTCGGAGGTCCGCGTCACGTCCGGGTCGGGGCCGGATGACGTCGCCGAAGATGTCCACTCCCGCTGTCCCGTGCGTCGCGGGGATCACGGTGAGGAGGAGCTGCCCCTGGCGAACGTTTCCGTTGTCTTCGAGGTCACGGAAGTCGGTGGCGCCGTTCTCGTCGGTGCGGTGCCGGTATCTGGCATTGGGCTCGACGGCCCACTGCAACCGGGCGTCGCGTCCGGCCGTCGCGCGTATCCCTTCGGCAACCACGTGCTCCGTGTCGGTCTGTGTCCCCGCGTTCACCGCCTCGACGCACCGCGACACGCGTGTCAGCACGTCGTCGGTCACCTTCACGCCGGCCTTGTTCAGAACGAGCCGCAGGTCACGCTGCGTGATCTTCACGTCGGGCGTGCGCCGATGGACGTACACGACACCCCGCGTGAGCGAGGGATCGGCAGTAAGCTCAATCCGACGGTCCGTGAGGACCCGCCGGGCCAGGACTTTCCGGTTTCCGGGCACGGCCGCTGCTCCGCATCTTGACATATCGAGATTCAGTTGTCGGAGGCGGCCTGACGTAAGCCCTTGATGAAGTGGGAGATACGACGCTTGAGGTCATCCAGCCCCGTCCCGACCGCCGCAGACACCGCGCATATCTCCTTATCGACCGTTCGACGCAGTGCCTTGACACCGAGCTCGGCACCGGTGAGGTCGAGCTTGTTGGCGACGACGATTTCGGGACGGGCGGCCAACCCGGCGGAATAGGCGGCGAGTTCCCGCCGGACGATGGCGTAGGCTTCGTCGGGAGCGGGGGCACCTTCAACGGGTGCCGCATCGACGACGTGAAGGAGGACGCGCGTGCGCTCGATATGCCTGAGGAACTCATCCCCCAGGCCGACGCCCCGGTGGGCCCCTTCGAGCAGTCCCGGGATATCGGCCATCACGAACCGCACGTCGTCCGGACCCTCCACGATGCCCAACTGCGGCTGGAGCGTGGTGAAAGGATAGTCGGCGATTTTCGGGTGTGCACTCGACAGGCGTGAGAGGAGTGTCGACTTGCCGGCGTTCGGGAGGCCGATCAGTCCGACATCGGCGATGAGTTTCAGTTCGAGGTGGAGCCACCGCTCTCCGCCGGGCTCCCCTTCCTCGGCCTCACGCGGGGTCTGGTTGAGGGGTCCGGCGAGGGCCTTGTTGCCCCGTCCGCCGCGACCGCCACGCACCACGTACAGTTCCTCGCCGTGTCGCGTGAAGTCCCGCAGGACATTGCCCCTGTCCCGGTCGCGCACGATCGTCCCCACGGGAACCAGGATGACGACGTCGTCACCGGACTTTCCGTGGCGACGCTTCCCGCTTCCGGGACGTCCGCTGGCCGCGATGTACCGGGCACGCTGCGTCATGTCCAGAAGCGTCGTGATCTGCTCATCGGCCCGGATGAGGATGCTGCCGCCGCGTCCGCCGTCGCCGCCGTCCGGTCCTCCGCGCGGCACGTGCTTCTCACGACGAAAACTCACACAGCCGTCCCCGCCGTCGCCCGCCTTGACGAAGATCTCCGCCTCGTCGATGAACATCACCGCTCCGTACATGAGACGGACAGGGCCCCCGGAGTCTTCGGGACGCCGGAAGGTCCTGTCCCGGAAAGACTTACGACCGTGCCTCAGTTGTCGACTTCCACACTCACGTGGTGTCGGCTGCCGAAGCTCACCCGGCCTGCCACCCGTGCGAACAGCGTGTTGTCACGACCCATCAGCACGTTCCGCCCGGCCCTGAACTTCGTCCCGCACTGTCGCACGATGATCGTCCCGGCTTTCACCGTCTGACCGCCGTAGGCCTTGATCCCGCGTCTCTGTCCGTGGGAGTCACGTCCGTTCCTTGACGATCCCTGGCCTTTCTTGTGTGCCATGGCTGCACTCCTTTCGTTTTCCGTGTCGTTTGCCGCGATGTGATCCCGCGCGTCTCTCTCTGCAAGGCGCGCGACCGCAGCGCCGCGTTACTTCGGTCCGACGATGCTCTTGATGAGCACCTCGGTGTATTTCTGTCGATGACCGACCTTCCGACGCGAGTTCTTGCGCCGACGGTACTGGACGGAGACGACCTTCCGGTCCGCCACGACGCCCTTCACCTCGCCGATGACCTTCGCCTTCTCGACGGTCGGCGTTCCGACGGTCACCTTGTCGTCACCGCGATAGAGCAGCACCTCGGGGAACTCCACCTCCTGACCGGGCTCGAGTCCCACCCGGTCGATGACGATGATCCCGCCTTCCGCCACGCGATGCTGTCTTCCGCCGTCACGGATGATTGCGTACACGGTCCCTGGCTCCTTCCATTCTGTCTGAGTGTCCCGGCCCCGGCGTGCCGTCGAACCTGGAGGCTCACTTCTTCGACTTCAGCCTCTCCCCCTGAGCGTTGAGACAGGCGATATCGATGTCCTCGATGCCGAACTTGGCATCGCCGATGATGAAGATGCGAGCCCCGCTGGTCTCTTCGAGTCTCAACAGTCGTCGTCGCATGCGGTTCTGGATTTCCACCTGCACGCGGTCGTTCACGTGGACGTCGGCCCTGCCGACCCCCTCGCGGGTGAGCGCGGCGCGGATCTGCCTCAGGACCCTCAGACACATGCTTTCGAGGGTCTTCCGCTGACCGGTGCCGTGACAGTGCGGACAGGCTTCATAGTGGTGTCGCTTGAGCCCACTGCGCATCCGCTGCCGGGTCATTTCGACGATGCCGAAGCGACTCATCTTGAGCACCCGTGTGCGTGCCCGGTCGCGCTTGAGCCCGTCGGCAAGCTCCCGCTCGACCTTCCGACGCTTCTCCTCATCCTCCATGTCGATGAAATCGATGATGATGACGCCGCCGAGGTCGCGGAGTCTCAGTTGTCTGACGATCTCCTTCGCCGCCGCAAGGTTCACCCGGAGTGCCGCCTTTTCCGGGTCACGTTCCTTGCGGAAGCTCCCCGAGTTCACGTCGATGGCGACCAGGGCTTCGGTGGTGTCGATGACGAGCGAGCCGCCTTCGGGCAGTGGCACGTTCTTCTCGTAGATGCGCTCGATCTCATCCTCGATGCCGTACTTGTGAAAGAGCGGTGCCCGCTCACTGTGAAGCTTGACGGTCTCACGGGCCCTCGGCATCACGATCTTCAGGAAGTCACGGACCTTCTTGTAGGCCGTCTCGTCGTCGACGATGACCCGGTTGACGTCGCTCGTGTACACGTCGCGAATGACACGGATGACGAGGTCACTCTCCTGGTAGATGAGTGACGGGGCTTCGCCCTTCTTCATGCGCGTCTGAAGCGTCTTCCACAGCCTGAGCAGGTACGAGAGGTCGCGCTTGAGGTCACTCTTGGTGCGTCCGATTCCCGCCGTGCGGACGATGAATCCGAGGTCCTTCGGGAGTTCGAGTTCCCCGAGCAGTTTTCTGAGTCGTTCACGCTCGGCGGCATCCTCGATCTTGCGTGAGACCCCGTGTCGACGGATGCCCGGCATCAGGACGACGTATTTTCCGGGAAGGCTCAGGTAGGTGGTCATGGAGGGCCCCTTCTTCCCGAAGCCTTCACGGGTAATCTGTGCGACGACGTGCTGTCCGCGCTTGAGCACGTCCTGGATCGCGGGATGTCGTTTCCGACGTCCGCCCTGCTTCCCGTAGCTCGAATGATAGACGGCCGGCACGACATCCGAGGCGTGCAGGAAACCGTTCTTGTCGGCGCCGAAGTCGATGAAAGCCGCCTGGATCGACGGCTCGACGTTGGTGACGACGCCCTTGTAGATGTCGCCGACGTGCTGCTCGTTGCCTGCACGCTCGACGTAAAGCTCTTCGAGTGATCCGTTCTCGAACAGGGCGACACGTGCCTCCTCGTCCTCGAGAACGTTGATCAGCAGTTGTTTGTCCACAATGCCCCCTCACGGCCGGTCGTCCTGTCGGACGGTACCGGTCAATGCCTTTCGGTCAGGCCGGGGGAGAAAGCGTCATGCCGGTTCGTGTGATGGTGCCCTCGGCGAGCAGTCTCTGCCGCACCAGGCCGAGGACCTCCCACACCTCCTCGGGTCGCGTGGTGCCATGGTCGCTCACCTCGAGCGACATGTCGATGCTGTGCTCGCACACACTCAGGCTCCTGATGAAGGGCCGGATGTTGACGCGTCTGGGTCGGCGTGCGGAACCGGATTTCTTCGACTTCCTCTCCACCCAGACTTCCGGGTGACCCAGCAGGTCCTGTGCGTGCTTCACAGTGATGCCGAGAGGTGTGCGGCAGTCCACGCGGTAGTCGATGCCGACGACGCGTCGTCGGGTGCGCGGGGATCCCAGTGCTGCACACTCCACACGCAGGCCGTCCGGAAGCTGCTCGTTCAGACGTCGTTCGACCTCGCCCGCGGCCGTCCAGTCGTCCAGGTCGATCTCGGCGAATTCCGACTCCGAGGCGACCCCTACGCCCCGGGCCAGAAGCAGTGAGATCTTCTGGCGCGGGTTGAACCCTTCCGACATGGCAACGGGAAGTCGCGCTCGACGCGCTGCACGTCCCAGCACCCTCATCAGATCATGATGAGAAACGAACCGAATGTCTCCCCTGACCGAAAGTTGAATGAGTATCCGTTGCTTGAACATACACTGTCCAAGTCTGAACTGTTTGTCTCCTGCCGGAGCCGCCGGCAAGCGGCCCCGGGGCGGCATTTCGGGCGTCCGGAGCGGTGTCGACCGGCACAGAATGTCCCCAGGGACGCCGTCTCCCACCGGGTCATCCGGAAGCCCAATCGCCGTTAGAGGATATATAACAAGAAGTTGCGCCGAATGCAAGCGAAAACTCAGACCCCCCGGCCGCCGATGCGCCGCCGCCTCTTCGCCATGTCAGGCCCCCGGGACCCTAAATCCCGACCAGGTCGGCAGTTAGGGTCGAGACGGTCCGCCCAAAAGGCCCCGGCGGCCAAAGCAGACGAGGCACCCCGCCTGGCGGGATGCCTCGTCCTGGTCACCTGTACTTCTCAAGCCGGCACCACCCTCACATGTCGCCGGTGGCAATGCCGCCATGCTGTCCCTTGTAGCCGCCCTCCTTGGCCTTGTTCCATCCCTTGGCCGCCTCTTCCTCCATCTGCTGGTAGGTCTTCCCACCGTACTTCCCGCCGTAGACCGTGTAGATGTCTCTCACGTCCGACCCCGACCGCACGATGTAGACGGTGATGAAGACGAGCAGGTTGTTCCGGCCTTTGAGTTTGGATTTCCACTTGAAGGCCCATCCGATGATGGGGATGTCCCCGAGGAGCGGGAGCTTACGCTCATTCTCGGATTCGATCTCCTCGATCATGCCGCCGAGGACCGCCGTCTGACCGTTCTGGAGGATGAGCTTGGTGACGAGTGTGCTGGACTGCACCCGCGGCAGCTGGATGGAAGCCACACCGTTGGTGAAGTCGTCGAACCCGGCGATGGTTTCACCGGTTCCGGAAAGCGTTTCGGCCTTCGGGATGACGGTGAGGATGACCTTGTCCTCTGCGCCGACGATGTGCGGTCGCACGAGGAGCTGGAACCCGGTATCGACGGGAGAGCTGGTGGCCTCACGGATGCCGACCTCGACGCCGCCGGACTGGTTGGAGGCCGAGTCGGTCTCTGCGAAGCGGATGGTCTCCCCGACGAAGATGGTGGCCTGGTGGTTGTCGAGGACGATGAGCTGTGGGGACTGCTTCAGCTCACTGTTCTCGTCGTTGGCAAACCAGTCGATCGTCTGGCTCATCTGCCGGAAGTCGAGCAGTCCGAAGGTGAAGGGTCCGGTGCGGTCGGTGAGGTCGGCGATGCCGGCGGCGATGTCGGCCCCCGTGGGCCCGTTGGTCGTCACGCCCAGGTAGTCCTCGAAGCCCCCACTGTTCAGGTTGAAGGGGAGCTTGCTCGCGACCGACCCGTAGGTGCTGGTGAAGGTGAGTCCGTTGGTCCAGTCGACGCCCCGACGGTCACGCTGGGTGACGTCGGTGGAGATGAACTTGACGTCGACGAAGCACTGGAGCGGCTCACGGTCCATCGCTTCGATGAGTTCGGCGATGGCCTTGACGTTGGGCTCGGTGTCGGTGACGATGAGGGAGTTGGTGGAGGGGACGTAATCGACACGTCCCTTCCGACTGGCCACGCGCTGGATGGCGTTGAGGAGCGGGAACTCACTGCCGCCGCCGCCTCCGCCGGAGCGGACGGCCACACGACGCTGCCGGGCGGCGTCGATGCCCGTCGGAACGCCCATCTGCTCGCCGAGTCCCTCGATACCCGTGATCCTCCGTTCCTTGAACGGGGCGAACTTGCTGTCCAGCTTCGGGGTGTAGTCCTCAGGAGGCTGAATATAGCGGAGCTGGAACACACGCGTCACCAGCTGGGCCTCGAGCGCCGTCGGGTCCATGATGCGGAAGATCTTCCCTTCCTTGAGCACCACGTAGCCGCTCGTCCGCACGATGTAGTCGAGGGCCTGTGTCCAGGGGACGTCGTAGAACTGTGCCGTCACCACCCCCTTGACGTTGGGACCGATGATGACGGTGGCCTCGGCCATCTTGGCGATGGTCCCGACCACCTTGCCCAGGGGTGCGTCTTCGAGTTCGAAGTTGATGGTTTCGGGCTTGGAGATGCGGATGAGGTCCTGGCC
>Ga0307379_10011125_pt1 | contig 11849 bp, 8 predicted proteins | sample UN2MG_FD_202237 | JGI IMG/M metagenome (GOLD analysis project Ga0307379, IMG submission 202237) | Soil microbial communities from Risofladan, Vaasa, Finland - UN-2 | ecosystem: Environmental > Terrestrial > Soil > Coastal area > Acid sulfate soil | place: Finland: Risofladan, Vaasa | collected... | reverse complement strand
GGGGGTGAAACTCTCCGGCCCGGTGAACAGCTTGCGGATGCCCACGTCGGACAGACCCGGCAGGATCTCCATCGCGTACTCGAGGAACGGGGCCAACCGGTCCCAGTCCGACGGGATCTCGCCGAAGCTGAAGTCGTCGGGGATCCGGTCCGTCGACCAGGGCGCTGCCACCGGCTCGAACAGCCCGACCATCAGGCCGCCGGTCTCCTCGCGGTAGTAGGCGAAACGATCGGGGTCCTCGAGGATCGGGAGATCTGGTGTGACCTCGTCGAACGGCTCGCTGATCAAGTAGGCGTGCTCGATTGCCTGCAGCGGCACGGCCACCCCGGCCATCGCTCCGACCTGCCGCGCCCACATGCCGGCACAGTTCACGACGTACTCGGCCTCGATCAGGCCGCTCGCCGTTTCGACCCCGACGACGCGCCCATCTCGCTGCGCGATCCCGGTGACCGGTACCCCCTGGACGATCTGCACGCCGCCGGCACGCGCACCCGCAGCCAGCGACATCGCCACGTTGTACGGATCGGCGCGACCCTCACTTGCGGTGAAGAACCCACCGAGCACGTCCGTCGAGTCGAGTTGGGGCCAGAGGTCGCCAACCTCTCGAGCCGAGACCTCCTCGCGCTCGATGCCCATCAATCTCAGGAAGTCCGCTTCGCGGCGAAGCTTCCCCAGCCGTTCCGAGTTGGACGCGGTCTGGAGGTAGCCGACCGCACGGAACCCGGTCGAGAGCCCCGTCTCGTCCTCGAGCACCCGGTACAGGTCGGTGGAGTACTTCGTCATCCAGGCCAGCGTCTCGGTGGTCATGCCACCGGACACGATCAGCCCGGCAGCGTGCCAGGTGGTGCCCGAAGTGAGCTGGTCGCGCTCGAGCAGCACCACGTCCGTCCAGCCGAGCTTCGTGAGGTGGTAGGCGACGCTCGTGCCGATCACCCCACCGCCAATGATCACGACTCGCGCTCGATCGGGGGCGTCCTTGTTTGTCGCACTCATCGGCACCATGCTCGCACGCCGAGCTGCCAGCGAAGTGTCCGAGCCACGGAGGGTCGTCTACCCTGCCCGCTGAGGTTGGGAGTGGACGTGGACACGAGATCGACAGCTGAACTGCCAACAAGTGTCGTCACGTTCCTGCACACCGACATCGAGGACAGCTCGGGTTGGTGGGAACGCGAACCGATCGAGATGCGCCGCGCCTTGGCGGGCCACGACGAGCTCGTCGCCGACGTCGTCGCCCGCAACGGCGGGGCCGTGGTCAAGCACCTCGGAGATGGCTGCTGGGCAGCGTTTGCCTCGGCAAGCAAGGCGGTCGCTGCGGCAATCGAGTTCCAGCGTCGCCAACAACAATCCGACCGGGGACGCGACCTGCAGCTGGCTGTTCGAGTCGGGGTCCACACCGGAGAGATCGAACCGACCGAACGCGACTATTTCGGTCCCGTCGTCAATCGCGCCGCACGGATCGTCGAACTGGCCAACGGCGATCAGATCGTCTGTTCGTCGGCCACAGCGGCGCTGCTCCGCACGGCGTCGCTGCAGAACGTCGAACTCCGCAGCGAAGGCCTCCATGAACTCCGCGGCATCGGAACCGACGAGGTCTTCATGGTGCTCGCCCACGGAGTCGAGACCAGCGACCGGCCGTTGCGCCGTCCGATCGCCCCGAGCAACCTGCCGCGTCCGAAGACCTCGCTCGTCGGCCGCGAGGACGACATCGCACGAGCCGGGACGTTCGTCGAGGAGGACGATTCGCTCGTCACCTTGATCGGGCCGGGCGGAGTCGGCAAGACCCGACTCGCGATCGAGGTCGGCACACGAGCGCGAGAGTCGTTCAGGGAGAACGTCCACTTCGTCGATCTCGTGCCCGTGTCCAGCACTGCCGCGTTGGTCGAGATGGTGGCCGAGATCGTCGGTGCCCGACGCCAACCCGGAATGGATCTCGTCGACTCGATCGCCGACTACCTGGCAGGTCGGCGAACGCTGCTCATCCTCGACAACTGTGAGCACTTGATCGCGGCGGTCCGAGAGTTCGTCCTCCGGCTGGTGGATGTGGGCGGCGTTCACGTGCTCGCCACGAGTCGCGAAGCACTCGGTGTGCCCGACGAACAGCAGGTCATCGTGGCACCGCTCGACATCGAGACCGCCGGTGTCGAACTCTTCGTCGACCGAGCACGACGACGTGAGCACCGTTTCGAGCTGAACGCCGACAACGATGACGGCGTTCGAGCGGTGGTACGGCGCCTCGACGGCATTCCGCTCGCGATCGAGCTGGCCGCCGCGACGATCAGGCTGATGACGCCGGCCGAGATCGTCGACCGGCTCGACTCGGGCATCGACGTGTTGGACCGCGGAGTACGAGGCGAACGACACGAGACGATGCGCGACACCATCCGTTGGTCGTATCACCTCCTCGGCCCGGCCGAGGCTGCACTGTTCACGCGAGTCAGCGTGTTCGCCAGTGGGTTCGACCTCGAGGCCGCCCAGGCCGTCTGCGCCGACGAGTCACTCGTCGCCCGCGACGACGTACCGCAGCTGATCATGGCGCTGCTCGACAAGTCGATGGTCGACAGCAACGACATCGGCGGGAGACAGCGCTTCCGGATGCTCGAGCCGCTTCGCGAGTTCGCCTCCGACGAACTGCTCGCGTCCGGTGACACGCCGTCGTACCGCGACCGGCACGCCGCCCATTACCTCCATGTCGCACAACGCGAGAATGAACGGTTCTTCAGCCCAGCCGAGCCTGATGTGTGGCGCACATTCGACACCGAGTGGTCGAACCTGCGTTCCGCCCTCGACACGTTCGAGCGCGGCGGCGATCTCGACCGTGGCGCAGAACTGGTGATCGCGTTGTCCTGGTTCGCCGCGATGTCGATGCGGTTCGAGCTGTTCGGGTGGGCCGCCGAGCTGCTCGATGCGCCAGGAGTTGAGCAGCACCCACGGTTCGCCGATTTGTGCGGCGCCGTCGCGATCGGGGCCTACTTCACGCTCGACGGCGAGGCGACCGAGCAGGCCGACATCGGTCTGTCAGCAGATCCCTCCGACCCGGAGGGCCTCTGTCGTTGCGCCCTCGCTTCGGTCTTCCTGAACAACGAACACACCACCGAGGCCAGCGACGCCCTCACGTCGGCCTGGCTGGCCAGCGAACCGACCACGATCGGAAGCCAGCTGTGGGCGCACGGATTCCGAGTGTTCCATCTCTGCATTCACGACCCCGGCCCCGAGATGGCCGAGCAGGCGGCTGCGGTGACGAAGCTGGCCGATGACACCGGCAGCGTGACCGCTCGAGCAATCGCGGCGTGGGCCAACGGGCAGGTCGAATCGTTCGTCGATCTCGATCAGGGCATGCAGACGTGGCGACACGGTAGGGAGTGGGCGGCATCGTTGCCGTCCGAACACCTCGCCGACCAGATGCTCGTCGGGCTGCTCCTGCATGTCACCGCTCGGCGTGGAGAACTGTCGAGCACGTTGGTCGGGTGTCGTGATGCGCTTCGCGGGGCACTCGAGAGTCATTACTACGCAGCAGCGAGTCATCTCTTCGGTGTCACCGCGATTGCCCTCAGCCGGGCCGGCGACGCCAGGACGGGCGCCCGATTGCTGGGCTCGATGATCGAGAACGGCCACATTCCCCGGCGCAACGCGATGCACGAACTCGAAGCGGCACTCGGCGACGAGCTGGCCGACCTCATGGTGGTGGGTCAATCGCTCAGCGTCACCCAGGCCGGCCGGCTGGCGATCGACACCCTCGAGCGAGCGATCGCAGATCAGCTCGACGAAGCCGTCGAGCGACTCGCCGGTCGTCAGGACGCGCAGGTGACGACGGCGGTCCCGTCGAGCGACTGATTGGCGGCGGAGCGCGCCGTCACGGTGCGCCCGAGATCGACCCGTCGTCAGCGTGCAGGCCGTCGACGCGTGCCAACACGTCCTGAGAGTCGTTGTGCGAGTGGGTGAATCCGAGCTCGCGTTCACGGCGAACGGTCTCGACCGACCGGAACGCGTTGATGTATGCGCGCCGCCAGCTCGACGCCGTTGTGTTTCCGCCCGAGCCGTGGAGCACGCCTTCGTTGTGGACGGTGATGTCGCCGCGACGGATCGGGACTGGCACGGGGTGATCGTCAGGGCGGAGATCGGTGACCAAGGTGTGTTGCTCCTCGCGGCTCGCACCGGCAGATCGGTGGGGCCTGACCGGCTCGCGATGGCTACCCGGCAGGAACTGCATGCACCCGTTCTCGATCGTCGAGTCGTCCATCGCCAACCAGCACGTCGCGGTGCGGCGATCGTCGGTGTTGATCCAGTACGCCTGGTCCTGGTGCCATGCGAACACGGCGTCCGTTCGCCCCGGCTGCTTCGCGAGCAACTGGTCGAAGTCGAGGGTCATGCCTTCGCCGCAGAGCTGCTCGGCGATCGAGTGTCCGACGCGCTCGAACATGTTTCCCTGCCACTCGGTGAAGTACACGCGCGGCAGCATCACGTTGAAGATCGCGTAGTTCGTCGGGTCGGTGCCGAACTCGCCGGTGACCATGTCGTAGAGGTCACGCCCCTCGACGCTGATCTCACCGCGCATGAACGCGTCGTACACCGGGTCGAGCTCGGCGAGCTCGACATCACTCAGCACGCCGGGCAGATGCACGAAGCCATCACGCTCGAATCGATTCTGTTCGTCGTCGGTGACGACGTAGCGCTCGCCTGATCGGGTTCCCATGCCCACAAGCGTATGCGACCGTCCGACTACCATCCGAGCGCACCTTGATGCGGACGGGGAACGACGATGGCCAAACCGATCATCCTGACGGTCGACGACGACGCGTCGGTTTCACAGGCAATCACACGCGACCTGCGGACCAGGTACGCCGACCGCTACCGCATCGTTCGAGCGACCTCGGGCGCAGACGCACTCGAATCGCTCGAGGAACTCGCCCGCCGCGATCTCGATGTTGCTCTCATCGTCTCCGATCACCGCATGCCGGGGATGACCGGCATCGAGTTGCTCGAACGGTCGCAACCGATCACGCCGGGCGCCAAGCGGGTCCTGCTCACGGCGTATGCCGACACCGACGTTGCGATCAAGGCGATCAACGAGATCGGGCTCGACCACTACCTGCTGAAGCCGTGGTCGCCTCCCGACGAGCGGTTGTATCCGGTCCTCGATGACCTCTTGGCCGAATGGGAACGGGCCAACGAGCACCGCTTCGAAGGTGTCCGCGTGGTGGGCAATCGGTGGTCGGAACGCAGCTACGACACGCGCATGTTCCTCGCTCGCAACCATGTCCATTACCAATGGTTGGAGCTCGAGCGGGATCCGGATGCCGAACGACTCCGACTGTTGTTCGGAGCCACGGCCGACGAACTCCCGCTCGTCCTGTTGCCAGATGGCACCGTCGTACGGGGTGCGAGCATGTCGGAGCTCGCGGCAGCACTCGGCCTGCGAACGACGACGGAGTCGAAGCTCTACGACCTCGTCGTCGTCGGCGCCGGCCCGGCCGGCCTCGCCGCGGCCGTCTACGCAGCATCCGAAGGGTTGAGCGTGGCGATCATCGAGCGCGACGCTCCGGGAGGCCAGGCAGGCCAGAGCGCGCGGATCGAGAACTACCTGGGGTTCCCGAACGGTCTCAGCGGATCGGATCTCTCGCACCGGGCAACGACTCAGGCTCGACGTCTCGGCGCGGAGATGGTGCTGGCACGCACGGTCGAAGGACTCGAGCAGCGGGGCTCGATCCACGCCGTGCGTTTCGACGACGGCACCGAGGTCGAAGCGCGAGCCGTCATCGTCGCAACCGGCGTGTCGTACCGTCTCCTGGCGGCCGATGGGCTGGCCGCCTTCACCGGGAGGGGTGTCTTCTACGGCGCCGCGGCCAACGACGCTCGCTCCACCGAGGGCGACGACGTGTACATCGTGGGTGCGGCCAACTCAGCTGGCCAGGCGGCGCTGCACATCGCGCAGTACGCACGCCGTGTCGTCATGGTGGTTCGCGGCAACTCGCTGAGCGCGTCGATGTCGCACTATCTGGTCGAGCGGGTGGAAGCGAGCCCCAACATCGATGTCCGACTCCAGTCCGAGGTCGTCTGCGGAGGCGGTACCGACCATCTCGAATGGCTCACTCTCGTCAACCGTGCATCCGGCGAGGAGGAGAACGTCGAGGCCAACTGGTTGTACGCATTCATCGGGGCGCTGCCGCGCACGGACTGGCTCGGCGATCGGGTCGCACGAGACGAACGCGGCTTCGTACTCACCGGGCCCGATGTCGGCGCCCTCGAGGGTGACGGTGTGCGTTGGCCGCTCGAACGCGCTCCGTTCCTCCTGGAGACCAGCGTTCCCGGCGTGTTCGCCGCAGGCGATGTCCGCCGCGCCTCGATGAAACGGGTGGCCTCCGCCGTCGGTGAGGGGTCGAGTTCCGTGAGCAATGTGCACCTGTACCTGGAGACGGTGTGACGTTGCACGACGACCTACGACGGGCCACCCTCACGGACGCGTTGACCGACGAGCAGCTCGACGACTTCGCGTCGATCGGGGCGACGCACGAGTTCTCCTCGGGCGAGGAGCTCTTCCGCGAGGGTCGGCCGGCGGACCAACTCTGGATCCTGCTCGACGGGGAAATCGAACTCACGCAGCAACTCGGCCACGAGGCGACGCTGTTCGCCGTCATGACGGTGCCGGGACAGTGGGCGGGAGGCCACGCCGCCTGGGGGAACTCCGACAACAACGCCATCTTCCTCGTCACCGGGCACGCACGCACGTCCGGTCGCTGTTTCGTCGTTCCCGCAACGGCGCTCCGCGAGTTCGTCGAGCGGTGGCTGCCGCTCGGCCGTCACATCCTCGACGCGGTCTACCAGACGGTCCGACGCGTCGACGCCACCGCACGACAACACGAGTCGCTGGTGGCGCTCGGCAAGCTGGCCGCAGGTCTCGCACACGAGATCAACAATCCGGCCTCGGCGTCGCTCCGAACGGTGGAATCGCTGCGAAACACGAGTGATTACATGCTGCAGTCCCTCGTCGCCCTCGCCAAGCACGGCGTCGACGCCGACACCTTCCTCGAGCTCGACCGGGTTCGCGCTGAGCTCCAGCAGCGCCCGGTTGCGGTTGCCAGCGCGCTCGAGACGGCGGATCGCGAGGAAGTCATCGGCGAGTGGATGGACGAACGGGGCATCGAGTTCGCATGGCAAATGGCGCCACTGCTCGCCACCAGGGAAGTGGACGAGACCTGGTTCGAAACCGTCGAGGCGATCGTCGGCAGCGATGCCCTGGGCGCCGCGCTGCAATGGATCTCCAGCACCATCGGCGTCGCCGGGCTGCTGACGGAGCTGACAGACGCAACCGACCGGATCTCCCACCTCGTCCAGGACGTCAAGACGTACTCCCAGATGGACCGGGCGTCACTGCAACGCGTCGACCTCATCCAGGGCATCGAGAGCACGCTCACGATGCTCGGGCCCAAACTGGCGGGCATCGAGGTGGTCCGTGCGTATGGCGACCTCCCCGAGGTCGAGGTCTACGCCGCCGAACTGAACCAGGTGTGGACCAACCTGATCGACAATGCACTCGACGCCATGGCCGGCGACGGAACGCTGAGACTCGCCACTTCGGTCGATGGCGATGCGGTCGTCGTCCAAATCACCGACAGCGGCCCGGGCATCGACCCAGCGATCCACGCACGCGTGTTCGAGCCGTTCTTCACCACCAAGGACGTCGGCAGCGGTACCGGGCTCGGGCTCGACATCACGCGCCGGATCGTGGTCGATCGTCATGGCGGAGCGATCCGGTTCGACTCGGTGCCCGGGTCGACGACGGCGAGCGTCCGTCTCCCTGTGCAGCACTGATCGCGCGCCCGGAGCACCACGGGATCGGCCGGGGGCTACCCGGCCCAGTACTCTCGCCGCGTCGCCCGTCAAACGAGGAGTGTTCCCGTGGATTCGAATCCGGTCATCGACATGCTTGGACGGCGTCTGCGATTGGCGGTGGTCGGAGGAGGCCCAGGGAGCTTCATCGGAGCGATGCATCGAACTGCCGCCCGCCTCGACGACCGCTACGAGCTCGTCGCCGGCGTGCTCTCGTCGGACGGAGACCGCTCGCGTGCAGCAGCCGCGGCCATCGGCATCGCCGCGAACCGCGCATTCGCCGATGCCGACGAGTTGTTCGTGGCGGAAGCAGCGCGGCCCGATGGTGCCGACGTCGTGGCGATCATGACCCCGAACGACAGCCACCATGCGTACGCGCTCGCGGCCCTGCGACACGGCTTCGACGTGATCTGCGACAAACCGATCACCAACACGCTCACCGAGGCGCGCGAGGTGCTCGCCGCCGTCGAGGAGACGGGCCTCGTCTTCTGCCTCACCCACAACTACACCGGGTACCCGATGGTCCGCCAGGCCCGCGCCATGGTCGCCGACGGACAGCTCGGCGAACTTCAGCTGGTGCAGGTCGAGTACGTACAGGGCGGCAAGGCGGGAGAGCGAGACCCCGACCCGGTCGGAGAACTCCCCTGGAGGTACGACCCCGTACGGGGCGGGCCATCACTCGTGCTCGGCGACATCGGTACCCATGCTCACAACCTCGTGCGGTTCGTCACCGGCCGGGAGGTCACCGAGATCGCTGCCGACGTCGGTCACATCGTCGCCAACCGCCTCGTCGACGACTACGCCGGCGCGATGCTGCGCTTCGACAACGGTGCACGCGGTTCGTTCTGGGTGACGCAGGCCGCCACCGGGGTCGAGAACTGCCTACGCCTCCGAGCGTCGGGCACGCTCGGCACCGTCGAATGGATGCAGGAGCTACCCACCCAGCTGGTGTTCCGACCCAGCGCCGCACCCGTCGAGATTCGGACCCCCAACGGTCCTGGAACGCTGCCGCTCGCAGCGCGAGCGAGCCGAATCGTCGCAGGACACCCGGAGGGATTCCACGAGGGGTTCGCCAACGTGTACACCGACGCCGCTGAAGCGATCGCCGCGCGGCGCTCGGGTCACGAACCCGATCCCTTGGCGTTGCACTTCCCGAACGCGCTCGACGGTCTGATGGGCGTCGCATTCGTCGACGCCGCCATTCGCTCGAGCGCTGACGACGGCGCGTGGACATCGGTGGCAGGATCCTTCAATGCCTGACATCACCCATCGCGATGCCCAACGTGCGCTCTCCGTGGCGCAGACCGAACTGGAACGACTCGAACTCTCGGCGGCGGTTGCTGTCGTCGACTCGCACGGAGAGCTCGTCGCCTTCGTACGCACCGATGGCTGCCCGCTGCCGTCGATCGCGAACGCGATCAACAAGGCCTACACGGCGGCCCGTGAACGGCGGCCCTCACGCGAGATCGGCGATGCATCCCGCCGCGACCAGTTCCCCATGACCAACTTCGGCGACCTGCGCTACACGGGCTGGGGTGGCGGTGTCCCACTGGTGATCGGTGGTGACGTCGTCGGAGCCATCGGGATCAGTGGTCTCCCCGAAGCAGACGACATGAAGCTGGCGGCCGACGCCGCTACGGCACTGGCCTCCTGACACCTCCACGAGGATCACCACGCCGGCGCCTCGACGTGCAAGCCTCGGCGCATGAGCACTGGCACTCGGCGGGTCCGATCTCCGGCCGACTTCCTCCGCCTGACGGTCGCCGCCGTGGCATTGGTCGTCGTCTTGGTGCTCGAGTGGCTGTTCGGCAACACGCTCGTCGCCTTCACCTCGGATCTGTTGCGTGGGCTCGACGCACTGCCGGGCTGGCTGCTGACCGCAATCGTGGTCGCCACCCGCGTGCTCACGATTGCCGTGCTCGTCGGTGGCCTGGCATGGACCGCTTTTCGGCGGCGTTGGGCTGCCCCGGTCAACATGGCGCTGGCCGCGGCGCTCACCGCCGGGGCGCCGTGGCTGAGCCGCCGTTGGAGGCGAGTGGGTTGGTTCGCGGGCGCAGGCGCACTTGCCGCACTCGGGAGCGCCACCTCGCCGAGCCGACGCGGCGTCGATCAGCGCCGACCTCGCCAGCGTCGGCCTCGGTACCGGCCTCGTAGTCGGCGGCGTCGTGGCCGTTTTCGTCCGCTGAACCTGGCTGGGGAATGACGCCCCGTCAGGTGCATGATGAGGATGCATGGACGATTCGCCGACCGAGGAGCACGCACCGAAGGCGTGGCAGCGGTCGAACGCATGGGCGCGCGGGCAGGCCGACCGGGCCAAGGACTGGTTCGAGGCGCTGCGTGAGCGCGTCGAGATCGTCGACGTCGGCGCCCGCGTGTACGAACGAGACAAGGAGGCGGGCGGCACGCTGCTTGGCAGCGCGCTGGCGTTGCGTCTCTTCTTGTTCTTCGTGCCGTTCGTGCTGCTGATCGTCGGGCTCGCCGGAGTTCTGGGAGGCCCGACGGACGGCTCGGCGACGGCGAGGAGCGCCGGCCTCGGCGGAACGCTGAAGAACTACGTCGACGACGCCTTCGCACAGAGCGGCCGAACCTCCTGGATTGCGCTTGCCGTCGGACTGTCCGGTGTGGCCACGACAGGCTGGTCGCTGACGCGCGCCATGGTGCTCTCGAGCGCCTTGTCGTGGCGGATGGGCGGCAAGCAGCCGATGCCGATCCGAGCCATCGGCATTGTCGTGGGGTTGGTCGTGAGCGTGTCGCTGTCGACAGCGATCGTCAATCGGATCAACCAGGCCACTGGGGCTGCGGTCGCCTCGGTGTCGTTGTTCGGGATGGCGACGATCTACGCCGTGTTGTGGTTGCTGCTGCTCCAGGCGCTGCCGCGAACCACGACCGACCCAGGCGCATCGTTGCCGGGCGCCGCACTCGTCGGAGTCGTCCTCGCACTCCTCCAGACGATCACCCAGTTCTACCTCCCGCATCAGGTCAGCAGCTCGACGCAGCTGTACGGCCAGCTCGGTGTGCTCGTCGCGTTCCTCGGCTGGTTCTTCTTCCTCGGGCGATCGATCGCGTTCGCGTGCGCACTCAACGCCGTGATCTACGAGCAGGTCGGCAGCGTGTCGACGCTGTTCTTCGCGCTGCCCGTGGTCCGCGCCATCCCACGCAAGGTGCCAGCGGTGGGGCGCTACTTCGCCCTCGACTACGTCGCCGACGGCGACGACGATGACCAGCACCGGGACGATCCGGAGCACTCCGGGCTGCCCGGCATCGATCAGCCCTGACGCTCGGCGGGAACGACCGTGTCATGCTTGCGTGATGGCACGATCGATCGACACCGGCACGGACGACCTGCTCGCCCACGTCGAGGGACACCTCGGTGTGATCACGTTCAACCGGCCCGAGCGACGCAACGCGCTGTCCGATCCGATGTACGCCGGGTTCGACCGGGTGCTTCCGATCATGGCTGCCGACCCGGAGGTTCGTGTGCTCGTGGTCACCGGTGCGGGCGGGGCGTTCTGCGCCGGAGGCGACGTCAAGGGAATGAACGAATCGCACCAGAGCGGGGCGCCGCGCCCCGGGCGAGGAGGCGGCAGGGATGAACAGGTCGCCAACCTGCAGCAGCTCCAACGACGCGTGTCGTTGGCGCTCCACGAGTTTCCGGCCCCCGTGGTTGCTGTGTTGCCAGGCGCCGCCGCCGGCGCCGGGCTCTCGATCGCGCTCGCTGCTGACCTGCGTGTCGCTGCCGAACGCGCCGTCCTGGTCACCGCATTCGCGAACGTCGGGGCCTCCGGCGACTTCGGTGGATCCTGGTTCCTCACCCAGCTCGTGGGGAGCGCCAAGGCCAAGGAGCTCTACTTCATGTCGCCACGGCTCACCGCTCACGACGCGCTCGATCTCGGCATCGTCAACCGGGTGCTGCCCGACGAGGGGTTCGACGTGGCGGCGCTCGACTGGTGCCGCACGCTCGCGGAGGGTGCCCCGATCGCGCAGCGCCTCATGAAGCAGAACCTCAATCGGGCGCTCGTCACGGA
>Ga0307379_10011123_pt1 | contig 11850 bp, 9 predicted proteins | sample UN2MG_FD_202237 | JGI IMG/M metagenome (GOLD analysis project Ga0307379, IMG submission 202237) | Soil microbial communities from Risofladan, Vaasa, Finland - UN-2 | ecosystem: Environmental > Terrestrial > Soil > Coastal area > Acid sulfate soil | place: Finland: Risofladan, Vaasa | collected... | reverse complement strand
GTCGAACGGCTCATCGCGCAGGTGAGGGGAACAGCAGTAAGGGCGACACAGCGCATAAGCGGAACCGGCGGAGAGGGAGAGAGCGGCGCACCCTCCTCGCCGACCGGAGACGAGCAAAGCGTTTCAAAATACAGGGGCGCTCAGGGGCTCGATCCTGAGTTCATACGCGAGATAGAGCGGATGTACGGATTCGACAAGCCGTTGTACAAGCGGTTTCTCATCATGATGTGGAGCTATTTCAGGTTCGATTTCGGAGATAGCTTCTTCAGGGACCGAAAGGTCATAGACCTCGTGATAGAAAAGCTTCCTGTTTCCATCACTCTCGGTCTGTGGACCACCATGATCGTATACCTCATCTCCATTCCGCTCGGCGTTCGGAAGGCCGTCCGCGACGGAGAGCCGTTCGATGTGTGGACGAGCTTTATAGTGACCGTTACCTATGCCATCCCCGGTTTTCTCTTCGCCATACTACTCATCATTCTCTTCGCAGGCGGGAGCTTCCTCAAAATATTCCCACTCCGCGGCCTCGTCTCTGAGAACTGGCAGGCATTTACGTGGTATATGAAGATCGTCGACTATCTCTGGCATATAGTCCTGCCCATCACCGCGAGCGTCATAGGCGGTTTCGCGGGCCTCACGATGTTTACAAAGAACTCTTTTCTGGAGGAGATCAACAAGCAGTACGTCGTGACTGCGAGGGCCAAGGGGCTCACAGAGCGGAAGGTGCTCGTGGGCCACGTGTTCAGGAATGCGATGCTCATCGTGATCGCGGGCTTTCCGTCAGCGTTCATAAGCGCGCTGTTTACCGGGACGTTGCTCATCGAGGTCATCTTCTCTCTCGACGGCCTGGGCCTCCTTGGATTCGAATCCGCCATCAACCGCGATTACCCTGTCGTCTTCGCGACGATGTTCTTCTTCAGCCTGCTCGGGCTCGTTCTCAACCTTCTGGGAGATCTCATGTATATGTTTATCGATCCGCGGATTGACTTCGAGTCGAGGGAGGTTTGAATGGGGGAGGGCAGGATGCTGAAAAGGATAAAGAACCCGGTGTCCCGGCGAAGGATCCAGAACTTCATCGGAAACAGGCGGGCTTACATCTCTCTTTACGTGTTCCTGACTCTTTTCATCATAGGCCTTCTGGCGGAGCTCGTTGCAAACGATAAACCCATTCTTGTCTCTTTCCAGGGTAAGCTTCATTTTCCGGTGTTCAAGGCCTACCTGGAAACTGACTTCGGCGGAGATTTCGAGATCGAGACGGAGTACCACGATCCTTACATCAGGGGGCTCATAGAGGAAAACGGGTGGATGCTCTGGCCTGTAATACGGTTCAGGTATGATACGATCGATTACGAGCTCGACGTTCCGGCGCCGGCGCCTCCGTCACGGACACACCTGCTTGGCACAGACGACGGAGGGCATGATGTGGCTGCCCTCATACTCTACGGCTTCAGGGTCTCAGTGCTGTTCGGTATCGTGCTCACCATATTCAGTACGATAATCGGTGTCACGGCTGGCGCGGTGCAGGGTTACTTCGGGGGGCTTTTGGACCTCATCTTCCAGCGTTTCATAGAGATGTGGTCGTCCTTGCCCGCACTCTACCTCATCATCATCATCACAAGCATCATCCAGCCCACATTCGGGCTCCTCCTCGTAGTGCTGCTCCTCTTCCGGTGGCTGTCGCTCGTCGGTGTGGTGCGGGCGGAGTTTCTCAGAGTGCGAAACTTCGAGTTCGTGAAGGCGGCGAGGGCGCTGGGGGTGAGCAACAGGACGATCATTTTCAGGCACATCCTTCCGAACGCGATGGTATCGACGTTCACCTTTCTTCCCTTTATCCTCAACGGCTCGATAATAGCCCTTACATCTCTGGACTTTCTGGGACTGGGGCTCCCGCCGGGCTCACCCTCTCTCGGGAGGCTTCTCGCTCAGGGCAAGGCGAACCTCCAGGCTCCGTGGCTCGGAATCACCTCGTTCGTTGTTATTTCCGTGATGCTCTCTTTGCTCGTATTCATAGGCGAGGGGATCCGTGACGCCTTCGATCCGAGGAGGCAGTTGGGATGAATCTTCTGCGGGTGAGAGGCCTTGAGGTATCGTTCAGGATGGGAGAGGGAGAAGTGCCGGCGGTGAGAGGGATATCGTTCGACATAGAGAAGGGGGAGGCGTTCGCGCTCGTGGGGGAGAGCGGAGCGGGCAAGTCAGTGACTGCACTGTCCGTCATGAGCCTGCTCCCGCCGAAGAAGGCGATCGGGCCTTCAGGGAGCATACTGTTCAGGGGAAAAGAGCTTGTTGGTGCGCCGGAAGAGGAGATACGGAAGATAAGGGGGGAGGGTATCGGCATGATATTCCAGGAGCCGATGACCTCGCTAAACCCCCTTCATACAGTGGAAAAACAGATCTCCGAGTCACTGCTGCTCTACGCCGAACATTCAAGAGATGAAGCGCGGGCGCAGACAATCGAGCTTCTGAAGATAGTGCGGCTCCCCGATGCCGAACAGAGGCTCTCTTCCTACCCGCATCAGCTCTCCGGCGGGCAGCGCCAGCGGGTGATGATCGCCATGGCGCTCGCAAACGAGCCCGAGCTCCTCATTGCGGACGAGCCCACTACCGCTCTCGACGTAACGATCCAGGCCGAGATCCTCGAGCTGTTAAAGGACCTGCAGCAGCGTTTCGATATGTCGCTCTTCCTCATCACCCACGATCTCAATATCGTACGCAGGATGGCGGACAGGGTAGGGGTCATGAGAAACGGCGAGATAGTGGAGACCGGCGATGTCGAGAGGATATTCAGCGATCCCGGGCACGAATACACCCGGTACCTGCTCGAATCAGAGCCCAAGGGAACACCCGGGTTCGAAACCGGGGAAAGAAACATAGTTGTGAGGTCGGAAAACCTCAAGGTTTATTTCCCTGTTTACAGAGGGATATTAAGAAGGGTAAAAGGGTATGTAAAGGCGGTCGACGGTATTACCGTAGAGGTAAAGGAGGGGAGGACTGTCGGTCTTGTAGGGGAGAGCGGGTCAGGCAAGACGACGTTCGGTCTCGCGCTTCTCAGGCTTGTTTCGAGCAGCGGATCGATACTGTACGAGGGCCGCGAGCTGCAGGGCCTGAAAAGCAGGAGGGTAAGGCCGCTACGCCGTGAGATGCAGGTGGTGTTCCAGGACCCATACGAAAGCCTCAATCCGCGGCTCACCGTAGGGCAGATAGTGGACGAGGGGCTGCGGGCCCACCGTATCGGGAGGACGTCCGATGAGCGGCTTCGGCTCATCGAGGAGGTGCTTGATGAGGTGGGATTAAAACCTTCTTACATACACCGCTACCCTCATGAGTTCAGCGGAGGCGAGCGCCAGCGTATCTCGATAGCGCGTGCTCTGGTGCTGAGGCCGAGGTTTCTCGTGCTCGACGAGCCAACATCAGCGCTCGACCGCTCGATACAGACACAGATCATCGACCTTCTTCTTCAGCTTCAGAAGAGGCACAACCTCGCCTACCTCTTCATCTCCCACGACCTCCGTGTCGTGCGCGCCCTGAGCCACGAGATCGTTGTGATAAGAGAGGGTGTCGTCGTCGAGCAGGGAGAGACGCGGGAGATTTTCAAAAATCCGAAACATTCCTATACGAAGACGCTCATCAAGGCGGCCTTTGAGCTCGAAAGTGGGGAGAAAAAAAGTGATTATTATTGATAGTTCTGTATGGCTACATGCGCTAAGAAAGCAATTTCATCCGGCAGTAAAGGCGAGAGTAGATTCTATTTTAGCGGAGAGTGATGTAGCAATCAACGGTATAATAAAACTCGAAGTACTGGGCGGAGCTAAAACAGAGCAAGAATACAAAAGGATAAAAAGCAGGCTGGATGCACTGTATGTTTTTGAATCATCTGAAGACCTGTGGGATTTTTCTTCAAATCTCGCTTTCACTTTGCGAAGAAAGGGTATTACGGTTCCTTATACAGATATATATATTGCCGCCTCTGCTGTTACAGCGCACGCAGTTCTTGTTCATACAGATTCGCACTTCGACAGTATTGCAGATCATACCGAGCTAAAAACGGAAAGCCTGCTTCATCTACTGAGATAGTATTCCCTCTTTCGGGATCACAGAAAATCATTGGAATATTTTATACTTAACTACATAGAGTCAATGTTGAGTTTTTATAGCTAAGTCGTATTATGTGTAGGATTACTAAAAGGATGTTAAAAACGGCCGGAATGTCGACATAATTAAAAACTCGAATATCGGCCTACATAACTATTTTAGATTTGATTCCTGAATTTATTCTTCCCGCAACCGCTCCAGTTCTTCAGGGGAGAGTTCGATTTCATATGTCCCCAACTCATTTCTCAATAGCTCTCTATTTTTTTTCCTGATCAGCTCTCTTAGACCTTCTTCTACTACTTCTCGCTTTGTCCTAAGCTTTGTTAATTTCCTGGCTTCATCTATAAGCTTCTCATCGATGAATAGTGTTGTTCTCCCCATCCTAAATCACCCTATAATATGATGCCTTGCTTATGCATATAATAATACATACTGTCTATGTGTCAATATAAACAGATTTTTAATTTCGTCCCAATTAATAATACCGGAGCGGTGATTTTCTTTCAGTGCGGCCAATTTATTACCTTCAGAAAATAGAGGAGCATCAAACCGGTGAGGCAGACCTTCAGCATGATCCCGAGAATCGTGCCGACCAACACACCGGAGCCTGCTCCCCAGGCGCTTTTCGGCCGCTTTCTCACTAAAATTTCACCGGTAAGCCCCCCGATAAACGCCCCGATGAAGATGCCCCAGGGAGGCAAAAACAAAAGACCGATGAGCATCCCGATAACGGAAATCAGAACACCCGGCTTTGAAGCGCCGTACTTCTTCTCCCTCCATTTCGGGACGAGAAAATCGAGAGCAGTGACGGCGCATGCTACTATGCCCAGTATAATGAGCAGTGAAAGCGAAAACGGCTCCCACCTGTATGCAGCGGAGATCAGAATGATAGCGGCATAGCAGAGCAGAAGCCCCGGAATAACTGGGAAGATGGTGCAGGCAACACCTGCGAGAACAAAAACGGCTCCTGCGATAAGAGGAATGTTCACACTGTCCTCCCTTTCCATTATTGGTCGCTGCTCTCTCCCTGTCAAGCCGGAACTGTATTCTGTTTCGTCTTCCCTTTTTTTACGCCAAAGGGTATACTTAGAAAACTTTTTACTTCTGGAATCGCTATGCCGCTGGGAACGATCGTAAACGCCGGTGCAGTAATTGTGGGTAGTACGATAGGAACTATCTTGGGGAGCAGACTGCCGGAACGCATAAAAAACATGGTGTTCCAGTCACTCGGTCTCGCGACCCTTGTCATCGGTATGCGCATGGCGTTCGAGACGAAAGGACTACTCGTATTCATCTTCAGCCTGCTTCTGGGCGGCATTACAGGAGAGCTCGTGAGGCTCCAGGAGAGGGTCGAATCTGCGGCCGACCGGCTGAAGGGTAAGCTTGGGAGGGATTCAGGAGGATTCAGCGAGGGGCTGGTCACCGCGTTCATAATATTTTGTGTTGGATCGATGACCATAGTCGGGGCCATTGATGAGGGCCTGAGGGGTGACCATACCATACTGTTGGCAAAGTCTGTGCTCGACGGCTTTACATCCGTGGCGCTGGCCTCGACCTACGGATTCGGGGTGGGGTTCTCTGCCGTTCCTCTTTTTGTCTTTCAGGCCGGGATCACGCTGCTCGCTGCACTGAGCCAGAAATTCTTCACCCCCCTCTTGATCTCCCAGCTCACAGGAGTCGGCGGAGCAATGATAATCGGCATCGGTATAAACCTTCTGGGAATAAGGAAGATAAGGGTAATCAACCTTCTGCCCGCACTCGTCTGGATGGCGATTCTCACAAAGCTGTTTCCCGGGCTGTCGTAAACGGGCATCAATCGGGCCATCATTGCCGCATCTGTCATCTCCGATTCCGGCGGGCCATCGCTCAAAATCAGAAACCCGGATTTTCCGCGCACCTGCCGGTTTATTTGTCAATTCCATACTGGTGAGACCGTACACAGGAGCCCAGGTAATGTCGGCGGCAGGCAGCAGAAGCTCTCTCCTGAATCGCTTTTGTGGGATAGATTAGGAACGGTAAATCCATCGAAGTATTAGCTTTATTTCAATAATTACAATTGATTCCATAATAAAAAATAAAAAGGACTTGACATAATAAAAGCACGTTTTACAATGGTCTTTAATACAGGAAGGAATGCATATGAGCACGCCGATGAGGAAACCCCGAAACCTCGAAGCGGTCACCGCGTTTCCCAGCCCTAAATACCCGTTTTACCATATCAAAGCCTCGTTCTTCGTGGATAGGAAACTTGAATATGAGATAGGCGAGGTGCGCGTCAACGGCGATAGAGTTCGGGACTATACTACTTCGCATAACGGCATTCATCTCAAAGATCGGCACATACAGGGGGGCGGACTGAGCGAAGTGGTTATCCGAAGCGACTGGCGATGCGGCGAAGACCTCAAGATCGGCCTGAAAGGTAGATCGAAGAAGAACAAAGACAGCCTGTCATTCTCGATGCGGACGACGGCCTCCTCGTACGGCGGCTATTGGGATCCTTCCTGGAAACATTACGCGGGGATAGTCCTTTCGGAGACTGCCGGCGTATCGAGGGCCAACGAGCCTGTGCATGTGACCCTGGCGCTCTACAGCGACAGGGTGGGAAATCCGGAAAAGGAAGTGAGAGTAGTAGCAGTGGATCCTGAGACCGGAGTGCAAACGGAGATCCCCTCACAGGTGTACGCCACGAGCCGCTATCGGTGCAAAACACAGACCGAGCGCTACCAGTCGACGACTGCCCTTGACGTGTGCTTCTATGCGGACGTGCCGGCGGACTCGGAGAGGGTATATCTCGCGTTTTACGGAAATCCGGATGCTCGTTTGCCGGACTACAAGGGCCGTCTGAAAGTGAGCGGGAGGGGACTGGGGCTCACCCTCGAGAACCCTTTTTACAAGACAGTCCTCCACGAGAAGAGCGGGTCAATCGACGAGATACATATGAAGATGGGGGCGGACCGTGTATTTGCTCATCACCTCGAGACGAACGGGGCGCTTCACTGGAATCCCGGTCTCTACGCTCCTCCCAGACCATGGATCCATACGTCGGACTGGGACCCTCCGAAAAACTATACTAAAACCGGGGGACCGCTTTTTTTTACGACAGCGAGGAGCGGGCCTCTGGATCTGTATCCCGAGTCCCACATCTCCATAAACTACAGGTTTTATGACCGTGTGCCGTGGATCGTCATGAGCTCCACGATCCGGATAACAAAAGAGCTCTCAGTAAAAGCTCTGAGAAACGGTGAAATCGTGCTCAACCGGGAGCTCGTCGAAGAGTTCGCGTGGCGCGGGCCGGACGGAACCGTAGATTCGATGATAATCACCGACGGGCCGAGACATCCGGAACATGCCAAGGTACTTCCGTACGATACCCCCTGGGTATGCCTGTTCAACAGAAAGCACGAGTGCGGTCTGGGGCTTCTGACACTTGAGGTTTCGAACTTCAATGAAGACGGCGGATTGTGCAAACTGTACAACCCCTATTCATACCTGCAGTGGGGGCCGTGGGTATACTTTGCCCGGCCGCTCGTGTACACTTTTGTGTCGAACAACCCCGGAAGGCTGATACCCGTCCCTGCGGGTAATGTCTATTATGAACAGATGGCGTTCCTCCCTGTGAGATTCAGTATGGAAGAAGAGCATATCGAGTATATAGATCGGCTGTATACCAGCCTTTCGAACCCTCTCTATTCAGCCGTTTTCGAAGATACAGACCCGAGGGCTCCTGAAGGGTGGATGCCTCCGATACTCGTTGAAGAGTTCGAGGAGATGGAGGATGAGTAAATCTTCCTATTCGATGATTTGCTCATCTTTTACGACGCATGACAGGGCCTTGAGGATGAGGGCTCAGTCTTCAGAGTCCCGGTATGCGTTCGGTTTTGCGTCATTGTTTGGCATGTTGTTCGATAAACCATAAAGGCCTGAATCTGTGCTTGCAGCATTGTGAAGAACATCGTTGTGAGCTTGATTTTTAATTTCTTTTAATAAAAGGAGGTATACAGTATGGATGAAAAGGAGAAGAGAGAGAGATATGAAGCCTTGGAGTTCCTGCAGCGGAAAGTATCGAGGCGCGATTTCATCAAAGGCGCTGTAGGAACCGCAGTGGGGGCCGGCCTTCTGATGTCTCCCGGGATGAATCTCCTCTATGCAAAGGGCAAGCGAACGAAAACGAAGAAGGGGGCCGCTCCTGAAGGTCCGGTGAGCCTTGAGTTTGTTGTATGGCAATACTCGCTTGAGACTGTTCAGGACAATATCGACCAGTTTGAAGCGCAAAACCCGGATATCAAGATCAACCTTACCGGTTATCCCTGGCCGACCTATCACGATACCCTTGTACTGAGATTCAAGGGAAAGACACCTACGGATATCATCTACAACGGTGAAGACTGGCTTCCAGAATGGGCGGCCGCAGGCTGGGTGGCACCGCTGGAGGATTACTACCCCGACATCAAGCAGTACAAGGATAAGACGGCAGGCTACGCGCTCGCGGATATGACCTACGATGGAAAGCTTTACGGACTTTCCTACTATGCGGACCTCATCACATTCCAGTTCAATGAGAAAATACTGACAGATAATGGGATTGACTCGCCGACAAGCTGGGAAGAGGTATTGGATGGCTGTCTGAAGCTAAAAAAAGACGCCAAGATGGCTAAACCTTTTGTCTACGAATACGACCAGAACCTCCCGAACTTCCTTTCGGCATTTATGTCCCAGGTCTACGGAAGAGGAGGCGATTTCTTTGATGCCGATCTGAATCCTGTTTTTGCCGATTCCGGATCAGAGGCTTCCAAGCACCTGCAGTTCCTTCAGGACCTCAAGGTGAAGCACGGTCTTTTGGCCTACTCTCCCCATGAGTCGAAGGTGAATATCGCCATGAACACGGGGCAGCATGCAATGACGGTGATGTACAACTACATGCTCGCCGCCATGAACCTTCCTCCAAGCAGACTGGCCGGTCAGTTCAACATGACACTGATGCCCGGAAGCTCTCATGCATGCCTGGGGTTTGCCAAATGCTACTGCATGACGCAGCAGGCTGCCGAGGATGAGTACAGGAGAGAGGCGGCGTGGAAGTTCATCGAGGCTTTCGGCGGAGGAGATTACAAGATAGCAAAGAGATGGGCAGTAGAGAAGGGTCTCGGTTTTGCGGCTCTGCCGCTGATGGATGATCCTGATGTCATTGAAGCCTGGAAGGGCTGGATCGATATGAACAGGTTCAAGGAGCAGGCGAAACTCGCCAAGAACGGAACGCAGACCGCATGGTCAGGAATGTGGAGCGAGTTCTTCAGGCCTCTATTGGCAAAAGGCATCAACGGAGATGCATCGGTCGCAGAGGTGCTGGACCAGGGCGCCGAGAAGTGGATGGAGTACAAAAAGCTGCTGACGGGCTAAAGGCTCCTGCACGCGACAGTAAAACTCCTGGGATATGTTCAGGCGGAATTTCTCCTGAGCATATCCCTCTTAATCGAGAGTACAGGCGTTTGGGGTTTATAATAGCGGATCCGGAGTATTTAATATGGAGTTTTCGGTCCGAAATTCGCTTATGTAAGGTGATTTGTACGCGAAGCATCGTATGCGGTCAACTGTTACCATAGAACAAAATAGATACGGCCGTCCGGTGCGGGTTTCTCCTTCACGACATGCGGAATACTTACACGAAACCACGCTCCTGTAAAAGCGTACGCAAAAGTCTGAAGCCCGAAGAGAGGAAACCATGAGGGATAAAAGGTATGCCCGGTATCCCATAGAGTGGCTTTTTCCTGTACTCATTCTTGTTATTCTGTTTACCGTATTTCCCGTAGGATATGCGATCTACAACAGCCTCCACCGGATACTCCTCGTGCTCCCCACTACACCTTTCATCGGTTTAAAGAACTATGCCGAGGTATTGAAAAGTATCTATTTCAAAGAGGCCTTATTGAACACCCTCTTTTTCACTGTTACCACTGCTCCGGCCACAGTGATAATATCTCTCGGTATAGCGAGGCTTCTGCTTACCAAATTCTACGGAAGAAAGATTCTAAGGCCTGTTATTCTTCTGCCGTGGGCCATTCCGGGATCTGTAGCCGGCATACTCTGGCTCTGGATCTTTCACGATCAGTGGGGCCTTCTCAACGGATTATTGTTGAAGTTCAGGATAATTAAAGACTACATACCGTGGCTCATGGATCCACGTCTCGCAAAATTAACGGTAAGCATAGCCCATATCTGGACGCAGGTCCCGTTTGCAAGCATACTTCTCATGGCGGCCCTCACCACAATATCCAAAGATATATATGAGGCGGCGGAAGTTGACGGCGCGGGCGCGTTTCGCCGGCTTTTTTTCATCACCATTCCCGAGATTAAGGGAATGCTCATCATAACCCTCATCTATGAGTGCATCATGGGACTGACGAGCTATGACGTCGTTTATTCGATGACGGGGGGTGGACCAGGAGGGGCAACAACGCTTTTGTCATACTATATATGGGCGGAAGCATTCAAGCTTTTATCCTTCGGCAGAGGGGCCGCCCTCGGTGTCATCATGGCTGTCATCACATTCGCACTTATCATGGCCATTCTCAAGGCTATTCCAACAGACATACTCGTGAAGGAGTAGTGCCATGTCGAAGAAGGTCCTTATTCATATCCTCGCGCTGATTGTATTCCTCTTCTGCGTCGGCCCTCTTTTGCTGACACTCTTCGGGGGAATAATTCCGGACGCGGCGCTACTCTCCTATCCGCCCAAGTGGTTTTCGATGAAACCGACCCTGGATTACTATAAATATATCATTGTGGGAACGATTCCCCAGTCCTATGAAGTCCGAGGTGCCATGCGCGGTATGATCTCAGAGGAAGCGAGGGAGATCCCTCACTCCATGATGAACAGCGCCGTCATAGCTCTGTCTGTTATGGGAATCAACATCCTTTTTGGGAGTATGGCAGCCTATGCCTTTGCACGGCTCAGGTTCAGGGGAAAATCCACTACCTTCATGGGGATCGTGATGTGCAGACTCCTTCCTGCGGCGTCTCTTGCAGTTCCATTCTACCTTATTATCCAGGCTTTCGGGCTGCTCGACACAAAAATAGCCATTATAATGGTGCACAGTCTGCTTACTCTCCCTTTTACAGTGCTGATCCTCTCCGTATTTTTCAGAAGAATACCCGTTGATATAGAAGAAGCGGCATTTATCGATGGCGCCAGCAGATTACAGGTTTTCAGGAAGATAACACTTCCCCTGTCGGCGGCGAGTATGGTAGCCACAGGTTTATTTGCCTTCATGCTTTCATATTCAGAGTTTTTGTACGGGATGATTCTCTCCGGTACTGAAAGGTCCCGTACTCTTCCTGTTATCATGGCCTCGCTCTCAATGGAAACTGATGTTGCCTGGGGTATGCTTATGTCAGGTATTTTTATTACGCTCATACCTTCGCTGATACTTGCAATCTTAGTATGGAAGTTCGTTGTAGAGGGAATCATCCTCGGAGCTGTGAAGTATTGAGCTCCGGCCCGTCCTTTTTTACCCTATTCCTTAAAGATTATCCTTGAAGCAAAATGAGGATCCATATATGATCTCTGTATGAAAGGATAGTGCGATTTTAATACAAAGTGGACCTTCCGGAACCATTATACGAAAAGAGAAATATAAGGAGGGACAGGGCATATAAACAGGAACGCAGGTACCTTTCACTTCGAGTACGGTGAGTGCGGCTCGAGGGGGGCGGGGTGCAGGAACCTTTGACGCTGGACGGCGAAAAGAGGCAGATGTTTTAAAAAAA
>Ga0307379_10011121_pt1 | contig 11852 bp, 6 predicted proteins | sample UN2MG_FD_202237 | JGI IMG/M metagenome (GOLD analysis project Ga0307379, IMG submission 202237) | Soil microbial communities from Risofladan, Vaasa, Finland - UN-2 | ecosystem: Environmental > Terrestrial > Soil > Coastal area > Acid sulfate soil | place: Finland: Risofladan, Vaasa | collected... | reverse complement strand
TGCCGAACGGCTTCCAGCGGTCCGAATATCTCCTTGCCCACGGCATGGTGGACATGGTGGTGCACCGCCACGAGCTGCGCGGCACGCTGGCGCGCGTCTGCAACCTCCTGAGCCATCGACGCCTTGGCCACGATGTCACCATCGCCGAGCACAAGAGCCATCCGGCCATTACCCTTGACGGCAAGGGCTTAGGCGGAAACGGCCTCGCCATCGAGCACCACACCGCCGGCGATGAGGACGACGAGGGCTTGACGAGCGCTCCCGGGAATGGCGCTAATCCTAATCCGCCGCAGAGCGCCTAAGGTCCCTAAAGGCTTGACGACACTCCCCTATAACGCCGGGGGCCCCACGCCCCGCCCTCGCTCCACCATGAGCGACACGCTTTTGGAGCGCCTGAAGAAGCTGCATCCCCAGTCGATCGATCTGTCGCTTGGCCGCATCGAGCGCCTGCTCGCGGCCCTCGGCAATCCACAAAACAAGCTTCCCCCCGTGGTGCACGTGGCCGGCACCAACGGCAAGGGTTCGACGCTCGCTTTCCTGCGCGCCATCTCCGAGGGGCTGGGCAAAGGTGTGCATGTCTACACCTCGCCCCATCTCGTCGATTTTCACGAGCGCATCGTGCTCGCCGGACCGCATGGCGCCGCCCCCATCTCCGAGGAGGTGCTGGTCGATTGCCTGGCGCGTGCCGAAGCCGCCAATAGCGGGGAGCTGATCACCCTGTTCGAGATCACCACGGCGGCGGCCTTTCTCGCTTTCGCCGAAGCCCCGGCCGATCTCCTATTGCTTGAGACGGGCCTGGGCGGCCGGCTCGATGCCACCAACATGGTGGCGAAGCCGCTCCTCACCATCATCACGCCCGTCTCCATCGACCATGTCTCGTTTCTCGGCGACACCCTTGCCGAGATCGCGGGCGAGAAGGCCGGCATTCTGAAGCCGGGCGTCCCGTGCGTCGTGGGCCGTCAGGAGAAGGACGGGCTCGACGTGATCGAGCGCAAAGCCGAAGAGATCGGCGCGCCGCTTCATGTGGCGGGCCGCGATTTCGACATGTACGAGCAGCAGGGACGGCTGGTCTTCCAGACCAATTCGCGCCTGATCGACCTGCCGCTGCCGCGCCTTGCCGGCCGCCACCAGATCGACAACGCCGGCACCGCGATCGCCGCCGCGAGCATCGCCTTTGGCGAGGCGCTCACCCAGCGGGCGCTGGAGCATGGCGTGACGCACGCCCACTGGCCGGCGCGGCTCGAGCGCCTGCCGGTCGGGGGACTGCATGCCTATGTGGACGACGGCACCGAGATCTGGCTCGACGGCGGCCACAACGAGGCCGGCGGCCAAGCTGTGGCGCACACGCTTGCCGAGCTTGGCGAACGCGTGCCGCGTCCGGTGCATGTGGTCTGGGGGATGATGGACACGAAGGACGCGCGGCGCTTCATCGCCCCGTTCAAGGGGCTGGTGGAGCGCATCTATACGGTGCCGATTCCGGAAGCGCTCAATGCCTTCGATGCCGAGCCGCTGGCCGAGATCGCGCGTGCTGAAGGCTTCGACGCCGTCGCCGTCAACAGCGTGCCTGAGGCGCTGCTCCGCTCCGCCTCACGAGGCGGGCAGCCGGCGCGCGTCTTGATCTGCGGCTCGCTCTATCTCGCGGGCCACGTCCTCAAGCTGCACGCTTAAAGCTGCTTAGGTGGTCCCGTCGAGCGCGCCGCCGATCCAGGCCGCGAGATGGTTCTTGGGGTAGGCGCCCCGGAGCGTATCCGTCACTTCGCCGTTCTTGAACAGGATCAGCGTGGGAATGGCCCGGACATTGTAGGTGCCGGGCGTGCGCGGATTCTCGTCGATATTGAGCTTGATGATCTTCACCTTGCCGCCGAGCTCCTTGGCGATTTCTTCCAGCGCGGGCGCAATCTGCCGGCAGGGGCCGCACCATTCGGCCCAGAAATCGACGACGACGGGGGTCGAGGACTTGAGCACCTCGGCTTCGAATGTGTCGTCGGAAACCGTTTCAGTCGCCATAGAGTCTCTCTCCTCGTCGCCGGCCAAGGCCTCATCGGACCGCCCAGTGTCGTCATCGGAACCTAGGTGCGCCCAACTATGGCGTCAAGGCTGCCCGCCGGATCAACATGTCGCGCATCGCCCTATCAAGCAAAGGTGATGGAATCTCCATGAGTCGCGGACCGTCGGTCCACAGCAGCGCCGCCCGCAAGGTCCGGCCCGGGAACAGGCCGGAAAGCGCCAGCCGGTAGGCGGCGAGCTGGTCGATATAGGCTTGCGCCACCTCCCCAGGGGTTGAGGGCGGCGGCCGGTTCGTCTTGTAGTCGAGGATTAGGATGTCCTCTCCGAGAAGGGCCACCCGGTCGATCTGGCCCTCGAGCTCGAAGGCGTCGTCGCCGTCGCCGATCAGCGCCACCACCGGCACCTCCGCCAGGCTGCCCGGCTGGAACAGAGGCGCGAAAGCCTCATCCCGCACGATGGCGAGCGATTCGGCGACGATCTCTTCTTTGAGCGCCTCGGGGAGCCCCGACCCGCGCACGCCAATGAAGGTCCGCGCGGCGCGCTCCTGATCGCCTGTTGCCACCTCGGGCAAATGCTGGAGAAGCGCATGCACCAGGCGCCCGCGCGCGAACCGCATGTTCTCGGCGAGCGCCTTCGGACCCAATGGCGCCTGCTCCGCAGCGGCCTCGCCGCCCTCCGCATTGAGGGCGAGCCGCGAGGGCGCCAGCCGCGTGCGCACATGCTCCGGCTTCGCAGGGGTCAGCGCCCAGTCCGGCAAAGGTGGCGCCTCGCGCGCTTCGGCTTGCTTCTCTTTCGCCTCCACGGCCTTCTCCTGATTGCATGCCATGCGGGAGATCGCGCCGCCCTCTTGCTCGATCTGGGTGAGATGCGGGCCTAGCCCATGCTCAACGAGGTCGTACCAGCAGTTCTTGTCGCGCCCCCGCACGCCCCGCCAGCCGCAGATATAGAGGCGATCCTCCGCGCGCGTCATGGCCACATAGAGCAGCCGGTGATACTCCTCGCGCTCGGATTTGTCGGCGGCAGACTTGGCGGGCGCCAGCCCGGGGACGCCGGAATGTCCCGCCGGCGGCCAGAGGAGATGGTCGACCTCGCCCGGAGGAAAGCCCGGGCGCGGTGCCGCGAAGATCCTCGGGCCCTGGCCGCGCGGGTTCACGCAAGTGTCCGGCAGGATGACGATCGGCGCCTGCAAGCCCTTCGCGCCATGCACCGTCATGATGCGGACCTCGTCGCGGTCCTGGTCCATGTCGCGCTTGATGTCGATGTCTCCGCCGCGCAGCTCGTTGACGAAGCCTTGCAGCGACGGGGTCGAATCCCGGTCATAGGCCAGTGCCGCGTCGAGGAACTCGTCGATGGCCTCCGCCGCCTCCGGGCCGAGCCGCGTCAGCATGCGCTTGCGCATGAGCTGACCCTCGCCGCCGAGCAGCGCGGAGAAGAACTCGTAAGGCGGCATCGTGTCGGCTTGGTTGAGCCAGGCCGCGAGCCGCTTGGCCGCCTCCTCGAAGCGGGGCTCCGCGCGAGCCTTGTCCCTGAGCGCGGTCCATAGCGAAGCGTTGCGATCATGGGCGAGCGCGAACAGATCGTCGTCATCGAGACCGAAGAACGGGCTCTTCAGCACGACCCCGAGCGCCAGATCGTCCTCCTTCATCAGGAGCACGTCGGCGAGCGCGACGAGGTCCTGCACGGCAAGCTGATCCATCAGCCGCATGCGGTCGGCGCCGGCCACCGCGATGCGGGCGCGCTTGAGTGCGCGGATCATCGGCGCGGTGAACGGCTCGCGCCGGCGCACCAGGATCAGAATGTCCCCGGCCTTGATGCGCCGTCCCTGGGACGGAAGCGGCTCCTCGCTATCGAGCCAGTTTTTGATCTGGCCGGCGATGCGCTTGCACAGCGCGTCCACCGCGCTCGCCCCGCTCACATCCTCGTTCCACGGCTCGAACGGCTCTGCCGGCTCGGGCTTCTCCGTGCGCTCCACCTGCCACAGCTCTACCAGGCCCGCGTCGCCCTGACGGAAGGCATGATGCTTAATGACGGCATTCTCGACGAAGGTCAGCCCTTGCGCCGCATCGTGCTGCCCGAACACGTGGTCCACGGCGTCGAGCACCGGCACCGTGGAGCGGAACGAGACGTTCAGCGGCACTTCGTGCCACACGGCTTCCGCCGCGTGCGCTCGGCTCCGGAACGCACGGCCAATCTCGCCGAAGCGGGCGGGGTTCGCGCCCTGGAAACTGTAGATCGACTGCTTCTCGTCGCCCACGGCGAACAGCGTGCGCAGACGCTCGCTCGCCCCGCGCCCGGCAAAAAACTCTTCCGCCAGCGCCTCGATGATGGACCATTGCTCGGGATTCGTATCCTGCGCCTCGTCAACGAGGATGTGGTCCACGCCGCCGTCGATCTTGTAGAGCACCCAGGCCGCGGCGCCGGCGCGCGACAGCAGATGCCGCGCCTTGACGATCAGATCGTCGTAGTCGAGGGCGGCCTCGCCACGCTTGCGCCGCTCGTAGTCGCCTTGGATCGCATCGGCGAGTGCGATGACGGCGCCGCTTGCCTCCGCCACCTGCAAATGTGCCAAGTGCATCTCCAGGCGCGCGAACTCCATCTTCGCATCATCGAGCATCCCGGCGACGTCGGGCGCAAAATCCCGGAACTTCGTAGTGCAGACGCTTACAAGCGGCTGACCGTCTTGTTTTAGAAGGATGGAACGCAAGAGCGCAGCGCGATTCGCCCCTTGGTTCTGCTGCGCGCTGCGTAAGGCAGCCACGGCTTTCTGGTCGGTCTTGGCGCTACTAGAAAAAGTTTCAAACGCGACGACGGCCTGACCAATCCGGTCGTCGGAAAGGACGGCTGCTTGCTCCGCGATAAGGGAGTCCTCGGTCTTACCCGCGACGCCCAGTAAGTGCTTGAGTGCTTCCGCCTCGGCGGCGGCCCAGTCCTCCAAACTGTCGTGGAGCGCGATCATGCGCGAAAGCTCGGCGCGCTTCGCCAGCACCGCGTTCACCACCTGGCGAAAATAGTCTTCGCTCGTCAGCCCGATGATCTTGGCGAGCGCCAGACCGAGAGCGCTTTCGGGTTTGTCCGCCGCGCGAGCCACGACGAAATTGAAGGCCGCGCGCTTGAGCAGCGCGGATGCGTGTTCGTCGAGCACGGTGAAATGCGGCGTCACCCCCGACTCTAGCGGGAAGCGTTGCAGCAGCCGCTCGCAGAAGCCGTGGATGGTGTGGATCTTGAGCCCGCCGCGCGCTTCGAGCGACAAGGCGAACAGCCGCCGCGCGCGCCGCATGTCGTTCTCCTCGGGCGCGCGCCGCATCAGCTTGGAAAGCTCTTCGTGCAAAGTCTCTTCCGCCATGGTGGCCCAATCCGCGAGCCCCTTGAGCAAGCGGTTCTGCATCTCCGCCGCCGCCGTCTTGGTATAGGTGAGACAGAGAATGCTCTCGGGCCGCGAGCCCGCGAGCAAGAGGCGTAAGCTTCGTTTCACCAGGACCGCGGTCTTGCCCGTGCCCGCATTGGCCGATACCCAGGCTGACGCATCCGGGTCGGAGGCGCGCGCCTGGTTGGCGTCCGCTTCGTGGAGGAGGGTCTCGCGGGCGTTCATCGCCACTCCTCCTCTGCCTCTTGCGTCAGCCATTCCTTCACGCGCGCCAAGTGCTCGTAGTCGTCGTGCCGATAGGCGCCCATGAAGCCCGCGCCCAAGCGCCGCTTCACCTCGTAGGGTGTGTCGGGATCCTCGAAATAGGCCACGAGCCGTTCAAGGTCCTCGCGCGCCTTCGCGGACAGAGCCTCGACACCCGCCGTACTGGCCTGTCGTTCCTCGCCGCCCTCCTGTCGCCCGGAGGCCTGGATATAGACGAGATCGCGCACGGGCCGCGGCCCGAGTTCGGCGAAGCCGCCCGCTTCCGCGATGGCCGCCTCAAGCGGCAGCTGCGGCGCATAGAGATTGGTGACATGGGTCGCAAGCGGCAGCGTGCCCGTCTTGTAGTCGTAGATCACCACGCTCCCGTCTTCGGCCACGTCGATGCGGTCGGCGCGCGCGGTGAGACGGAACCCCGAAGCAAGGGGAAGGACGCCCTTCACCTCGGTTTGCGTGCGGACCACGGACGCCCGGCGCACGGGCTCCGTCGCCGCGAACCAGCGGGCAAAGCGTTGGAAGCTCGGCCGCCAGAACGCTTCCACGCTCGGCGCGCGCCCGAGCGTGTCGAATTGCGCGTCGGCGATCGCGGTGAGCGCGCCATAGATATTGTCCGGCAGCGCGTCGGGATGTTTCTCGGCGAAGAGATGCAGGATCCGATGAAAGGCGGTGCCGCGCATGGCAGGGTCCGGCTCCGTGCCGAGCGGCTTCAGCGGTTCGAGCTTCAAAATATGCTTGGCGTAGATCTCGTAAGGGTTGGCGATCCACCGTTCGATCTGGGTCACGCTCAAGGCGCGCGGGCGCGCATCGGCCGGCGGGCGCGGTTGCGGCGCTTTGACGGGCTCAAAATTGGCCACTTGATCGCGCTGCCGGGCCCAGGCGACCCAGGGCTGCTCCGGCTCGATCTTGGCCTCAAGACCGGATGCGGTGACCAGCGCCTCCAGCCTCTGGAGCCAGCGTGATGGCACGGTCGGCACGCCGTCCACCTTGAGCGCGCGGGTGAGATAGACGGTCTTGGCGCCGAGCGCCTGGGCAAAGTCATGGGCGCTGAGCCCGATGCGCCGTTCCGGCGGAGAAAGTCCAAGTTTCTCGCGCATCGGCCGGCTGAGCCAGGGACCCGCCTCTTGCGGGCGCGGCCACACCCCTTCGTTCAGGCTGCCGAGGATCACCGTGTCCGGCTGCTGCAGGCGGGCTTCGAGCGGCCCCCAGATGAACAGCCTTGGATGGGCGGGTCCGCGCGGGCGCACCACCTGGCCTGCGAGCAGGCTTCGGTAGAAGGCGGGATAGTCCCGCGCCGTCAGGCTGAGGCTTCCGCCTTCGCCGATCAGCTCGGCGAGCAGCAGCGTCAGGGCCTCGCCGGCGTCGCCCTGCCAGAGGCCGGCCGAGGAGCCCTTGAGATCGCGAGCCAGCGCCTCGGCGGTGGCGGCATGAGCTTCCGCAAGCCGCGTGGCGCTATGGGACGAGGGCGCCGCGAACAGGTCGGCAAGGGCTGCGAAGGCGCGCTCCAGGTCCTGAACGAGGCTGAGCGCCTCGGCACGCTCGTGATCGTTGAGCGGCGCCCGGCGCCTGGGCTGCTTCAGAGCATGAGCGACGCCGGCAAGGCCTTGGCCCAGATAGATGTCGCGGAAGGCGCCGCGTTCGAGCGCCCGCGCCGCATCCCGTATCGCGGCGGGCTCGCGCCCCAGCCGCACCAAGGGATGCTTGAGCAGGGCCATGAGTTCCGGCGGCGCGAAATTCGTCTCCGCGGCGCCGAGCACGAGATCGAGAAACGCGCCCGGCATGGTGCGCGCGATCGGCACACCCGCTGAATCGTCGATGGCGAGGCCAAAACCTTTGAGCCTTGCCGCCACCCGCCGCGCCAGCACCCGGTCGGGCGTGACCAGCGCCGCCGTCTTGCCCGGCGCCTCGATGCACGACTTGAGGATGAGGGCGATGGCCTCGGCTTCGTCATGGGCCGTGGGCGCCACCACCAGGCGGATCCCGGCGAGCGCATTGGCGAAGCTGGCGCGGCCCTCGGGCGCAAGTTCGTCAGCCTCGCCGGTCTTGAGATAACGCTGCCATTGCTCCGTGGTTTCGGCAGGACGCAGCGCCTCGCTCACCAGATGAAGCCGCGCCCGTGCAGTCCCGTCCGGCGCGCTGCCCTCGACATAGGCCACATCGCTTCGCGCCACGCCGAGCTTGCGCAGCAGCTCCGCCATGCCGGCTTGCGGATGCTCGGGATGGCTGGTCACGCTGTCCCAGCTTTCGTCGTCGAGGAAGAGATCGAGGCCGGGCAGCACCACCGCGCCGTTCTCCAAGGACGCGATGGTCTCGAGCAGCCGTGCGGTCGCAGGCACCGTGCCGGTCGAGCCGGCCGCGATGACAGGGTAGGGGGAGCCCTTTGCCAGGCGTTCCGTTTCTTGCGCCATCAGGAGATTGCGCCGCGTCACCGGCGACACGAGACCGTTCTCCTCCAGATAGTGCGGCCAGTGCTCCGTGACGATCCTGAGGAACTGGATCGTCACGTCCCAATGGGCGGCGAAGTCCGCAGGCACCAGCGTATCGAGCGAGGAGAAATTGACCTCCTCCGACTCGACGAAATCCATCAACCGGGCGAGATCGGCGGCGAGGCTGGAAGCCTGACCGGGCGTATTATCCAAGCGGACAGCGTCAGCCTCCGTCTCGGTGGTGTCTGCCGCGGACGCACGCCCCCAAGCGAGGATCAGCCGCATCAGCGCGAGCTGCCGGGGGAGCGTGCCGATGGCCGCCACGCCAAGCGCCCCGTCCGCCATGCCGGACTCCTCCGCCCCGAAGATGAGTGCGGCCTCTTCGTCCGCGTGCCCAAGCGCATGGATGCGCGGCAGAAGGAGTGCCTGGCCGCCGGACTCAGCCAGAAACGCCTCGCGCAAGGCGCGCGCCGCGCGCCGCGTCGGCAGGTAAATCGTGGTCAGCGGCAGGGTGAGCGGGTCTGGTTTCGTGCCGCCCGGGAGCGGCAGGTCGCCGGAGAGCAAGGCCCGGGCGAGGGTCGAGAGAAACGGCGCCGAGGGCGGGATGGTGTAGAGACGGGGCGTTGCGCGGAGCTCAGGCACCTTCATGCTCGAAGGAGGCCTCGGCCTCCGCTAGCGACTGAGGCGTCCCCACATGCATCCAGCGCCCGTCGAGACGCACGCCATAGAGCCGGCCCTCGGCCAGCGCCCGGTCCCAAAGGATGTTGAGCGAGAACGGCCCCTCGGGCGCATCGTCGAACAGCTTTGCCGTGCACAGCGACACGCCGGCAAAGGCGAACGGAACGACCTGCTTGTCGCCGCGCCGGGTCAGCCGTCCGTCCGGCCCCATGTCGAAATCGCCGCGCGCGGCATAGCCGATGCTGGTCGTCATCGGCGCGAGCAGCAGGAGACAGTCCATGCGCGAGGGGTCCCACACCCGCAGCATGCTGGGCAGCGCGCGCGTGGCGCCTTCGCTCCAGACCGAATCCGAATTGTGGATGAAGAAGGGTCCGTCCCCGAGCTCTGCAAGCGCCTTCTTCGCGCCGCCGCCGGTGTCGAGCAGAAGCGCGCGCTCATCGGAGACGACGGTCTCAGGGGGCCGGCCCGCGCGTCCCCGCAGATGCGTTTCGATCTGCGCGGGCAGATAATGCACGTTGACGATGGCCGTCTCGACGCCCGCCGCGGCGAGACGGTCGAGCACGTGGTCGACCAGGGCGCGACCCGCAAGCTTCACGAGCGGTTTCGGCATCTTGTCGGTCAGCGGCCGCATACGCTCGCCATAGCCGGCGGCAAGCACCATTGCCGTACGCGCGATTGTCATGAATGAACCCTTCTACAGCGCCAAGGGTGGCAGGTCGGCAGCGGCCGGAAATTCGCGCGCGTAGAAGCGACGTAGGTCGCCGAGCGCCTCATGCGCGAGATCGCGCTCGAGATAGCGCGCGACACGCGGAATGTGGGCCAGATAACCGCGCTTACCGTCACGTTTCGCCAATCGCGCAAAAATACCGAGGATCTTCGAGTTGCGTTGAGCGCCGAGCGTTGCATAGAGCGTACGGAAATCATCGCTCGAAAAAGGTCCGCTTTGCGCGCTTCGGGCCGCACAATACCGATCGAACTCGGCCCGTTCAAGCGCCTCGGGCACGTCGAGCCGGGCGTCCTGGAGGAGCGAGACCAGATCATAGGCCAGCGGCCCCAAAAGCGCGTCCTGGATGTCGAGAACGCCGACGCGCCTGACGCCCTCCCGCTCGGGCAGCCACATCAGATTGGGCGAATGATAGTCGCGCAACACCCATCCCCGGTCGGCCTTGGCGGCTTTCTCCAGATGCGGGCGCCACAGGCCCTCGAACTCCTCGCGGAGCAGATCGGGCGTGTCCCTGCCGTGCAGCGCCGGCCACAGCCAGTCGATGATGAGCGAGGCTTCGATGAGCATCGCCCCGGCGTCATAGTGCGGGAGCCGATAGGGCGCATGGCCCTCGATGGGGAGCAAGGCTTGCGGCGGCTCGGTGGCGAGCGTGAGCAGCACATCGACCGCGGGTGCCCAGAGCGGCGCTTGGGCGGCGCCACGCGCCAACTCCGCGCCGAACACGCGGTCCCCAAGGTCCTCCAGAACGATGAACCCTTTGTCCAGATCGAAGGCATAGATTTCCGGCGCCGACAGCCCGCGTGCACGCAACGCGCCCGCCACCGCGACGAAGGGCGTCACGTCCTCGGCGAGATGCACCAGCGCGCTGTAAGACTTGCCGTCGCGGATCGGCGGCCCGTCCGGCTGCCGCGGTGAATTCATGAGAATAGCGGAGCTGTCCGTCAGCACGAGCCGCGCATAGGACCGCGCGGAGGCATCGCCTTGCAGATAGACCGCGTCGGCGTTCGCGTAGGCGGTCCCATCGAGAAAGTCCGAGAGCGCGTGCAAGCGGTCGAGCCGCGGTCCCCAGGTCCCATGTCCTGTCAGCACAAGGCGCCGCGTGCTCGGGTCCGCGGTCTCCTCGAGCGCGATGTCGAGCCGGTCTGCCGGTAGCCAAGCGCCGGCGCGCTCCGGCCATTCGATCAGGAGCGCGCCTTCGGCCAGCGTGTCGTCCAGACCAAGCTCGTCGAGCTCCTGTGGCTCTAGCCGATAGAAGTCGCAATGGCAGATCGTCAGCCGCGGCGTCTCGTAACGCTGCATCAGGGCGAAGGTGGGGCTCGGCACCTCGCCTTCGCCGCCGAGATGGGTGACGAGCGCGCGGGCGAGCGTCGTCTTGCCCGCGCCAAGCGGCCCGCTCAAGGCGATGACGTCGCCCGATTTGAACGCAAGGGCGACCCGGCTGGCGAGGAGATCAAGATGTGCCAGGTCGACGTCGTCGAGCCGCCAGTCTGCGTTCATCCGGCGCGATTGACCCGGAAGCGCGGCGTCTCGAGCCCGGCCTCCTCGGGCTCCTGCGTGAGCGGCAGGAGCACTTTGACCTCAGTCCCTTGTCCGGGTGTCGAGGTGAGCGAGACCGTGCCGCCATGGAGCTCGGCGAGGCTCTTGACGATGGACAGCCCAAGGCCTGCGCCCCGATGGCGCGAGCCCTGCGTGCGGCTTTCAAAACGGTCGAACACGGCCTGCTGGAAATCCTCCGGAATGCCGACCCCCCGGTCTTCGACGGTGAAGGCGATCATCGGCCCCTCGCGGCCGCAAGCAAGCGTGATCGCCTCGCCCGGCGCCGAGAAGCCGATGGCGTTGGAGAGGAGATTATAGAGGATCTGGGTGACGCGCCTAGCGTCGCCGACGAAGCCATCGATTCCGGGCGCGATATCGATATTGAGCTTCACGTCGTTCTGCTTGAGGCGGTCCTCCACGCCCTGCCGCGCGGCCTCGATGACCTCGCGCACATTGAGCGGCGCGAGCTTGAGTTCGAGCGAGCCGGCATCGATGGTGGCGAGATCGAGAATATCGTCGACGATGGCCCGCAGCGTCGTCCCCGACGAAAGAATGTCGTCCACATATTCGCGCTGCTTGGCGCCGAGCGGCCCGAAGGCCGGCTCAGCGAGCATTTGGGCAAAGCCCAGCATGCTGTTGAGCGGCGTGCGCAACTCATAAGACACGTGAGAGACGAATTCGCTCTTGAGCCGATCCGCGGCCTGCAGCGCCTCGTTCTTGTCGATCAGGGCGCGCTCGACGCGCTTGGTATCGGAGACATCCGAATAGGTGAGGAGCGTGCCGCCATCGGGCAGCGGCAGCGCGGCGCAGGCCAGCACCGAGCCGTCGGGCCGGTCGAACTGGCTCTCATAAGACCGCC
>Ga0307379_10011120_pt1 | contig 11853 bp, 11 predicted proteins | sample UN2MG_FD_202237 | JGI IMG/M metagenome (GOLD analysis project Ga0307379, IMG submission 202237) | Soil microbial communities from Risofladan, Vaasa, Finland - UN-2 | ecosystem: Environmental > Terrestrial > Soil > Coastal area > Acid sulfate soil | place: Finland: Risofladan, Vaasa | collected... | reverse complement strand
ATGTGACTAAACTTGTTTTCGTTCTTGTAGTTTCAGGACCGTTGCAAGGGCATAAATACTTTGTTATATCTGACACACCAATTCTAATAGGTAGAAGTAGCGAAGCAATTATAAGAATTAACTATGATGACTTCTGCTCGAGAAAACATGCTTTATTATATTGGGAGAACGAAGCATGTTTCATCAAAGATCTCAATAGTACAAACGGCACCTTTGTTAATAATGATCGTATATCCCAAAAAACCGAGTTGCATGATGGAGATATTATTGGTTTGGGAGACACTAGACTTGCTGTTTCAGTAAAAGATATTAGTGAAGGAGATAAGGCCCCCGCAGGAGATGATATTTCTTATGAAGATTAAATTTCAAGGGGACGGTTCGAGGCTTCTACATTTGATATAAAATTTACTAAGAGGTAGATATTCAGTGAAAAAATTAAAAATGACACCTGAGCAATTCGGTAATAGTTTAGCTCTAAGTTTTCAAAAAAGTAACATTGTTCCGCTTATTAATGAATACATTAAAACAGTTGAGGAAAATGATAAATCTTGGGAATTTATCACGGCAAATTGGAAATTTAACTTAGGTATTGAAAAAGATAAAAAAAATATACTAGAGGAATGGATTGTTTTTGAAATGTTTTTGCTAAGACAACAAATTTTAAAATATTTCAAAGGAAATCAAACTGGAAATAACATTTTGAGTGCCTTTAATCGTTTGTGTAGGGATAGTATAATTGAATATAATATTTTCTATGTTAATGATGATTTTGAAGATTTATTATCTTCAAGATATACCTATTATTTAAATGCAGTAAAAGACCTAGATCCTGACTGTATTTTATCATTCTCTAAAAGTATAACAGACCAGTTGTGTGGGGGCCAAGGCAATATTCTCTATAGCACACTTATAGTAAAATATTACTTTGATACATCCGATATGTATCGAAAATTGATTATTGGCTTAATGAAAGAAGTAAATTTAATTGAATAATAAATTACAAAATAAATTTTGATTAATTAATAAAATAAATCAATTAAAGAAAATTTTCGAATGCGTCAATATAGTCACGCTCATGAGTAGGCTTAGAGAAACTTATTTTTAATATAAAGAAATAGCAGGCTCAAACAGAGCATATTAAAACTTTTATCCTCAGTAAATTTTAGAAAAAATTAAATATATTCGAAAGGAAAAGTCTAAAATGATATTTATATTAGTTGCTATAGGAGCATTTATAATTTATTTTTTATTTAATATGATTAAAAATTCATTTCTAGGAAAAAAATATTGGGTAAAATGTGAGAAAGATTATTACAATTTATTAAAGATAGGATATGATAAAAGATCTGCATTAATGGAAATATCAAAACAAAGTCATCCAGAATTAAGTGACTTTGTTCATGAGAAAATCGTTGAAAAATTTTATGACTTGGATAAAATCGTGCTTTTCATTTTTAATGCAGGAGGAAAGGGGAGATTAGATTTTCAACCTCCAACCAACATTACTGATGGCAGAAAATTAACTGAACAGATTGCCTTATCTATAATTAAAAATACAACAATTAATGAAAGAGGTATAGTTAATACTAATCTATCTGCCGTAGAAAAAGAAATACAGTAATTTTTTATACAAAAACAACTTAGTTAGAAATATTAAAGCAATATTGTTTATCCAAAAATTGTGTGTATTTGTGATTAAGATTACATTACTCTTGGAATGAATAAAAACTCATTCCATTTTCTTAGATAATTAATATTTTACTTTTAAATTAAATAAATAGGGAAGGTGTACCAGGTCAATAATTCGGTAACTTTTAGCGGACAATCTATAGGATCTGAGAAGTTTCTTAACCAGATGGTTAAAGCTTTAGGTATTATTATAGATAGACGTCTTAAAGGAAGGCCTAAGAAGAAAGTTGATAAATGGGTGTCCCTATTATTCTCTATTAGTCAAGTTTGATAATCTATTCGGAGAAAGAGCTTATGTTTTAAAATACCAAAGGATAGTCCTCTGGCAATATTTGGTGAATTTTTTTTATGACCAGGGATGATATATTTAGTTACAATAGTATAAAATGAGTAGAATCATAAGTTTGCCAAATGGATAAAGAGAGATAGAACGTTACAACAAAGTCTATTGCAACTCGACTGTCTTTTTTAAGGAGGTGCAATAATGGATTTTGAGGAACTGCAGAAGTGGTTCGAAAGCAGGCCAAAATGGCTTCAAGATTGCGTGCGACGTCTGATTGAGAAAGGTCTGCTTTCGCAAAAAGACTACATTGATTTATTAGCAATCTGCAAAGATGAGGCAATTGGTAAAAATGTTATCTTTTCTGTTATTCCAGAAGGTTCCCTTGCATTACAGGAGTCGACAAAACCTATTCGTCTGGAATCAATCGCAAACATTAGTGGAATCAACGCACTATGTTCAGACAAGCCGTTGGATTTTGGTAATGAACCAATTTGTATCATTTATGGTCGTAACGGTTCAGGTAAATCTGGCTATGTAAGACTTCTGAAACATGCCTGTGGTGTTAAGAATCCTGGTAATCTTCTATCAAATATCTTTATGGCCGATAATCAGTCACATACTGCGGAGTTTACCTTCACAGAAGAAGCCAAAAAAAAGTCTTCTAAATGGAGCGGGGAACCTATTGCGGAGTTACGTGGAATTGAAATTTATGATACTGCTTGCGGTCTTGTATATATTAACGAAGAGAATGAAGTTGCCTATGAGCCTCGGATCTTGTACTTGTTTACCCAGCTAACGGAAGCTTGTACTAATTTGGCATCTCAAATCAAAGCAGAGTTTGATGGAATGATCTCATCGAAGCCGGATTTCCCAAATGAATATGACTCAACAACGGCGTCCATATGGTACATAAATGTTTCGGAAAGCACAACACAGAGCGAAATCGAGAAGGAGACTGCATGGTCATTAGCCGATCAAGAAGAGTTAAATGAAATAAATAAGAGACTTATTGAAACTAATCCCAGCGAAAAAGCACGTGACCTTAGAAAACAAGCGCACTTAATAAAGGTACTTGTTTACGACTTGAAAAACCTAGCCAAAAGCCTTAATGATCCTAAATGCACTGAATACATCAAAACAAAGAAAGACGCATTAGAAAAAAGAAAGGTGGCAGACGAGGATGCCGCGAAAGTCTTTTCTAGAGCACCGCTGTCTGGGATAGGTTCTGAGACATGGCGGCTTCTGTGGGAGGCAGCCCGTAAGTATTCTAATGAGCAGGCCTATAAAACGCAAGTTTTTCCTTATGTGACAGCTGATGCGCGGTGCGTTCTTTGTCAACGTAAGCTTGATCAAGATAGTATAGATCGCTTTATTTCCTTTGAAGAGTATGTTAAAGGAGAACTCCAGCAAATTGCTTTGGAAGCAGAAGAAAAGTTTAAAAAATCTTCTGAGCTGCTCCCAGATGTTCCTACGGTCGAAATAATTACCATGAGGATCGAGGCTGCAAGAATATCTGATCAAGGTACAAGAGCGATGGTTATCAAGTATGCTAAGAAAATTGCAGCAAGAAAGCAGACAGTACTGAATGTATGTAAAATGACTGATATTTCAGCACTACCTAGAAAGACAGCGTTGATCAGCCTTGTTCAGATTGCCCGCATCCTTTATAAGAAAGCGCGATCTTATGACCAAGATGCTGCAGGTCAAAATCGGCCAAAGCTTGAGCAAAGATCTAGGGAGTTGAAAGCTCGAGAATGGCTTAATCAACAGCGTCAGACAATCAATAAAGAAATCGTCCGCCTCACTGCAATTAGGCAATTGAAGGACGCTCTTGATCTTACAAATACGACTGCGATTTCCCGTCGTAAGTCCATCCTGGCCGAGGAATTGATAACAAATGCCTATATACAACGTTTTCACGATGAACTTACAGGACTCAAAGCTAAACATATTTCTGTTGACTTGGAGAAGACTCGTACTGAAGTCGGCAGAGTTTATCATCGTATCTTCCTGAAAAATGCCAATGTTGATGTTGGAACTATGGAAATATTAAGTGAAGGTGAGTTTCGGATAGTGTCGCTCGCAGCATTCCTGGCCGATACTGAAGGCCGTGGCTCTAAGACTACATTCATTTTTGACGACCCAATTTCTTCTCTGGACCACGTATATGAGGAAGTTACCGCACAACGTCTTGTTAGACTAAGTATGACCCGTCAGGTAATTGTGTTCACACATCGTCTTTCATTAGTTGGTTATCTTACAAAATATGCTGAAAAGAACAAGATAAAGTCAGAAATTGTATGCCTTAGTTGTTATCGCACCGGACAGATCACTGATTTACCAATCAATCTAAAAAGAACAGATAGAGCTGTAAATACTTTGCTAAATAAACGTCTTGCGGATGCCAAGAAGGCATTCAAGAGGGATGATATTGTTTACGAAAATGTGGCAAGAAGTATTTGTAGTGACATACGTATTTTAATTGAGCGCATGGTAGAAATGGATCTACTTAATGAAGTTGTCAGACGATTTTGCGAGGAAGTAAACACAAAAGGCAAAATTGGCGCTCTTGCAAATATTACTAAAGACGACTGTAGTTTTGTAGATGAATATATGACCAAGTATTCGAGATATGAGCATTCACAATCGGAGGAAACTATTATACCACTGCCGCTTCCTGATGAGATTGAAAGTGACCTGAATGAAATCAAGAGGTTTATAGAAAATGTACATAGCCGCAATAAGTGATGGATATCTATCTTATATGAGAAAAAAAGTAAACTAACAAAGAAGTTAGAAGGTCATGTCTAGAAGTTAAATAGAGGGTCATGTCTTGCAATATAACAAAGTTGGTAAATGTAACTCTTTCCTTAATAAATTGGGAACACATCCCAGTTTCTCAGATAATTATTAATTTACTTTTAAATTAGATAAATAGGGAAGGGGTACCAAGTCAATAATTAGGTAACTTTTAGAGGTAAACCTATAGGATCTGAGGAGTTTCTTAACCAAATGATTGAGGCTTTAGATATTATTATAGATAGACGTGCTAAAGGAAGACTTCGTAAAATGGGAAAATTAAATCATAGAAAAAATAGTGTGTGTCCATATTTAAATTAAGGGATTTTATGGTTTTTAAAATATTTTCACAAAAAAGAAGGATTTTTAAAAGTTATGTCGTATACTTCATAATAATACATGATATATTTCACTTATTTTTTATATTTCTATAACTTTAAATAAATTTAATATTGTAACCTGTATGAAGGTAACAGGAGAGACCTTTTCTTTCCATCATAAAAGAAAAGGGGCCGAAGAGGCAAGATACCAAAAGTATCCAAACTTTCAGGCAAAAGGACTGTTACCGGACAGAACTCTGGAGAGCTTTATACGAAAAAGCACCGACGGGGTAATTCCTAATCTTTAGGAAAACCCATACAGAGCTTAATAAAAGAACTATTTTCTAATCACATAGGAAGAATCTTTCAGGTAAAAAGACAGAGTAAGAAAATAATTTGATTATTTCTCTATGAGAAGGAAGGCGTCAGCAGTTCATGTAAAATGGGACAAAATACAGTATTGCTTGCTGGAATGCACTTAATAACTTAGTATATCTCTCAAATAATTTCCTTATGGATAATCCTAATGAATGATAGTAAAATGCAGATTATAATGACTATATTCGCTCTGTGTCTCATCGAAATATCATGGCTAATACCTTCTCTTGTCAATCATTGGAGAGACTTAAAAAAGAGTGCGGATTCTTATTTAGATAAGCTGATAGAGCTTAGAAAAAACTACAAATTTGATAAGGTTGAAACTGATGTAAGTCATCTTGAGGAAGAATCAAAAAGAATCATTAGATATTTTTCCACGATTATGTTCATATCAATAGTAATTCCGTATTTAATAGTAATTGTGATCGTTGGAATACTCTTTGTAGCCCTCACTTTTTCAAGACCTTTTTTTTGTGTAATTAATAAAGCAGAAGTCTTAGTGAGGTGGCTTATATTTTCAGTTATGCTCGGAACGATTCCTATCATGGCTATCACGGGAAAAACTCAGATACATCAAAGATTTAGCAAAATAAAACTATATATTTGGGACGAAAAAAGAAAGGAGGAGGTAAGAAAAAAATGAAGTGGAATACTACAAAACTTATAGCAGTGGGGGGTTTAGGAGCTGTCACTGTAGTTCTCTCTCTATTTGGAGCTGCAATAAATGCTATTAGTGGAATCTCTGGATTAGGAGGTATATTGAATATTTTTGTCTTTTCCATGATGGCCGCTCTTTGCTGTTTGTTGATAGATAAATTTGGTAGTGCTACCCTTATGGGACTTATATTTAGTATTTGTGCCATACCTGTACCAGTTCTTGGTCCGCCTGGATTTTTGCCAAAGATATTGATAGGAATTGCATTTGGATCTTCTGCTGATATGATATACATGCTACTAAAGAGAAATAAAAAAATAGCTGCTATAGCCATAGGTATTATATCCGCATATGTTACTTTATTCCTAATTCTTTGGTTAGGTTCACTATTCTCAATTCCTGGTATCCACGAATCAAAAGAGACTTTTTTAACTCTTCCTGTTATATTCGGAGGAGGTATATACGCCGCATTCAGTGGTTACGTAGGTTATTTAGTTTATACCAAGCTTAAAGATACGGCTGTAGTTAAAAGGATTCGAGGAAAAGAATAAAATATGAACAAACAAAGGTATTATGAAATAATTCCCAAAAAGGCAATCATGGAAAATTTTGATTACATGCAATTAGTTAGAATGGAAATCAGTCGCAAAATATCTAATCTGCTAGATGAAGAAAAGCAGAAAGTATTTCAACTAATAAATTTCGTTGGGATTGGCATAGATAGATTGGTTGACAGAAATAAAAAAGAGAAGGAAACTTTTCTTAAGTTTGCAGACTTAATGGAAAAAGTGTGGAAAGGAGAAAAACTTTGTAGTAAAGACGATTATGAGTCTTCTGCAATAGAGCTCATAAGCAAACTGAGAAAATTAAAAGAAAAAGGATTTGATCAAGCTAGATATATCTTCTCAGATCTACAGGATCTTTTTTGCTTGCAATATCAGGATGTTTCCAGAAGATGGAAAATTTTATCATTAAATGACCTTCAGAAAATAAGAATTGGGACTAGTAAAGGAATGTCTGCTGCGTATTTTTATTTACTATTTCCTAAGTTAGAGAAAAAAGATGTTGAGGATGTCTCTTTGAAATGTGGGTTAGCCGTGAATACAGCAGATGATATAATTGACTGGTATGATGATATTCAGTTGGGCCTTATTAATATTCCTAAAGAAGAGATAGAAAATCTTCATGGGGTTACAATAAGAAATAACCGTGTAAAGCATGTATATAAAGAGGAATTGGCTCTGGAGATTAAATATATCAAAAAAGAAATTAAAACGATTGAGCATTTGTATAGAGAAGCAGATAAACAGCTTAAAAAGACCGTACCAAAAAACATAGCTAGAGGACTACTTGAAGATTTCATGAATTCTTGGTTATTAGAGTGTAAAGAAAAATATCTCTTGGGTTAATAGAATATGCCAATTATGGACATAGCATTAGAACTTAAAGAAGCTAGCTACAGATATCCAGATAATGAAAAATACGTTTTAAAAGATATAAACCTCAAAATCTCAAGAGGCCTTTTTTATATTCTTACAGGTCCCACGGGTTCTGGTAAGACTACTTTGTTAATGTTATCGAGAGGCTTCTATAAAGAATATGGTGGGGATTTTAATGGAGATATCCATATCTTTGGCCAAAGCATAAAAAACTTTGATATAGAAGAATTGGGCTCTAAAATTGGTATTATTTTTCAAAACCCCGCTACCCAGTTACACCAATTAAGAGTTATTGATGAAATAATGAGCTCTCCTATCTACCAAGGTTTCCCATGGAATGAATGCAAGACAAGAGCAGAAACAATTATTAATGAACTTTTAGACAAAAATTTTTATTATAGAGCCCCTGGTGAACTCTCTTCCGGAGAGCAACAAAAAGTTGCTTTAGCGGCCTGTTTAGCAATGGAATGTGAAATTTTATTGCTAGACGAACCATTTTCTTTTTTAGACGCTAAATCAACAAAAGAAATTTTAAATATTTTACTTAAGTTAAAAAAAGAAGGTAAAACCATTATTTTATCCACACACAACTTAGAAGAAGTATCAGGCTATGCAGATAGAATTGCACTAATAAATAGTGGTAAACTGATTTCGGAAGGAACCACCGAAGAGATTTTGTATAGTAATGAATTGAAAGAGATTTTAACTTCTCCTTTGTCAATAAAAGTTGCTAAAGCTTTAATTAGAAAGAGAAAGTTAGAAGAAAAGGTAGTAAATTGGCAAAATTTGTTAAAGAAAATTAAGATTAAAGCGAAAAACGGAGAAATGATTGAAAATAACACAAAACAAGGTAGTATCTTAAAGTTTGATAATATTTCTTATACATACCCTGATGGAACTAAAGGAGTAGAAAATATATCCTTAGATATTTATAAAGGAGAGATATTAGGTATAATAGGCATTAATGCTTCTGGTAAGACAACCTTAGCAAAATTAGCTTTGGGATTGCTGAAGCCTAACAAAGGCAGGATATATCTACTGGATGAAGACATTACAAAATTAGGTGTTTCAGAAAGAGCAAAAAAGATAGGTTATGTCACCCAAGATCCAATGGAAATGTTATTCGGAGACACTGTCTTAGAAGAGTGTGCTTTTGGCCCAAAATGTCTTAAGTTAGAAAATCCTGAACAGCTTGCTAAGGAGACGTTAAATAAACTTGGACTGTTAAGATACGAAAAAGGGCATCCAGATTCGCTTTCGGGTGGAGAAAAAAGACTTTTAACCATTGCGGACATATTAGTTAATAACCCTCACGTATTAATATTGGATGAACCAGAATTTGGTTTAGATCCGAAAATTTGGAGGTTAATCGTTTGCATTATCAAAAAATTAAAAAAAGAAGGAAAAACCATAATTTTGATAACCCATAATTTAGAAAGTACAATATTTTTATGTGATAGGATAGCTGTGATGAACAAGGGTAGGATTTTGAGTGCAAAAGACCCAACAAGACTTTATAAGGATCCTAGGTTTCTTCAAAAGATTAATTTACCGTCCTTGCCTTTCTTGAAAATCCTTAAAGCTTTAGGCAAGAACAAAAAACCACTAAGTGAGGAGAAGTTTATAGCTTCTTTAACAGATTCTGTTGAAGTAATAAAATAATGAAAGATTTCTATATCGAAAAAACTTCAATAATACATAATTTGAATTTTTGGACAAAATTTATTTGTTTGCTTCTATTAATGCCTATAAGTACTTTTCTTGCTCCAACAAAGTTATTTTTAGTTATAGTTGCTTTCTTTATAGTTTTATTACTTATTAGCAAAATTAATTTAAAAAAATTTTGGGATGCTACAAAATTTTATAATGTTCCGATAATAATTAGTATAACTTTATTGGCTTTGCTTTTTTCTCACAATATTTTACTAAACAGGTTAATTGAGGGTTTACTATTATCCACCAGATTTATAATTCTAATATGTTTTGGTGTTTTATTTGCTATGATTACTAATCCTATCGAAATTCCAACCGGTATGTTAAAAGCTAAAATTCCTCATAAATATGGAATAACTGTTATGATTGCTTTTAGGATGCTTCCATTAATTAGCCAAAAAATTAAAAATATAATAGATGCCCAAAGAGCCAGGGGAGCTAAATTGAAATTAAGTATAAGAACTTTACCTGAATTAATCCCTCGGTTTATTTCTCTAATGGTTCCAATTTTACACTCAACTCTTAATATTTCTGTAGAAATTTCTGATACTTTAATATCAAGAGGATATAACCCAGATAGTAGGATAACTATCCCGCCAAATAAATTTAAAACAGGGGATTATGCTTTATTTCTGTTTTCAGGAGCGCTTTTAGTTTGGATAAGTATTGGATTTTAATTCTTTTCTAATTTGTCGCCTTCTGTATGAAAGTAGGTCATTGCCTACTTTTATTTAGCTCAAACTCCTTATTTTATAAGTACTCTAAATTGTAGATTGACGACACTATGTCGTCTTTTTTACTAATAAATAAGGACATATCCCATTTTCTTAGGCAATTAATATTTTACTTTTAAATTAGATAAATAAGGAAGGCGTATCAAGTCAATAATTAGGAAGCTTTTAGCGAAAAACCTATAGGACCTGAGGAGTTTTTTAACCAGATGGTTGAGGTTTTAGTTGTTATTATTGGTAAATATCCTAAAGGAAAACCTCGTAAAACTAAAAATTAAACCATAGAAAAAATAAAATGTAAGCCTATTTTCTCAAGGAGGGGAATATGAAAAAGATTTTCAAAGAATATTATCAATTTACTAAACAAGAATTCCAACAATTATGGAAAGACTGTTTGTTTGTCTTTGATACAAATACTCTTTTGAATATGTATAGATATAGTAGGGCAACAGTTAATGTATATTTTGATGTTCTAAATGAATTAAAAAAGAAAAAACAGCTTTGGATTCCATATCAGGTTGGATATGAATTTTATGAAAACAGAATCAATGTTATTTCTGAATATGAGAAATCGTATGATGAAATTTTATCGACAATAGAAAAAGCAAAAAGTGATATTGAAGCTAAATACAAAGACCATCCCTTTTTAGATTTGTGTAAAATTAAAGAAATGATGAACAGTGGACTATCTGGTGTAAAAAGAAAAATAATACAAGCAAAAAAAGATCATCCTAAATGGCTAGAAAAAGATGAAGTATTAGAAAAGTTAAATCAAATATTCGAAGGAAATGTAGGAAATAATTATGAGGAACAAGAGCTAAATAAGATAAAAAAAGAAGGCAAAGAGAGATACGAAATGAAAATCCCACCTGGTTTTAAGGATGACAAAAAACCCGAAGATAAAAAGTACGGAGACCTTATTTTATGGTATCAAATAATTGATAAAGCGAAGGAAAGTAAAAAACCAATAGTTTTGATTTCGGGCGATATTAAAGAAGATTGGTTGCTAGAAAAAGACGGGAAAAAAATTATGCCATTGCCGCAATTGAAAAAAGAAATATCAGTCAAGGCAGGGGTTGATTTTCATATTTATACAGCAGATAGATTTCTAGAATTATATAAAACAGGTGAAAAAGAAATTGATCATAGAACGATTCAAGAGGTTAGGAAAATTAGAGAATTAGAAGAAAGAAAAATGATGATGATGAGAAGAATAGAAATAATGGAAAGAGAGAGAGAATTAGTTCCTAGCGGAAAATATTTAATGGAATATATACATCTGATAAAAATATTAGAAGATTTAATGATGAAAACAAGTGAATCAGAAATTCTTCCAAGACACAAAGAAGAGTTATATCATTTATTTCGTAGAATAAAAGAATTAGGAAATAGAATTGCGCATGGAGAAATTGACAGAATGTCTCTTGATAGATTTTATAGAGATACAAAAGAAATGTCATTTATTCTTAATAAAATAATTCGTTCAGAGGAAATTCGTCCTGAATTATCTATGAGTTTTAGAGAATATATTGATAGATTAGAATATTTAAATCAAAGATTTAGAATGCATATGTAATAAATAGTTTATAAAATTCACCTTTAATCCTTATAATGCTCGAGAGTGTAACAAGCGGTGGTTCTTTGTTGGATTGATAGAAATGTAGCATGGAAGGTGTACCAATTCAACAATTCAGAAACTTTTAGCGAAAGAGCGCCAAGAAGTTTTATATTTCTTGCAGGGTGAAAGTCCCTGTTGGGCAAGGTCTAGCCAACCACCCATACCAAGTGTTGCATCAAAATGGGTAACCATTAGATGAAGCGTACACAGGGAAACAGATAGGCCATA
>Ga0307379_10011118_pt1 | contig 11854 bp, 21 predicted proteins | sample UN2MG_FD_202237 | JGI IMG/M metagenome (GOLD analysis project Ga0307379, IMG submission 202237) | Soil microbial communities from Risofladan, Vaasa, Finland - UN-2 | ecosystem: Environmental > Terrestrial > Soil > Coastal area > Acid sulfate soil | place: Finland: Risofladan, Vaasa | collected... | reverse complement strand
CCTAACCCTTAGACACTCTGACTCTGGAAAGATATCAAATTCATTTTCAAACCTTGCGTCATCTATGATTGCGAAATCATCCAAACTATTCATCACCTTGTTGTATGTGAGATTGGCCCAAATATTTTCATCAATTGTTTTTCGACCCCATTCGGTACCGAGTAGTTGGAGTAGTGGACCATCTTTTTTGAGATCTCTTTTGACCCCATAACCCTCTAACACTTCTAAAATCTTATCGTGCATCTCATAGAGTGGTTGTGCGAACCGAGTCCTGAGCACTAATTTTCCATATGTATTTTTAAGTATTTCAGCCAATTCATTAGCGGTTGAAGTTTTGCCACTGCCCTGCTTGCCACTTATCAAAACAATCATGATAATCCCCCCAATTGAATTGGCCCTAACCTGCGAGAACTCTACCGTTTTCAGAAGTTAAGCGTTAACAGGCTAGAGCCAAACTTTTATAGTTTTGAATTTCTCAATAACATTATTTCATTTGCTGCACAGGACCAACTACCACCATGGACCTGAAGGTTTCTGTTGTGCTTATTCGTTGATGGAATGGCAGCCTCACACCGTTTAACTATCTGACTTGCACAGAATTTTCTGATTTTTACATCACTATGATGGCCACAATTGATTAGAATTATTAAAAGAAGTTCTGTCATGTCGCACCTTGGATTTTAGCTATCGTGTCATTCACTCCAGCACAGTATGAATACTTTGCGGTCTTCATGAAGTGATCTACTTTTTCTGGTTCCACTGTAGGGTATTTGATTTTGGCTGTGAACTCTAGGACTTCAATGAATTGTTGATACTGGTCCCACAGGCCAGCATCTTTGACAACTTTTTCAAGCAATTCTGTTTGTGGTTGGCTCATAATTTTTTAAGCTCATCCATGAACTCATCCTTCAATCTATCTTCTAATTTTTTAATCTCTTTTTTAAAGTGCTCTCGAAGTCTAACGGTCACTTCTCCCATTGTTTTGACCAACTCATCCTTCAACGCTTTTTCTAAATGTTTTCCCTCAAAAAAATCAATCAACCTTTGATCGACTATCCTCTCGATCTCTTCAGTGTTTGGCTTTACTCGCAACCTTTTTTCTGGTTCCATTGGTTTTCTTCTTTGCTGGCTCTTTTCCAGTGAGCCTTTCGAGTACACCTGCCTGAACTATTACATCACACAACGCTTCAGCCGCCTGAACAATTGAATCGCCCTCTTTCCAAGTCGGATTGATGCTGAGTGCAACTATTCCAAGAACTTCCATCATCTTGCCATAAACTTCCACTGGAAGCATTAGCGACTGATACTCTGGTGCTTTTGGTTCTGGCTTTGGCTCATCGTCAGTACCCTCTTCTAGCTCTTTAGATAGCTTCTTAGACTCTTTCTCAACCTCTTCGAGCATCTTATCCAACTCATCTTGAGAGTAACCAAATGCCCTCATATTTTGCCCTGCCGCCTCTGCTTCACGCATTGCCTCAGCCAGTTTTTCATCAATCCAAGTGGCGTAATGATTATTTGATTCGTGCAAAATTTGGAACGCAGTGTCTTCGTCACAATCTTCAACCACAACTGGAAGGTGGTTTTTCTTCCCCGAATCTGAAATGAAAGTATAACCCTCTTCAATCAATTCAAGTGCAGCCCGTGTTCTATGCTCACCGGCAAGAACGACTCCTGTTTTTTTCCAAATCAAAATTGGTTCATAGAACCCTTTTGTGGTGATTGAATCTTTGAGATCATCCATCCGTTCTCTGGTGATCATTCTTAGTTCTCTATTTTTTGGATGGAATTTTAGACTTGTGATGGGTGCATAATTTTTCACTGCACAAACTTTAATTTGCTGTTCCACGTAGAACCCTTTCAAACTAATTATTTCAATGCAGTAATTTTTTCTTTTACCGCTATTCCTTCGTTATCACCAAATGCAACAAACTGATTTTTTTTAACTGCGATTCGAATTACTAACTCGCTTCTCTGCTCATCAAACTCAATTTTGCCAACTCCCTCTGGATAAAACTCAATATTTTGTTTATAAAAAACATCTTTCTGAGTTTTAGGATCATTAGCTCTAAATCCAATTGTAAGACAACGCTTCAACTCCGACTCATGGAGCTTATATTTTTCAAGGTCACACACTACAATTGTTTTTTTCATAAGTTTACAATCACTTTACAACCAGTTTCTACGTAGAAACTGGAACGATTAATACACTGAAATTACTTATCTTTATCTTTTTTACCATGAGTGTCACGATCTAGTCCGTGAGAATCCATGTAGTCATCCGCTGGTCTGGCACTCTTCTGAAGATTATCTGACTCTTCTGGTTTTTGATCTGTAAGATCCTGATCTTGATCTCCAGCTTTTTCTATTTTTTCGCTCATGTGTGCTCCCTTGTTCTTCCTAAAAAACCCATTTTAGAAATGGCATTATTAACTGCCATATTTACTTGGCGTTTTACTGTATCGGGTGACTTGTCGAATATTTCCAACCAAGTCACTTCACTAATCTTAGTTTCATCATCCTCAACTGTTAACTTGATTCGATGCACCGGCTTCGGTTCTTGGGCTTCCATTTTTAGTCTCCGTTGGTTGTTCTGGCTTGTGAGTTTTTACCTTCCCAATATTAATTCTAAAATTTACAGTCTTACCAAAAAAGTCAGGATAGTTTTTATCTTCAAATTTCTTAGTAAAGCTGACCCCTGCGGTGTATGGCTTTTTGCCTATAAGAGTCTCTTCAAATGCCACCGCACCCAAACCAACCCTAACTGGGATTTCATTCTCGCTGAGTGGAATTGGATGGTCTTTTATCGTGGCGACATAATCAACCCAAACGATATCATCTTTGACGATCTTTTCATCTTCAGACTTAAGCCTGATCCCACGCTTATCATCATGGATACTTTCAAAATCTTCTTTGGTACAAACACCCTTCACAATCAGAAGCTCCAACATGATATCAAGTCTAGTATCTAAATCCTTACAGAACATCAGAACAGACTTTTGGAATCCATGCAGTGCGGTGATCTTTCTATTTACTTCTGAAAGAACCAAAGATTTTGCTGATTCACCCATCTCAAGTGCTGCAATTCTCTTATTGAAATTCATAGTATCTGAGAACCCACTACCACCAGAAGATGCTTTTCTTCCGTCAGCACCGACTATCTGGCCAACCTCATTCAATTCATGAGTGGCTTGCTTTTGTCTAAGATCTACTTCAACTTCTCTTAATGGTTTATCATTTTTTCCAAACATTATAACGCCTCCAATTCTTCTTTGAACGATTCAATTTCTATATCAGCTTTTAATATTTGGCTGATCTCTTTAAACTCTTTTGACTTACAAAATTCACCAATCAATTTTGCCAAATCTTCAAGCGTTGGCTGATTCAATTCTTCACGACCAGAATAGTGCAAAAATACTGCTTCGACAAACTGTGGATACGAATATCTATCGTCTGACCATTGCTTCCAATTATCATTTCCAACATGCTCCTGCAACCAAGCTACCAATGAATCCTGAATCTCAGATGGTAACTCATAGAACGCATCCAAGAATCTAACCAGTCTGTAATTCCCGTCCCTTAAGGTCTTGAAAATAACAGAGAAAGTACTTCTAGCCGATGGAGAGTCCACTATAACCCCCACTTGATGATGGCACCTTGGCTCCATTTAAAATATCGTTGAATCTTTCTAAATTATTTTCTAACGATTGAATTTGCTGCTCTTGTTTTGCAAGTGTGTCAAGCATCATAATAACAATAGGCTTTATGTCACCGTCTGATTCAAACACCTTCTTTGCTGCACTCGATATATCTTGAACGCTCATTTCAATGTCTCCCTGTCGTAATAAAAAAGTGAATTCCAACCTGTCGGAATAAACTTTTCAGCTTTTCTCTCTGCTTTGACAAGCCAATATTTTCTAAGTGGTTCAAGTTTTTTTGACTTAGACCACCACCTCAATCCAATCTTCACAAATACTCTATGAGTCCTTGGATCAATATTGATTGCCACCTTACCAAATCCTCTAGTAGTGCTAACTACTGCACTCCAAATAACAAATGAAATCTCACTCGCCATCTGATCAGACGAAGTTACATTTAAAGATGCTTCAAGAGCTTCTCGGTCTTGATCCATAGTAAACCCTATTCGAAATAGCATCAAAAAAATCAGTCAAATCAAATAGCTTTTTTCTACCCTCTATAAAGCTCAGTGATTCTAATTCATTTTTCTTAATTGAATTACTACTTTTAAATCTATCAGCCCAGTAATTCCAATCAAACACTATCAGCCTATTTAATCTGTTTGGGCTTGGCTGTCTAATATTCAAAAATACAAATGGTCTACCATCAGATTTCTTCACATCATCTAATGCCTGTATCTGCTCTTCTCGAAGATGTCTGCCACCAAACGCCTCATACTTTTTCAACATCTTACTTTCAACCGCAACACCATAGCCATGGACCACCGCCATGATATCGAACGGCTTAATAGGATTGAACCTTGCACCAGTCACCATCGCCTGTGGGAAGTCTGGAATCTTATATGCCCAGTGACCATGAGCAATGAAACTATTCTTAACTTCCGTGTTAAAATTCTTTTCCTTCATTGGAGTTTTGATATCCCATCTTTTTTTACAATCTTTTTGACATCATCAAACATAGCTTTGAATTCAGCATCATGATCGACCACGAATACTCTTTTCTTTTTACCAATCTCTTTTAATAGATTCATGAAAGCTAGTCGCCCTTGTCTATCCATGTAATTTGTTTGCTCATCAAATAAAACCACGTTGAAACTAGATCCATAATAATCGCTCATTATTTCTGATAGAGCCATATCTACTGCGAGTGAAATCTTTCTCTTCTCTCCGCCAGAATAAGCTGCATACCGCACCACTTCTCCTGCGGTTATCACCGAGACATCGAACTTTTCTCTAAACTCTCCAGATTTTAATTTTGTCTGAGTATCGAATCGAATTGATACTTGGCTATTGGTGAGTATTCCAACATAATAATTAGCCTTCTCTGTCAGTGAGCTACAAACCAAATCAAAAATAAAAGATTTTATTCCAGCATCACCGAAGGCATTGATCCAAAATTCATAATAGACCAGATCTGATTTTACATCCTCAATCTCTTTAGAAAGCTCTTCCAACTTTATAACTATCTTTTTCTGCTTTTCTTTTTCTTCTTGGATCTTCCCATAGAATGGATTCTTTGCACTCTTTTGCTCTTCGATAGCATCAGTCAGATCTTTGATTCTATTTTCTATAGATCTCTTTTTTTCGTGCAACGCTTTTTGATCACCAATCATTGTATTTACTTTTATCTTTTTATCCAAAATAGATTGATAATTTTCTGCTAGAGATTTTGCTTTAAGCTTAATCTTAGAAGAAGTAGCAACACCCAATTCAACTTTAGCACCAAGATCTGACACCTCATCATCGAAAGACAACTCACTGACCAAACTAAAACAAGTTGGGCATTTGCCTTTAGATCTTAGATCATTCATGCGATCAATTTCTCTTTTCCAATTTCTAATATCAGTATCTAATACTGCACCCTTTTTAATTAAACTCTCTTTCTGAGTGTCAATACTATCAAGGGTGGTTATTAATTTAGATTGAATAGCCTCAAGTCCACTTATGTCTTTTATTTCTAAGCCCTTTAATTCAGTCTTACTTTCTTTAAGTGTTTGAGAATATCTGGAGATAGTAGATTTGATATCATCATTCCAATTAGCTATATCTTCTGCGTATTGTTCTTCTGGATCGTATTGATGAGACTTTAAAACATTTATTTTATTTTCATGATCTGAAATACTATTTTCTTTTTCAGAGTATTCTTTCTTAGCCAACTTCAGTGGCAATTCAAAATCTAACCGCATCACTTTGGACAGGATTTCTTTTTGTCTCTTATTTGATTCATTGATAAAATTAAAAGTTTCTTCCTGAGCAAACATTACTGTGCATCTAAATAATTCGAAATCGATACCGAACTCTTTCTCGACCCACTCTTGAGTCATCTTTAAAGTCCCAAGCTGAACCTCTGCACCATTTTTTAATGCTATCAGCTTGTTTGGTTTCCTACTCCTAGCTATAGAGTATTGGCTCCCTTTATATTCGAGTTGAATCTCAGCAATACAAGTCCCAGTTGTTCTCCGATTTACAACCTCATCGCCCGTTAATCCACGAACCGTTTGACCAAATAAAGCCCATGAGACACCATCCCAAACGCCAGACTTACCAGAACCATTAGAATCTCCCTCATCGTGATTCTCCCCTTCGATCAAAGTTAATCCGTTGCCCTTAAAAACTAACTGAGCATTTTGATAACTCATAAAATTATGTAATGTGAGCCTGTTAAAAAACACTGTTTACGAACCCCTTCAATCTAGTTCTCATATTTGCAGAATACGAAACTCTTAGTTGTTTATCTTTTTTAATTGCATCGTAGAGTGCGAAATAATCCTTTTCATCGTCAATAGATTCGAAACGATTCAAATATATATCTCTGAATTTAGCTGCGGTTGTTGAAACTGCTTTCACTCTAATAATCCCTGCCGGTGAAAATAGCATGAATGAATTCCTATCATAATCAAACTTATGAAATGGACGGACATTTGAATGTGTCACCCATTGATTATTCCACCAATTTTTAATCACCTCCAGCACCCCTTGGTCCCTTCCCATCTTTGAATCTTTTAACCGCCGCAGATCTCAACGAATCATCAAAGGCTTCTCCGTGCTTATGTCGAACTTCATCTATTTCTGCACCACGAACAAATCTACGATCGAAATCTTTTCTCATAGCCTTGATCTCTGAGTCACTTCCGGCCCAACCAAACTTTTTGATATATGGTGCTCTGTAAATTCTTTGCAACTTCTGAGCACACAACCCACACTCAAACCAAACATCCATGATCTCAGTCATAGTACATTCTTGTTTGATCTCGATATCAAATGCCTTGCAATCTTCTGTCACACATTTAAAACTATAACGGGGCATTTACTATTTCCTTCCCCAACTTTAATAACTTTTTTCTATTAAGGTCCGTGTTCACGAAGTCCACGTACTTTCCCATTAACGACTCAGTATTATAAATTTCTTTTGAATCAATATTCAATCTACTAACAGACTTATCCTGCACTTCTCGCTCTATTTTTATTGAACGACACTTTATTGATTTCTCTAAACTATGACGATCCATCTTTGAAACTTGTTCTGCGTCACCAATAACTCTAGCTCTAACAAAATCATTTGGACCAATACCTTTTGGCTTAGTTACTTTTGCTTTTCCATTTTCCCAGAAAACTTTTATCTCATGATGCTTTGGTGTCCCTTGAATTGGAACGAATTCATATTTATTCTTTTCAGTATCTAGTATGAGCACACCCTTATCATGTCCCATCTCTCCAAAACTTTGTTGTAATGGTGACCCGATATAATTTATATGCCCAAGCTTGCTTCGATAATGATAGTGGCCACTGAAAACAGCTTTGAATCCTGAGAGCCAGTTCTGTGGTATGCCATCATCGTCAATATTACTATCGTTTCTACTAGCACCACAAATTCCCCAATGAACAAATGCCGTGTAGCCCTTCCAGCTTCTTCCATTAAGTGCTTCAGATACTTTTGATTGTTCCATATATGGAAAGAAAGCCAGTTTTTCACCCACTGGTATATAAGGCTCATCAATAACTCTCCAGTTATCGAATTCTTCAAATATTTTCATTGGATGTATTTTACCGGCCTTATCTTCTTGGTCATGATTACCAACAAGAATATATTGAATAAGTCCAGCCTCAGCCCACTCTTTATATTTCAGGTAAAGGTTGTGAATAAGGCGAGTGCGAATAATGCCACGGGTATTGAAAGTATCACCGCCATTAAGAATACGGACAATATTACGTTCGATAGCAATTCGCTTAATTTGGTCCAGAACATAGAGACAATCATCTTCTCTTTCCTCTCTTAAGTGTAGATCGGAATACAGTAGCATATCCATTAGAAGTCCACCCTTAGTGCAGCTTCCATATCATCGATAAGATGAGGCTCTTGGCAATGCTCAATAAAAGCAAACAATAAATATTCTAATATTGTCACCCTGCGAGCAAATGCTGGAGTGACCTCTGTGGCCTCAAGTGCAGTTTCTATTTGAAAATAACCATCACGAATCATTGAATGAAACGATTCAGGGAAATTTTCAATAGCCTCATTATTCCTCTTCTTTAAGTAACTTCGAGCTTGCATTGAAATAATCTTTCGGTGCATATTCTGGTTTCCGGTCAACTACAAATCCTTTCCAATCAACTTCCATTTCACATTTCTGGAATGGTGGTCCAAGGTGATTTTTAGCAGCCTCAATCTGAACTTTAATTCCACAGAATGGGGCTGGAGATTTTTTACCCGGTGGTCTTACTCTACCAAGCTTTGCAAATTCCAAACAAAGTGCAGAATAATACACTGGTGATTTTCCACCTCTAGTAGTGGTCTTCTTCCCAAATGTAACACCTGTTTTGTCGTAAATTTGATTGATCATCACGAAGGCAATTTTCTTATCCTTGATCATTGCCTGTGCTTTTCGAAGCACCCCAGTGATTGCCTTTGCTGCATCCATGGAGAAATCTGCTCTCTTTTCATTGAGTTCATTTTCACACGGGGTAGCACCTAACGAATCCCAAACAATACAAACTTTCTTTTTGGTTTTAGACTTCTCAATTAACTTGGCCACATCAGCAACCAGATCACCGACCTGTTCGATGGTTCGTGGTCTATATTTTATTAAAGATCCAGCACCACCATCAACCTTTACTCCCTGAAAACTAGCTCTCTTGTTATCGTATTTTAATTCAGACAAAAATAAGAATCCATAGCCACCATCTCTTTGAGTGTTAGCTAAGATGTCATTACACATTGTTGTTTTGCCACAATCGGGTGGACCATAAACCATAGTGATTAGACCGCATGGAATTCCGGGTGCTCCAATCATATCAGCGATTGCGTCTGGACAAGTGATCCAATCATTTACTTCAATAAGTTCATCTTCTTTTGAACCAGCAATAGAAAATTGAACATCTAATTTTTTAGCTTCATGAATCAAGAGTTCATATTCAACATCCTCAACAACGGTGTCTTCGAGCATGATACCTAAATCTTCTGGCTGTAATTTTTCGGTGCTTTTTTTGCGAATGAATTTCTTTTTAGCTTTGGCCATAAATTTCTTTCACTTCATCGATCTTTGGCGAATTTCTTTCACCTCATCAATCTTTGGCGAAATAGAACTTTCAACAAATTCCACAACACGTTGATATGCCTCTTCTGGAGTCTCACCATCTTTTATATCTGATGAGAATGAAGAGTGAAGATCAACACTCTGATAATTTCCAATATTGATCTTCATTCCAAAAGTATAATTTACACGATCCGGTGTCATTCAACACCTAACCTGCGAAGCTCTGCATCTAGGTCATCATCATCGGTTTCAACTCCGAGATCTATTCCAGAACCATCTTCAAAATCCTCTTCTGGATCTGACTCTACAGGCTTACGAGTGAATTTAGCTTTGGTTGCAGTTTTGGTTGTAGTTTTTGGTGCTACCTTAGAAGTAGATTTTTTAACCTCTTTCACGCTATCAGTGATTCCTAAAAACTCTTCCATCGCCTCTCTGTGATTCTCAGAATATATCTCATCAAGATTATTCAAAGTATCTGTGAGTTCAACTAATTTAGCTGGAACTTTTGTATTTTTTAGATCTGGTTTCAAATCATAACTTGTTCCAAATTGAGCCGGTTTGCTTGGATCTACTGACTTGACCAATTTGAAATTTCTTCCATTGTTCATATCAGTAATATCTTCTCCACCTTCAAGAACTTCATTCGCCCAATACACAACTTCTTGATGAACTGTGACTGGTGCAGGATACACTTTTACTTCTTTGGTTTGGTAATCCAATATATTGTAAAGGTATCGATCTGTGGCTCTAAAATTTCTAGCCTGATCTTTAGTTGAATCATCTTGAATCAATTCTTCATAAGCGTCACACATCGGGCAAGTCTCTTCAAAGTCCCTTAAGCATCTTGCAGGAATTTTATAGACTGTCCCAGTTTTAGCAGTAACCGGAACATTGAAATGCACCTTAACTTCTTTATAGAAAAGTTCCTCACCCGGTTTTGCCCAATGAGGAAGAATTCTGATAATACTTGAACCCTTCTGCGGAGAGAACCACTTAATCTTAGTGAAGCCGCCAGCCTCTCTTGCCTCTTGTTTTGTTTTTAGATTTTTTGCTTCTGCTTTTAATTTAGCAAGTAATTTACTCATTTGTCACTTCCTCCACTTTGGTTAAGAATCCGTTTAATTTTTCTGAAAATTGCTCCAACTCCTGAGCCAACTCAATAACCTCTTCTCCAACTGCATCAGGGTTATTTTCGATGGTTTGTGTTAGGAATGGAATATTTTCTGAGAGCCATTCAATCCGAGCTGTGATGCCGGTGCAAAGACTCTTAACTACGCTTTCACTATCACTATCTGTATCAAACTCTTCTACTGTTTCTTCGAGATCCTCTGTGAGTTCTTTTTCAAGCTCATCCACATTGGCCTCAACTTCAGATACGGCTGACTTTTTAACAGTGTCCAACATATCTTTTAGTTTTTGTCTAAGAGAGTGATAGCTTAATTTTCCTGTTATCACTGACTTTCTGAGCTTAGAATAGTCTGGCTTTGTAATTTTATCTTCGGCTGTGATTAATGTGTAACAAGATTCATATGCTGGTAATTTATAATCTGGATCTTTTGTTAGCTTTGCTTCAATCTCTGTACCCCAAGCTTCCATTATATAAACCATCTTCACTATGGTTCCATAGCTGAATGACGGATACTCAGTTGCACAAAATTCTTTAAATGTTTTTTCTTCAAACGATAACTCTTTATAATTTTCTTTAATTTCACCAAGAGTCTTTGCGAAGTAATACCAAGACGTTTGCATCTGGCCATAAAATTTTCTAGCATTTTCTCTTAATGAATCACCATCTCCAGTGATTAGTGCGGTTGTTCCAGTTTCAACGATTTCTGTTTGCATTTCCCTCTCCTATTTGTGTTCTTTCCTGCGGTTTGCAGATTTGGTTTGAACAAGATCAGCTTTCTTCTCAAACGCAAAAGCCAAAACTTTTAAAATTCTTTTTTGCTCTTGGAGTTCGATCATCTTAAGCCTAAAAGCTTTATACTTTACTTGAGATTTTATGTAAGCGTTCATTTGTGATTCGGTCAATTTCTTTTCTTGAGCCGTTGCACATTCTCTATCTTTTCTAGCCTTGGTTTCTGCTTCCCAAGTTTCAATACCCAATTTAATACGCTGGTACTTGGTTTCAGACTTCTCTGCTAAGATGGCATAATAACCATAAACTGATGCAGCCCGATCGACCTCTGTATCAAGATCTTCTGTGATGGCAAGTGACTTCTTTACATTGACTACCACAGTCGTAGGTAACAACTTCTCGACTCGATATATCAATTCTTTTTCTTCTTCTGCCGCCATATAAAGTTATACAACGATGGCAGAGAAATTTTTCATTTGGAATTATTTTTTAAAAGAATCTATCCAAGTGACTTGAAGCTGATTATGTTTGCCCTTGTATTCAGATTTTGTGCCTTGCACTTTAACAACACGGCCTACCTTTATTTCTGTTTTAAATTTACGCCATATGTCAGGGAAAAATGTAAGTGAAATATTCTCATCCTGATCTACCAAAGTCCCAAATGCCATCGGGTCACCTTTACGGGTTTTAATTGCACGAACATCCACCAACATGCCACCAACTGACGCATCTTGGCCATCAAAGTGTTCTTCCAGCTCTAATTGAGT
>Ga0307379_10011117_pt1 | contig 11855 bp, 7 predicted proteins | sample UN2MG_FD_202237 | JGI IMG/M metagenome (GOLD analysis project Ga0307379, IMG submission 202237) | Soil microbial communities from Risofladan, Vaasa, Finland - UN-2 | ecosystem: Environmental > Terrestrial > Soil > Coastal area > Acid sulfate soil | place: Finland: Risofladan, Vaasa | collected... | reverse complement strand
GTGGGTCATCAAGGAACCCAATCTGATAAACCAGCCAGAGATCGCTGTCAGGACTGGTTATACGATTATAGAATCCACCGCTCCAATTGGTAACAAATGGGCCATTCACTGTTACGTTCAACTTCTTGCTATTCACGGGACTGTCACAAACTGGAATTACCGGTTCCGTGGTTGAGATAATCGAGCTGGGTTGGATGTAAACTTTCTCCGGATTCAGCCGGGCGATAAAATCTAAACCCCCGCTGGTTGTCCATACCTTGCTATGGCCGGTTGACACTATAGTTGGAGCAAACCACGATTGTCCAGGGAGAGTATAGGTCGTGACCAGGTTATGTTGTGGCGTCAATCGGCCCAGGAAGTGTTGGTTCTGGTCAGCCCACCAAATATCGTGATTTTCGTCAGCAGCCAGGCCGTAGATATTTGCTGATTCGCTATCTGGCAATTGCCAGATAGTGAAATCTTCTTCGACAGGGTCCAGGGCCAAAATACGGTTGTTGATCCAATCTCCCAACCAGAGTTGACCGGCGTCGGCCACAATGTAACTGCTGGCGCCATTATCGGGAACCGCAAAAGCGCACATTTTATTGGTTGCCGGTTGGAATCGATGGACGATGGGCGCCAGTTCATCAGTTGTCCAGATGTCATCATTCGGATCGATTGCCAATCCTAAAGTCTGGCTGATATTTCCGGTCAGCGACCAAACATCGGCCGAGGGATCCCCGGGAGTATACCGGCCTAATTTGTTATCATCATAATTGCTCCACCATACATCGCCATTGTTGTCCAGTTTGGCGTCAGAAACCCAGGTCAAACCACCGTAAATTGTGTACGTTTCCAAAATAGGGTCTACCTGCCAAATCTCACCGGCGCCATATTCACTAATCCATAAATTGCCATTCTTGTCGCGGAACAATTCATAAGCCTCACCTTCTTCCTCAGCTATATGTAGATTTAGCTCCGCAACCTGGACTAAGGCCTGAACAAGTCCCACTATGACTATTAAAACAATGGTCAAGAGAAGAATAACGAAGGGTAGGCGTCGCTGGCGTATGATAAACAATTTAGACTCCTGGACTGTAATTACACATAACCATCACCTTGTCGCAGATTATCTTTATAACATTTGTAGCTAAGAATGCAATACTGCTCACAGGAAATTAAATCTCTTATCTCTGGTAGCCAATCGTGGCTGCTTGGATTAGAATGGTTGTCTACAGCCAAACGCAATAATAAAATACCAAATCCTCATGAGCAAATCAAAAAAATCCGCCGGCGATAAAAAAGATTCTCTTCGGAAAAAGGATAATTGGCAACGGAACTTTTTTCCTTTATGGATCGGGCAGGTCCTAAGTTTGCTTGGCAGCCGGGTCGTTCAATTTTCCCTCATCTGGTATATGGCTCAGACGACCGGATCGGCCACGGCCCTTTCTCTTGCGGCGCTCGTAGGATTGGTGCCTGAGATCCTCCTTGGCCCGATCGCGGGCGCCTACGTTGACCGTTGGGATCGCCAGCTGGTCATGATTATCGCAGATGGCGCTGTTGCCCTGGCCTCTTGGGGGTTGGCTTATCTTTTTTGGATTGATGCGGTTGAAATTTGGGTTATTTATATCGTTTTATTCATTCGGTCTATTGGCGGCAGTTTTCATCAATCGGCGGAGCAAGCCTCAATCTCACTCATGGTCCCGGAAAGTCAGTTAACCCGAGTTAATGGACTGAACCAGGTTGTGAATGGGGTACTTACGATAGCTGGACCGGCTTTGGGAGCGATTATACTGGTTCTATTGCCATATTATGGCGTTATGTTGGTTGATGTAGCCACTGCTATTCTGGCCATATCTCTTCTAATGGTTATCAATGTCCCTTTGCCAGATCGAGATGGTTCGCGGGAAGAACAGCCTTCACTATGGCTGGATTTGCGGGAAGGCATGACTTACATAATAAGATGGAGGGGGTTGATGATCATAGTCGGCATGGCTATGGTAACCCACCTTCTCCTAACGCCGGCTTATACCTTGCTACCCTTGATGGTTAGTGATTTTTTTAATGGGTCGGCCGGACAGCTTGGCTTATTAGAAGGCTTTCTTGGACTGGGCATGTTAGCCGGCGGGATTATTATTAGCCTGTGGGGCGGATTCAAGCGTCGGATATACACAACCATGTCAGGGTTCATCATTTTGGGTATGGGGTTGCTGGTTTTAGGCCTAGCGCCAGCGGATTTGTTCGTGATTGCCCTGGCTGGTGTGTTGGTGATTGGTCTTGCCGTACCCCTGGTAGATGCCCCGATGATGGCAATCTTGCAAGCTTCAGTGGACCCAAAGATCCAAGGGCGCGTTTTTTCGCTTATGGGCAGCTTGCTTGGGCTGGCAGCCCCAATTGGCTTGATATTGGGCGGCCCGGTAAGCGACTGGCTAGGATTACAAACCTGGTTTTTGCTGTCTGGGATCATTTGTGTGATTATCGGTATCTCATTGTTTTTCATACCCAGTGTAGTCCAAATTGAGACGCAGCGGCTAGACCTGAGCCAGGAGGAAGTTATTTAACAAGAGGAGGAAGGAGCCGGGGAGGGAGAATCTGGTACCTTTTATCGGAGTTGTAGCTAATGACCGTATTCGTGCTATAATGGAATTAGAACATATGTTCTCTCGTGATAAACATTATGAGGCTTGTTATGGATCTTGCCCAGGCTGGTATTGCAATAAGATGCCGTTGCGGAGCCAATATAGCCGCCGACATCATTGGCGTGTTATTCGATGATCGCGGCCGGGTGAAAATAAGTGATCAGCCTGTGCGCTGCCAAGCATGTGGCGCTATTTACAGGAAGGGAGAACGTTTGCAATACCGGTTGGTCCGGATGGAGAACAACGTGCAGTTGACTTCGCAGAATCCTATCAACTGAGTAATAGTCCGAATAAATTGCGATATTACTTCTGGTCAATCGGTAAAATAATCCAACCGCTTCCGTGGCAACCCGGACAGATGCCGGTTCCCTGGCATCGACGACATTTTTTGAGATTTCCGGCCGGGTCGACGCCCTCTCCACTACAGCGAGGACAATTCGCACTTCCTTTACATCCCCGGCACTCGACGGCCCCAACCTCATTTGCATTTTCGTTTTTATTCATATGATTTTGCTTTGCCGATAGCCTCATTCAAGTACAATTATCACAAACCTGAGCTACTGGAAGAGACGAAATGTATTGACCTCATGGTCTTGTTAATTGGTAAAAACATTATTAATTGGCTTTGTTCGTAGTTATCCTAGCAGAATAATGGTCCCAAGCATAGCCGTCACCGGTAGCACATTATTAATAAACAATATTTGTTGGAGAACGTATGATAACGATGGGAATCAAGGCGATCCTCTTTGATCTGGGCGGGGTATTAATCCAGTTGGGCGGTATAAACAAAATGATGGACTGGACTGGCTGGGATCATGATAAGTTTTGGCGTTGCTGGCTGGCCTCACCAAGCGTACGCTGTTTTGAATCGGGTAAGATTACCACGGAAGAATTTGGCTTAGCGCTGGTGGAAGAATTCAACCTGCCGGTTCAGGCTGATGATTTCTTGGCATTATTTGCCAGCTGGCCTCAGGGTGTTTACCCTGGAGCGGAAGAGTTGTTAGGTAAAGCTGGGGCTTTATACCCTCTGGGTTGCCTGTCGAACACCAATTCCTTGCACTGGGACTATTTAATCGAGCGAACCCAACTGATCGGTTATTTTGATTATTTATTTCCCAGTCACCATACCGGATTATTGAAACCGGACCGGTTATCCTTTACCAATGCGGCCGATAAAATGGGACTTCAACCAGAACAACTCCTGTTTTTGGATGACAATCAGATTAACATCGCGGGCGCAACTAAGGTTGGTTTGAGGAGTTACCTGGTTAAAAACGCCATCCATGCAGGAAACATCCTCGAGGAGCTTGGCATCCTGGGTTGATTTGTCCTCCTTAACTAGCCATTGTTTTGGATGTAAACGGCAACTTCTTCCTGGCATTCTGGGCATTCATAATCAGGCACCAATTCCAGGAATCGTTCAAAATCCGCCAATGCAGCATCAATATCACCCAGATCATCCCAAATCCAGGCCCGATCATAATTGCACCAAAAAAATTCAGGATCTAATTCCAGGCAACGTTCGATATCGGCCAGAGCCGCATCGATATCACCAACTCGGGTATATAAGACTTCCCGCAGGTTGTATGTCTCGACTGAATCCGGATCTAATTCGATGGCTCGATTCAAATCCGCAAGGGCGCCATCCACGTTATCAAAAATATGAAACAAGATATCACCCCGTGCTCTAAAGGCGTTCGAATTGTCCGCCTCAAGTTCTATCGCCCGGTTAAAATCATCGAGGGCAGCTTCCGGATTGTCCAGGTAATACCATAAAGTAATACCACGCTCCAGCACGAGCCAACTGTCTTCAGGGTCCAGTTCGATGGCCCGGTTGTTATCGGGCAACAATGCATCTAAATTGCCTATCTCGCGGTTTAAGGAGACCCGATCAATATAGCGCCATGGTGATTCAGGATCCAACGCAATGGCCTGATCCATGAATTCAAGAGCGGTATCCGGATCGCTTAATTCCCAGAAATGGGTGTTTGCCAGGCCTGTCAGGTACCACGGATCTTCGGGATCTAGTTCGTGGGCGCGATTAAAATCTCTAATGGCCGCAAGAGGTTCGTTATTCATATAATAAGTTTCGGCCCGCTCGCCGAAGAACCAACTTTCATTGGATTCAAGTTCGATGGCCTGATCGAATTCCTGTATAGCTGCCTCCAATTCACCCATTTCACGCAATGTGAGGGCCAATTCAATATGGGCAAACGCATTAGAAGGATCGAGCTGAATGGATCGTTGGTGATCTTCAAGGGCGCCTTCAAGATCCCCAATTTCACGGAGAATCGCACCTCGACGCTCGTAATACTGGGAACCTTCTGGTTCTAACTCGATGGCTTGATGGATAAATTCTATTGCCGCCCCCATATCACCCATAGTCTGGAACAACCATGATTTTTCATGGTAGTACCAGGGATTTTCGGGCATTAAGGCCAGGGCCTGGTCGATAGAAGAGAGCGCCAAGTCGAAATCTTCATTTTCCATGGCCGCATAAAATGTTTCCATATGAGCTTCAGCCAACGGCCCTGGATCTTCAACCGGCGTAGGTTCCGCTGGTCGAATTTCCGTGGGTTCTGCCTGGGCGACCGCGGCCGTGGGCCTGTCGGTGGGTTGATCTGCGACCACAGCCGGGGTGGCTTTGTCCCTATTGCCTAGGAGAAAGACCCCACCGGCGCCTGCCGCAATGACGAAAATCACAAGAAGCAAACCCAGGCCGCCAAAAATAATCCAACGTCGAGCGCTTGATTTTTCGACCGGGCCTGGCTGTTGTTCAGCGAATTTCGGTAGGGATATTTCGGCTTTAGGGTGGCTTGCTCCAGCCGGAACCATTACCTCGGACGAAGGCGCCTCTTGGCTCGCAAAAGTTGGCGCCATGATTTCAGTTTCTGGGCTTGCCGACACTACTGCTGGGGCTGGTTCGACGTCAATGGAAGCTGTCTCGACTACAGTACGGATTTCAGATGCGCTTTCCAATTGACCTGGTGTGGGTACGGGGGGTGTATCGGCAAGGGCTTCGGCTGTTATCGTCTCAACCGGCTCTGATAAAGAAGTCGCTGCCAGTGGAGCCTCAGTCGTGGGTGGGGCAGGCTCCAGGCGGCTAAGAGTTGATAAGGTCGCCGTCATTTCCCCGGCCGTAGCATAACGATCATTGGGTTCCTTGGCCATGGTTTTGGTGATCAGCTGATCGATGCCCTGTGGTAGATCGGGATTTATAGCCCGGATGTCTGGAACAGGATCGATAATATGGCGCATCATGACTTTGGTTGGCGTTGAATCAATGTATGGACGCTGGCCGGTGAGCATCTCAAAACAGATGACGCCCAAGGCGTATATGTCGCTGCGACCGTCGATTTCTTTGTCACCATGGATCTGTTCCGGGCTCATATAGGCCGGTGTGCCGATGACGGAATCTCCTGTCAGGGTTATGGCACTCTCGGTTAATCTTGCGATACCGAAATCGGCTAGAAAAGCATCACCATAGTCGTCAAACATGATATTACTGGGTTTTAAATCACGGTGAACAACACCTTTCTGATGAGCGCGCTCGAGTGCCGATCCAATCCGGTCCAATATTTTCACCGTCTTATTGATAGTTATTGGACCTTGCTTGAGTTGATCTGTCAGCGTACCGCCGGTCATCAATCGCATAACCAGGTAAGGGCGGCTATCATCCTCGCCAAAATCATATACAGGAACGATGGCCGGATGTTCCAAGGCAGCAATTGTCTGGGCTTCTCGTTCAAAACGGGCGATCAGGGTTGCATCATCCATAAGATCGCGGGTCAAGACCTTTATGGCCACATCACGTTTGAATCGAGGATCGAAACCTCGATATACATATGCCATGCCCCCGCGCCCAATCTCTTCGATTATTGTGTACCGGCCGATCAAGTTTTGGCTCATAAGATCACTCCTTGCCGTTCCCGACTATCCAACTGAATAGTGTAAAACTCTCCTGCCAGGTGACGCAGATCGATAATTTTCATCTCAATTATAGGAATGAAAGGAAATCAACACAATATTATTTGCCATCAGGTACCTTATTGTTGTGGTAAATGTGTATATCTTCCTATCGTTAATCTGTAGGTCTACGGGTACAATAGGTTTAGAAGCGACCTGATAAATCGGGATCGACTGTGTCACATTATGGAGGTTATAGTGAATAAACAATCCTTCTCCCGCTTATATTTTGCCCTATTGCTATTATTGTTTGCCGCTTTGGCCTGCAACGTTGGTTCTAGTGATGATCCGACGCCAACGCCGATACCTGAATCGACGGAACCGGTACCGGTTGAAAGCCCGACCGTTGAAGAACCGGCTCCGACGGAAGCACCCGAACTCCCGGATCCGGTCCAGAGTAACCAGGTGGGTTCGTTGGATGATCTCCAAAAAGCCGTCATCCAAGTCGTTGCCCAAGGTAGCTTTGTCGATCCTGAATTTGGACAACAATTAAACGTTGCCGGATCGGGTTCTGGATTTATTATTAGCGAGGATGGCATCGCGGTTACGAACAACCACGTCGTTACGGGGGCAGCTCTACTCCGTGTATATGTTGGCGGGGAAAGTAAACCGGTCAACGCGCAAGTATTAGCCGTTTCAGAGTGTTCGGATCTGGCAGTAATTGATCTTGAGGGAGGTGGCTATCCCTATTTGGCCTGGTACGATGAGCCCATCTCAACCGGCTTGCAGGTGTATGCGGCCGGTTTCCCATTGGGGGATCCGGAGTTCACCTTGACCAGTGGTATTGTGGCCAAAGAGCAGGCTGATGGCGAAACATGGTGGGCATCTGTTGACAATGTCCTCATGCATGATGCCATCATCAATCCTGGTAATTCGGGTGGTCCTTTGGTTACCATCGATGGCCAGGTTGTCGGCGTGAACTATGGTGTTTTCAATGAAAACCAATACATGGCCATTGCCCGTGATGAGGCCCTGGCGATTCTTGATCAACTGCGCCAGAGACAGGACGTCACCTCAATTGGTGTGAATGGGAGTGCGGTTTATGATGAGGCTGCAGGTATAACGGGAATTTGGGTATCATCGGTAGAGTCAGGTTCCCCGGCTGACAATGCGGGCATTCGGGAGGGAGATATCATCACCAAGATTGAAGGACTTGTCCTGGCGATAGATGGGACTATGGAGGACTATTGCGATATTTTAAGGAGTCACAATCCCAGCGATACTTTAAGCCTTGAAATTCTACGTTATGATACTTCGGAAGTATTGGAAGGGCAGTTGAATGGGACACCCCTGGCAGTTGCCTTTTCCTTTGCAAATCAAGCCGTAACCGAGGCTGGTCCGAGTGAGGAGGGAGAAGCCTATTCTGGGTTTGTTGAAATAGCAGATGAGAGCAACACTTTGGTCATGGAAGTTCCTGAGGAATGGGCGACTGAAATTGACGGAGCGCCATTCGTTGATGACAATGGTGATTTGTTCGCCTACCATTTAGAAGCCTCAAGCAACCTGACTGATTTCTGGGAAACCTATTCGACGCCTGGAGTTTCTTTCTCTGCATCCTCGCTTATAGCGAACGATTACACGCCCGCGTCATTTTTAGACGAGGAACCGCCAACTTATGAGTGCACTTATGACGGCCGTTTTGATTACGATGATGGTGTTTACAGCGGTGTGTATGATTGGTATTATGACTGTGGCAATGTCGGCAGCGTGATCATCGAGTTAGCGGCTAAATCGACTGATGGATCGGTTCTCACCTACCTGGTTATCCAGGCTGTAAGTGATGCCGATGTGAATGCAGCCGATCATATCTTGAACACATTCTTCGTTATTGAATGAGATTCGTTTAAAAGTCTGCTACGAGTTTCCGGAAAATGAGCCCGCCTGGCTAATTTCACTGCCAGGCATTCCTTGATAGTTGTGCATAACTCCCCTGGCTAAAGAAAAGTCAGGGGAGTTTGATTTATTACTGGTAACATGAATGTGGATTGGATTATCCATATGGCTATCAACGATTTCCCCAGATGGCTGATGCAAAAAAACCTTATGAAATGTACACTATTATGGAAGAATGTTTTCATAAGCGATTTCCGGTAAGTATCGCAGATTTGTTTAGAGGACAGGGTAGCGGCTACGATGGCGTACATATACGGAATTCAGTAGCTGCAGGCTGATATTTTGGAGGGTTCAATGAGTTATGTTGTAGAAGCATCACACCTAGTCAAATCGTTTGGCAGCGTCCATGCCGTCTCTGATGTGACTTTTTCTGTCGAGAGAGGGGAAATATTCGGCTTGCTCGGTCCAAATGGAGCCGGAAAGACGACGACTATCCGGATGATCTTGGATCTCTTTAAACCGGATTCAGGCACCGTATCGATTCTTAGTGGGCCGATGTCGGAGGAGAAAAAGAGCCGTATTGGTTACATGCCTGAGGAACGAGGGCTGTACCAGGATATCCAACTTGAGAAGTGTTTGTTATACCTGGCCTCTCTCAAGGGTATGTCAGTCGCAGACGCCCGCAGCCGAACTCAATTTTACCTTGAACGACTTGAACTCGCGCAGCACAAGAAGAAGAAAGTCAAGGAACTGAGCCGGGGAATGCAACAAAAGGCCCAAATTATCAATACGATTGTCCATGGTCCTGAGCTGATTATCGTTGATGAGCCGTTCAGTGGACTGGACCCTGTTAACACGCAAATAGTGAAAGAGATAATGTATGAGCTGCGGGAACAAGGCACTACAATCATTATGTCAACTCATATGATGCACCAGGTCGAAGAGTTGTGCGATCGGATTTTGCTAATTGACGATGGGCGAAATGTTATTTATGGACCATTGGACCAAATTAGACGCAGATATTCTGGCCACGCGGTATTGGTTCAGGTGCAGGGTGAAATGCCGCCGATCACGGGCGTACATTCTATCACAAAGGAGAACGGCGCCTTGCTTATGACCCTGGTAGATGACGTAAGCCCACAAGATATTCTGACCCAGCTAGTTGGACAAAATATGGTTATCGAACAATTCGAGATCGCCACGCCGAACTTGGACGAGATATTTATCCGTACGATTCGGGACAAGGAAGTAGGCTAAAGGGGACTATCATGTCGAAGATCTGGCTTATAGCGCGTCACCATTTCCAAAAAGAGACTCGCAAAAAGAGTTTCTTGTTTATTCTTCTTAGCATGCCCTTCTTCCTATTGTTTTCAATTGGATTGGGGATCTTGTTTGAATCGCTGGAGAACGATAGGATGAATGTGGGCTACGTTGATCCGGGAGCTTTTCTTCGGCAAACGACCCTGGATGATGCCGATGAGGATATTCAGCTAATAGCCTTCCCCGACGAGGAGAAAGCACGGCTAGCGTTGGATGGAAATGAAATTAAGGCTTATTACCTGCTACCAGCTGATTACCCCGAATCTATTGAGATCGACCTGGTGTATCGAGACGAATCGGATGGTCGGGCCACTTCTCTTATGAGGCGACTAGTAAAGCTTAACCTGTTGGCCGGACAGTCGCCGGAGGTTGCCGACCGCCTGATGTTCGGCGCTGATGTCACTGTGTTCGCAACTGACGCGAACCGGGAATATCCTGAAGGAGGTCCGGAAGCCGGGTTGTTTTTGCCCATTATAGTCGCACTTGTTTTTGGTTTCCTGACCATGACCACGTCAGGTTATATGTTGCAGGTGATGGTCGAAGAAAAGGAGAACCGGACAATGGAGATTGTCATCTCTTCGGTCTCCCCATCACAGATGATGTCGGGAAAAATTGTGGGCGCCTTGGGCATCGCCTTTGTGCAACTAACAGTTTGGGCTTGTTTTTTTCTCATCGGTCTCTGGGTTAGTCGATCCGTCATGGATGTAGCCTGGTTGCAGGAGGTCAAGCCCGTCTACCTGGATTTGGTCAAGGTTGCGGCTGTGGCTCTTCCCGCATACTTGTTTATGGCTGCGATTATGACCCTGATTGGGGCAACCCTGGTTGATACCCAGGAAGCTGAACAGGTTGGCCCCTTGGCCTTCCTGGTCATCTTGATTCCCTTGTTCCTAATAGTGCCCATCGCTGCCAATCCAAACGGTGCGTTGGCCGTGATTCTAACCTTGGTTCCTGTAACTTCTGTTCTTACAGTGGCCCTTCGCAGTATCTTTATTGTGGTTCCAACCTGGCAGGTTTTGGCATCTTGTTTCATAAGTCTTGTTAGTGCCGGCATTGCCGTCTGGTTGGCAGGCAAGGCGTTTCGATTAAGTCTGCTTCGATATGGCCAACGGATAAAATTAAGTGAGCTATTGTCTCGCCACTCGAGCAAGAGCCTTTCTGCTTCATGACCATCTTTTTATTCTTCGGCGGAGGTAGCGATGAGTAAGACTTCATTGATTATGGTCCAAGAAATCCGAACAACGTTGCGGCGTAAAACTTTTATGATCTTTAGTTTTGGGTTACCGTTGTTGTTGGGCGGTATTGCCCTGGTGTTCATTCTGGTTAATCGTGATTCGGGATCGGCGAATGAGGTCGCCGAATCCAACCCGCCTGACCAATTGGTCCAAGGGTATGTTGATGAAGGTGGTTTAATCCAGGTTATGCCTGAAGATTTGCCTCCGGGTTGGTTGGTAGCCTTCGATGAAGTGATCTCGGCTAAAGCCGCCCTGGAAGCTGATGAAATCAATGGCTATTACCTTATCCCGGCCGATTATGCGGAATCAGGTGACTTGCGTTACATCACGGATAGTTACGACCCGATCGGCAGCGGTCTAAACAGTAGCGCCCTGGAGTGGATTCTTTCTGTTAATCTACTTGGAGACATGGTACTTGCTAACAAAGTCTGGAATCCAATGAATCTCACCTTGACCTCTATCTCTCCGGAAGTTGATGAAGAAGTTGAAAATAGCTGGATAGCCGAGTTGTTGCCAAATATTATGGCCTTGGTCCTATATCTAGTCATCATCATGACCGCCAGCATACTGGTTGCGGCTTTGACTGATGAGAAAAAGAACCGGATCTTGGAAGTTCTCTTGTCATCAGTCTCAAGCAACCAACTTATTACTGGCAAGATATTGGCGGCCGGGGTTCTAGGCCTGTTAACCTTAATGGTTTGGGTAGGCGTTCTGTGGGGGGTCATTAGCTTCGGAGGCCAATCATTGAGCATACCGGCCGGGTTTTCTTTATCTTCAAGCCTGCTTATCTGGGCAATCGTCTATGCGCTACTCGGCTACGCTATCTACGGGGCTCAGATGGCCGGCCTCGGCGCCCTTGTTCCAGATATCAAGGATTCACGAGGAC
>Ga0307379_10011116_pt1 | contig 11856 bp, 8 predicted proteins | sample UN2MG_FD_202237 | JGI IMG/M metagenome (GOLD analysis project Ga0307379, IMG submission 202237) | Soil microbial communities from Risofladan, Vaasa, Finland - UN-2 | ecosystem: Environmental > Terrestrial > Soil > Coastal area > Acid sulfate soil | place: Finland: Risofladan, Vaasa | collected... | reverse complement strand
GAGCCCCCACCACCGGGAGCAAACCAATATACATCATAATCTCTTGCTATTTTTGCACCTCGATCAGCTATCATATCTATGGAAAATTCATTTTCTTCCTTGAATTTTTGTAAGAGTCTCACGCTATCACTCGCTATTGATATTAATTTAATATTTTTGTTTTCAAATTGAGATTTGTTTTCGGTTAATAACGCTAAATGTTTTTTACAATGACTTCACCAATTTCCTCTGAAAAAATCTATTAGCACTCCCTTATAAATCTTTAAAAGTTGAGTTAGATTAATGCTATTGCCATAGATGTCTTCTGTGTCGAACAGCGGTGCTTTTGAACCAACTGACAAACCTTTCGGTCTTGGCGGTTCTTCATCAGCCATATTGATATTTTGTTCTTAAAATTTAAATAATTTTTGAATATAAAAAAAATATTAAAAAAGAAAAAGAATTTTAAAGATTAAACGGGAGCTACCCAAGGCAAGAGTAAAGAAAGACTAAGATCTATGTATAAAGCCGCGTAAATCGTTTCAAATGAGATTTTTAAACGCAATGTAGCATCTGAAACTACTAATCCACCAGCATAAGTAGAATTTATCACAATAGTAATCGCTTGGTTAAGTATTTGGCTGAATGAATGAAATGCACTAAAATATCGATTAGGTGCTTCTCCTATTTTTGTATATTCGTCAAGAAGTACTGGAAATTCGGTATTTTCTGTAAATATTTCTAACGAGAGGTTTACATCATAAATGGCATAGATTCCATTGTTAGTTACATCAAAAGTGAGTGTAATGTTTATGGTGTCATCAGAGTAATCTGGATCTAGATTGACACCGTGATCCCAAACTACGTCAGCAGGTTGCAGATCATGCAGATTAAAATTAAGATTCATTCCACTAAATATGATGCTTGCAAAATAACCCATGATGATTAAAACCATCAAAAATCCAAATGCTTTAAATAACTGACTTAATTTAAACTCTTTCTTAACAGTAACTCGGTATTCTTTCTTATTACGTAATTCAATAGCTTCTATTAAATATTGCATAGCTCTTATAATAGTTGAACTTAAAAGTAACCAAGCAATAACTTGTATTCCTAGAAGAATCTGAATAAGGGGTGTATTTATATAATAAGTTCCTAATTTCACACCTGGTTCAAACCCACCAAAAATATAGAACAGAAAAATACCTGAGTATAGGCTAATGAAAAAAGAAATTAAACGATTAGCGGAGGTTTCTTTAGGAAAAGCTTGTTTGAGCATTGAAATGATCGTTCCAATTATTCCAAAAATCATAATTGAAATAGTGAAACTCTCAGCAAATGTAATGACATTGAGATACTCAAACACATATATAAGTCCTAAAGGCAAGCCAATATAAAACACTGCGTTTAGAAGTCCGTGGAGGATCATCTTACCCCATTGTATTTCCATCTAATTATCACTTTTTATTATTTAATTTAATTTTTATTAGTAGATTATAAAGTTCATAAATTCTTTTGTATTTAAAACTATCAATTCAAGGATATAAAACATTGGCAAGATGCATTAAATATTTGAAAACTTTTGTTTGATGTTCCATTACAAATATAGCTAATCTAATTTTTTCATTTTTTTTAGCGTTCCTTTATTTTAATTCCTTTTATAAAGAACAAGCTGATTAAATAAAAAATACTCATTGAGAAGAAAAGCAAGGTAATCACCACAGGATTATCTTCATTCGAACCCGAGAGGAAGGTTCCGACAAAGATTGAAGCAAATGCCGGGCCTAAATACGTTACAAAATATAATAAACCATAATAAGATCCCGATATACTAGAAATATTTTTATCTAAATTAGTTCCAGAGACATTTATTGATTCAGCAGCTTCCTGAACAATGGAAGCACCTAATGGGATAGAAAAAAGAGTATAGGAATAATAGGAACCTAAAACTGTACTCCATACAATTATATATAACAAGATCTTTACTCCAAATTGAAGATTTCCAATTAAAAAGAATATGTCAAGCATTGAGGTAACCATAGCTACTAAAATCACTCTAAAATACGATTTTACCAATAAATTCTTCTTTTTTGTAACTCTTTTCCATAGGAAATACCAGCCAAACTTACCGAAAATAGAGATGAAAATGTAAATATAGAATTCTGAAGCTTTCAATTCAAGTAAAAATGTTTGGAAAGGAAATACTAACAATCCTAAGGTTTTTCCAGTAATTGCAATAAAAAAGCCAGCGAGAATAAACCGTATATAATTCTTATCTCCTAATGGAATTCTCATTTTTTTATATACTTCCAAGATCTTTGTTTTTTCAAGTTGATAGTTCTCTCTATTATGAAACCTTTCATCAACCGAAAAGTATATTAAAATTACAGATACCAATCCAAATATAGCAAGAATAGTTGCAGTTAATGGTATATAAAATAATAAAACTTTTCCAGAAGATTCCCACCATTTTACATTGGTAGGATCCTCTAATAAACTTTGGACAATGAGAGGGATAAGAAGTGCAAAAATTGAAGCAATTATTGCAAATGCTGAACGGATTGAAGCAACTTTTTCTCGATTCTCTGTTGTTTGAGATTGTTCTGGAAGCATCGATAGATATACACTATATAATAAAGATCGAGAGATAGAGGTCATTATGGTAACGATCCAAAAAAATAAAGCAGTAGGCAGAAAAAGAGAATTATTTTCAGGGCATTTCCAAGGGGGAAACCAAATTAAAATTGATCCGATGAACCATATTGGCAAAGCATATAATAAGAAAGGTCGGCGTTTTCCATGTTTTCCCGGCTTTTTGTTATCAACAATAACTCCAAAAATAACAGCAAAAAATGAACCAATTATCAATTGGGATGTGACTCCAATTGACACGAGGACTGAATTTAAATTAATTGTATAGACATAATATTGAAATGCAAAAACCGCTTCTAACATATTAGATAAAAGTATTCCCAAATCTCCAAGGCAATAACCAATAAGGCGTTTTCCTTTTAATTCGCGGGGAGTGAAAGAACCAATCATATGATACTAATCTCTGTTAGTTTTTTCAATCTTAATTAGCAAATTGCCGATTAGATTATGACTAAAAACAAATAGGATATCTATTAGTTTCCACCATCTAGGAACGTAGATCTCTTTCTTATTCTTTCTTGAAGCATTGAATACTCTTCTAGCAATGTCTTCTGCTTCTAAAAGCTTGAATAAGAATCCGCGTTTTTCATAATTCTCGATCCATTCAATGGTCTCAGGTGTATTATAGAATCTAGTTTTTGCGGGTGCTGAAATGATCGTTATAACATTTATCATCTCTTTCAGCATTTTGTATTCCGATCGTAGAGAATCTGCTAAAGCAATAACAGCGCTCTTGCTCATTGCATATGCCGCCATGTTTGGAACCCCCGTTCTTCCAGCAGCACTTGATGTAAATATAAGCTGTCCAATTTTTTTATTAACAGTTTTTTTAATTTGAGTTAGTCTACCAATAAATGGTAAGGCTGCTTGTAACACTAACCACATCCCGTCCGTGTTGATCGACATTACTTTTCTGTATTCTTCAAAAGTCCCGTTATTTGTAATTGAACATTTACTACCAATGCCAGCGTTATTGAATAAGATATCAATATATTTTTCTTTTTCTCCAATTTTATTTATCGCATTCCTAATCTGGTCCTGATTTGTTACATCCATTTCATAAAATTCTACTAATTCCGCCCCTAAATCCTTTAAATCTTGTTTTAACGAATCAATCTTAGGATTAGGCAGATCTAAAAGATACATTCTCATGCCAAGAGGTGCAAATTTTCTGCATGCTGCACTACCAATATCTCCACTTGCACCTGTTATTACAAATACTTTACTTTTATACCATTTCTTTTTCATTCATCAACACTTTTCAAGTTTCTTTATTTATAATCGAAAGAAAATTTAATTTATCAAATAAAGCATTTCTGTTAAATTCAATCAATTTTTTTTAGCGACCTTAAAACTATTATATAATAATTCTTAAGTAGTATTGATCTCATAATGAAAATTTTAGTTACTGGAAGCGCTGGTTTTATAGGTTCAGCACTAAAAGAATTTTTAGAGGAACAAGAAATTGACGTCATTCCCTTTGACATCAAGGATGATCTTCAATACAATATTAAAGACCTAGAAATGCTTAAAAAACACGTATCAGATGTTGATGGTATAGTACACCTAGCTGCTGTGAGTAGAGTAATAACAGCACAACAACAACCTCATGAATGTATTTCGACGAATATAGGAGGAGTTGCAAATGTGCTTGAAGCGGCTAGAACAAGGGGTAAAAATTCTCCTTGGATAATTTTTGGGTCTTCAAGAGAAGTGTTTGGAGAACCGTTAGTATTACCTGTTTTTGAAGATTCACCGAAAATTCCAATTAACATCTATGGCCTGTCTAAAATTACTGGTGAAAAGCTCTGTGAAACATATGCTCGATATTATGGTTTAAAAGTTCGAATTCTAAGATTTTCAAACGTCTATACTAGTATTAATGATCATATGGATAGAGTAATTCCTAAATTTATCCTTCAAGCATTAAGAGATGAGGATTTGTACATAAATGGTACTGGTGAGGAGCAGTTTGATTTCACTTATATATCTGATACCGTATATGGTATTTGGGGTTGCATTCAAGAGATTGAAAGAAAAGATTCTGTTCTAGACGATTTTAATTTGTCAATCGGCACACCAGTTTCCTTGAAAAAATTAGCAGAAATTATAATCGAAAAAACAGGAAGTAAGAGTAATATTATGTTTAATGACTCAAGGAATTACGATGTCAACCATTTCTACGCGTCACCTAAAAAAGCTAAGGAGAAATTAGGTTTTACTCCCACAATATCCATTGAAAAAGGCATCGAGTTAGCAATTCAAGATTTACAAAAAATTGTGTAAATCAAAAATTAATAGGATATGTTCCATAGTCATCAACCGCCTTGTTGTATGCTAAAAAGTTTTTTAACTTACACCATTTTGTTACAGAATGTGATGATGAAAATACGTGACCTCCTTCTTTAGATACATTTTTTAGTAGATATTTCACGTATTCAGTAACTTCTTCGGGAGTTCCATGAGTTAATAGCGGAATGGGAACATTTCCAATTAAAATCAAATCTTTTCCAAATTCCTTCTTTATCTCGACTATATCATTCCCCGCTGCCGATTCTATTGGATGGAGAGCATCGATTCCCATTTCTACAAAATCTGGAAGCATTTCCATTACATATCCACAAGAATGCATTAAAATTTTACCTCCAAGACCATGTATCTTTTTACAGAACTTCTTAATGCTTGGTTTAAAAAATTCTCTAAACATTCTTGGCGAAATGATGCTTGTTCCTTTAAGACCGAGATCATTAGTCATGTGGATATATTCACCTCCATCTTCAATGATTTTTTCTCCTACTGCAATGGCATAATCGCTCATTTCATTAACGGCTTCTTTAATAAAACCTTTATCCTTTATCAATAACCTGAAAATTTTTTCAAACCCAAACATTCCACATAATTCTTCAAAAAATCCACATCCATATAAGAAAAAAACTGGTACGATGTCAACTTGTTTACAGGCTTCAATTGTTCTTTTTACTAAAACATTATTTCCTTGATGATTAGCATCAAATTCTATATATTTTTCCCAATCTTCAGGAGATTGCAAAAAACCATGTCTTGTGTGAGCTCCATCAGGACTGGTACGCCATACAAGCCTCCCATTTGGTCCTAATACCACTTTATTTTCTTCTTCGGCATGGAAATCTTCGAAAATCTTATTCTTATAAATCATTGGTATACCGGGAGCTGCAAGATACATGTCATAATTAAACTCTATATGAATTCGAGCAGTTTTTTTAGGGGTTCCAATCAATTTTTCAAGACCTCGAGGATTTGTAGCGATTTGTTCCATTTGTGAGATTAGAGAGGGTTTGTGATGATACATATCAATCATCTGAGGCGTGAAGAATAATATCGCAGGACTTCCTAGTTGACCATCAATAAGGGGATTTAATTCAGGAATTTCAATCGAAATTTCAAATTTAGGTACCCTATCCGGGATTTCCCTATTAAAAACCGCTTCCACGCGCTTAAAAGAATTCCATTCAGTCATATTTATTTGTAATATGTACGATATTTTAAATTGTATGAATTAATAACAAGACGTTATTAAAAATAAAATATCCACGAGCTAAATTTAATTTGTTATTTCATTTAATCTAAGAAGATCGTGAAACCACACTTTCACGATATTTCAGATATATCTCTGTAACATCTATTTGGTATTAAACATTCTTAACAAATTGAGTTAAAAGAAGTAATAACCAATAACTCTCATTTCTAATCAGAAATTTTTGAAAATTTCCTCAAATTCATTTGAAAAAGTGGACAAGCTCAACAAATATATTTAATAACTAATATTTTTATCTACTGTTTATCTGTTAAATTTAACAAATAAGTATAGGTATAATCGTTTGAGTTTAAAATATCGAAACCATAAAAAAATAGAATTCTTATTGTTTTTGATATTTATCATGGCTTTTTTGGGAAATTTCGAGCTAATTCTATTTGGTTTTGATAATCATTACTCTGAAGATGTTAAATTTAAAGAGAATGACAAAAATTTTGAATTGGATGAGAGATTGAATACAGCTTACTATGATCCCAAAGGAAAACCATTAACTATTATCCAACATGCCACCATTTCTAATACTTTTTTTCCCTTCTCTTTACCAAAAAACGTGAGTTTCACGTTATTAGAAGGCTGGACTTCTAAAAATGTTACAATAGATTATGATGGAGTTTCTCATAATAAAGATTGGACAATAAATGGGTCTTTTGATGCAGGTGAAGACCCATGGATATACGATACATCTGTTCCAACGAAAATCATTCACGATCCTTGGCAACCCGAAAACGTTAAATTGAAGGTTGATAATGGTATCACTCTTTCCAAAGGGGATTTTGGTTACTTTGAAGAGAATGTCACAATTACGGAACCGCTGTCATCTAATTCAATTGCCAAGTTATCCATGGATTATTTTTATTCTGTCGCGATTGGGGGAATGGCATTACCTAATATTGTTGCCTTTATTTCTATTGATATTGGGGGGATTAGTAAAAATGTCAGTATAAGTTTCGCTGATTTATTCAAGGATGGTTGGATAAAAATGAGATTAGATTATGACCTTAATCTTGCTGGTCAACAACTTCCTAAAAATGCAACTATAAGGGCAGGAGTATTTGTAATTAATGATATATCTATGACAGGAGCAAGAGAACATTTCATCTCAATTGATAATATTCAGTTTGAAGTTTGGACAAAACCTAACCAACCTAATTTAATGCTGGCCAAAGATGTTGAATTTGATCAGGAATATTCCTATGAAAATATCACATTTGGCAGAGGTAACTCTTTTATCGACGTAGAAAGAAGTCGAACTGAAACTAGTGATATAAAATTTACTATCTCAAAAAATCCCTTATGTACTGAAGAATTACAAATATATAACATTACAATTACTTCAAAGGCATTTAAAATTTTTAATTCAACAATGAACGGATTAGAAGGTTCTGAATTTGTAACTAATAATCAAATAAATTGGCAGACTAAATGCTCTTTTATTATTCCTTATGGTTATTTAAATAACTGGGCTGAAATAATAAAGCCTAGTGATTGGAATGTCACATCTATAATAGATGGATATAGTATAGAAAAAAAAGGAAGTTGTACGGGATTTGATCTTGGATTTGAGACATTAATAATACCACAGAATGTATTAGAATCTGGTATATGGACAATTAAGGCAGTTAGTCAAAATTATATTTCGAATGGAAGTTTGAATGTCCAGATTGGAGCGACATATGCTAAAGAGTCAAGAATTACTATGGGGGATACTTTTCAAATTAATGCGACCTTAAACAATACAGTATCTTATCAATATACCCACATGAATTGTACCATCGAATTTCCTAACGGATCTCTTTATTATCGAGGTGATAAAGAGTTAAATTCTTATGATGTCGAATTTGGGAGTTTTACCGTAGGAAAAAATATGCCAGTTGGTAGTTATAACGTGGTATTGTTATGGACAAGTAATCAATCTGATTTATATCGTGATAAAGTGGGTTATTTGCAGTTTTATTTTGATGTATGGCATCACACAAATCTAACAGCCGTAGATTCTTATATAGAAAAAGTTTTGGGAGAGCCACTTTTAATAAAAGTTAAGTTCACAGATTATGATTTAAATACAAATATTGGTTTTGCTCTAATTACTTATAATTCTACATTAGGGATTTCTGGAACAATGATATATTTTGGGTCAGGGATTTATGCTATCGATATTGATACAAGCGGATTTGAAATTGGAGATTATTTTTTTTCTTTTAATGCTAGTAAGTCATTCTATGAAAACCAAACAGTGGATAATTTAATTCATCTAAAGGTCGTTCCACAACCTTTAAGTTTAGAAGTACCCCATTATGCACTGGAGGGTAATGCAAATAGCATTATTTCCTGCATGATAAATGTTACTGGAGCAATAAGCGGATTACTACTATCTCCTGCAAATATTTCAACTGATTGGTTTAATTCTTATAATATAACAAATCATAATAATAAAACATACACCTTAGATTTTTCGACATTTAATATTCCTACCAGTGGGCATTTCGAGTCTTATGACATAGAAATTTTCGCTAATAAAACAAATTATGGAAGTACAAGTGATTTCATAACAATATTAGTTCATCCAATCTCGACAGTAGCCAATGTTAATAATTCGTTGGTAACAATCAACTCAAATGAAATAGTAAACTTCAAAGTAAATTATACCATTGAAGGTTCGAATGAACTCATAATCGGTTCTAATTGTACAGTAACTTGGCAAGGTTCTTCTATAATTAGTCCTGTATCAGATGGATTTAATATCAAGTTATTTACTTATGGAATGCCTGTTGATTATTATTCCGCACTTATAAAATTAAATAAAGCAGGATTTGAAGATGCTTTCGAAAGTGTTACTATTATCATTCGAACACAGAATGTTAATCTAAACATATCAATTAACAATCAAAACATACCAGAGAATTATCTAATTGAGGTATCATTTAATGACCTTATTTCCATTTCTTGTAGAGCTTTTGCTGAAACTGAAGGAATATATTTATCTGGAGGAACTGTAAAATTTATACTTGATTTTCATGAAATTGACCTCACAGAATCTTTTTATTATTGGTATAACGAATCTCTTGGCATTTCAACTAATCTCTTTTCATTAGGGATTAATTATGTTTATATAAAATTTGAACTCTCAAATTATACAACGACTACATTTTCTTTTCAAGTATTAGTCAATCAAATAAAAATCAATGTTAAAACAATTGATTTTGATAATTCTATAAATGTTTACTCTGGAGACCGTCTAACAATTTGGATTAATTTAACTGAATCTGGTTCAAATATAGCTATAAATAATGCCACAATTTATTGTTATTGGGAATTTGGTACCTATTACTTTGAAAATACTGAATATGGATTATATAAATTAGATCTTGATGTGTCGACAAATATTTTAGGGACTCATCGATTTAATCTGGTTGTTACCCCAAAAGAAGATATATATAAAACCACTGAATATTCATTTTTAATAATAATTTCTGAAAAACCTTTGCCAGATTATGTTTTTTGGATTGTATTTATAGGTCTTATCCTAGTTATTGGAATTCTTGGTTCCTTTAGCTTAAGATCTTATGTAATACTACCAAGAAGAAGAAAAAGAGAGTTGATAATTGCCGACAAGACTCAACCTTTTAAAGATATAAGAAACATTCAAGCCGTCCTTGTTAGCAGTAGATATAGCGGAATTTCTCTTTATAGTAAAACATTCTCAATTTTAGATGAAAATTATATCACTGGCTTCTCGGGTTTTATTCAAGCGATTACGATATTAGGCAATCAATACACGAAAGATGGATTAAAAGTAGTTGATATTGAAAGTAGTCCAGAAGATACTGATGAGAGAGATAGAGAAATCAAAGAATTGGATTTTAACTTTTTCCATTCACTAATCTGTGATTATGGAGATCTTCGTGTAGTCCTACTATTGAGAAAACGGAGTTCTGAGCGATTGAGAGGAAAAATAAATCTCCTCACGAAAGAAATTTATTTACAGAATAAAGATTTAATCAATTCATTTAAAGGAAATATAGAACCGATTAAATCAAGGGTGGAGGAGGTAGTCTATCGACATTTAGATCTGTACTATAAAAATCCTTTTGAGCTGAATAAAAGCAAACATTATCATTCAATAAAAGTCTCAGGAACGCTAAGCAATTTAGAAATTAGGATTTTAAACGTCCTTGAATTTAAATCAAAATATAAAAGTCAATACTTTTTGGAAGATATAACTAGTTTAATAGATGACATAAATGATGATGAGAATATCATTGCGGTAGAATCTCTCATCAGTCAAAAAATGATTATACCAATTAGATAAGAAGAATTATCCTTTATTTAGTAAGTTTTCAAATCCTATATAATTGATTTTTCTAATAATATATTTTTTAGCACTTCCACCCCACTTGATATTATTTTCAATAGAATGCAATAATAATCTTAAATTAATAACTCGTGTTCCTCCAAGAATATCAATTCCTCTTTTAAATAATGGATCTGGTAAAAATCCCGCTGTTGGACCTATCATTGAAATCTTTTCTGCATCTATGCAGAACTGCAGAATCTCATCAATGGTTTCGTTCATTACTGTTGTGCTCGTTATCAAAACTTTATTACAAGGTTTTAATTCCGAAGGATCTAAAGTAACTCTCCAATTCAATCCCTTTTTCAATAATTCCCTTTTTTTCTCAATTACAATCAATTTATTTCTTATCCTTTCTATATGATTAACTAAGGGTGGAAAGAAACCTACCATTCCTACAATGTCACCTTTATCAATTTCTAATAAACCTAATGTGTCAGAAGTATCCTCAAAATAAAAGCCACTTTCTTTAAAAAGAAATTGACTTATTGCATTGATACCTCCCAGTCCGAGAGATTTACTAAACAAATCCTTAGATTCAAACATTTTGGCTAAAGTTGAGGTTTGCATCCCCTTATAGTGATTTGAATTTAAATTATAAAACTGGTGTTTAACATCAGGGGTTAGATTAATAAAAATAATTCCTATTGTAATCTTCTAAAGCTACAGCAGCAAAATTTGAATTATTTTGGTTGGACTCCTTCTTTGGAACTATAATATCTTTAATTCTTGGGATGGAAATTCTATCTGCAATTCTTTCAATAATCTTAACATAATCTAATGATATTGACACATATATTTGAAATTATAAAATAGCTTAAATCTTTCTATTAAAAAAGTTAGATAAAGAATTCAGGCGAACTCTTATTTAATTAAAACTTCTAAGTTTCTTTTTAGTCTTGGAAGAAATTTCATTCCATAAGAGGAATCAAACATTTTAATCTTAGAACTCAATGCCGATATTAAGGTATCATTAAATTCTCCGTTAAGTAACATCTTGGTTTCTTCCTCTGACACGTCCTCAAATCGACCAGCCTTTTTAATCTCTTCCGAATTTCCCGGACATAAATATTGACATTTCATGCAACCCATAAGAGCATTATGAACATTCATATCCATCCATTTTGGAAATTCTCCATCAATTTCATTATAGAGTGATAAACATTTTCCAGCATCAATTACAAAAGTATCTCCTCTAATTGCGTTTGTAGGACAATTATTTATGCAATAAGTACAATTTTCGCACTGTTCCATCATTTTTAGCTCATGCCAAGTATCGTGTTCCATTTTATAATTTGTA
>Ga0307379_10011115_pt1 | contig 11856 bp, 23 predicted proteins | sample UN2MG_FD_202237 | JGI IMG/M metagenome (GOLD analysis project Ga0307379, IMG submission 202237) | Soil microbial communities from Risofladan, Vaasa, Finland - UN-2 | ecosystem: Environmental > Terrestrial > Soil > Coastal area > Acid sulfate soil | place: Finland: Risofladan, Vaasa | collected... | reverse complement strand
CCATCGGCGCTGACGGCCACGTCTTCGGTCACCTCGCGCTGTGGGGCACCTGCCACATCGGTCGCCCCGGCGTGTGCCTCGAGCCGCCGCGCAGCTCCACCGGCTACGCCTACTTCCTCAAGCCTGACGCCGTGCTGTGCGACGACGGGACCTCCGTCGCTGCTGGCCGGCTCACCCTGGGCACCGGCCACGCACCTGTCGGGCGCGGCGTCACTGCTCAGGCCGCGGCGGAGCACTACGACCACACCGGCAGCGTGGTGGCTGACGCCATGGTCGGTGAGGATGAGCACGGCATCTGGCTCGCCGGGCGACTCCGCCCCGACGCTGACGAGCTTCGGGTCCAGCAGCTCCGAGCCGCTGACCTCTCCGGTGACTGGCGGCCCATCGATGGCAGCCTCGAGCTGGTCGCTGCCCTCGCGGTCAACGTGCCAGGGTTCCCGGTGCGGGCCACGCAGGCAGTGGTGGCCTCTGGCACGCAGGTGGCGCTGTTCGCTGGCACTCACCTGCGCTCTGGCTCGAGCGACTGCGGCTGTGACGGTGGCAGCGTGGAGCTGGTCGCTGAGGTGCGGCGCCTCGCGGCGATCGTGGACACCCTGGGGCTGGCGGCCTCAGCGGTGGACGTGGTGGCGGAGCGCATCGCTCACCGCTGACGCTTGACTGGTGCTAGGCACCTAGCATAGAGTCAAGCCATGACCGAGACCCAGAACCTCTACCAGAGCATCACCCGCCCCGGTGATGCTGCCATTAGCCGGCGCATCGAAGAGGCTGACGCCGCCTACTGGAGCGCCTACAACGCTTTCACCCCTGCCGATGAGCTGGAGCGGCTGAGCGACGCGCTGATCGATGCCCAGCAGGCCGCACGATGAGCACCCCGAGCGAAGGCTGCCTCCGGCAGGTCATCGGAGATGCTCATGCTGCTGCTGGCGGCGAGATCGAGTACCGGGTTCCCATGGACGCAGACTGCGGCGCGACGAGTGATCGCCTCTTCGACCTGGCTGCTGAGATCGGCCAGCACGTCAACGTGGGCAGGGTCGCCACCCGCACGCTGCTGGTGAGGGCAGACCGATGAGCACGCCGCAGACGTGGACTGGCCCGAGCGCCTACGACGCCGCGGCCACTGCCCGCGAGACCACCGCCTACGGCCAGAGCGCCGAAGCGCGCCGCACCTATCTGGAGGTGCTCGAGGACACCGGCGACTACCAGCTGGCCTCTGACGCCGCCGACATCACTGACCAGGCCATGACTGAGATGGAGGACGAGCGATGAGCATGGATGCTGTGGACGACCTCGAACACGCTGAGGGGCTGATGGACCCAGCCCAGCGGGCCACGTACTGCCGGCCCACTTGCCGAGCCGACGGCGAGGCCGACTGCCTCTCTGGTGACTGCTGCGGGTGCCCCTGCCACCATCGGCAGCCAGTGATCCCGGCGTGGTGCCCCACGGCACTCGCCGCGTGGATCGGTGACGACCCGAGCCTCTACCCGGACCCCGACACCCGCGAGGGCCAGGCCCTCATCCGCCTGTGGCGGCTCATCATGGATGGATGCGATGAGGAAGGGGTCGGCCCTGGCAGCGGTGCCGACGATGCTGACAACGCCTACCAGACCCTCGGCCGCTTCGGGCTGATCGTCGCATGAGCCGCACCGTCTGGTACTTGACTAGTGCTAGGCACCTAGCATAGGGTCATCACATGACCGAGACCGAGAACCCCACAGCCACCCGGACTTTCGCCCAGGCCATGAAGGCCCACGGAGTCACGACCACGAACTCCAGCATCTACGAGGGGCACCGCCGCACCACGGTCGCCATCGACGGTGAGACCGTCGGCTGGGTCGACCGAGGGCCAGGCCGGTGCGGCTGGGCCGCCACGGCCAGCACCTCGCAGGGCAGCATCGACCGGGGCGATTGGCACTCCACGAAGCGTGAGGCCATGACCGAGGTCATCGCCTTCGCCGACGCCCGCACCGCCGCAGCGATCGAGCAGGCCACCCGATGAGCGCCCACCCCGAGGTGCGGCAGTCCAGGCGAGCCAGGAGCACTGGCACCGTCGTGCTGGTCATCGACTCGCACCACCCCGACGCCTGGTTCGCCGACGACGGCGGCCGGTGGGTCACCGTCTGCGATGTGCATGGCGGCAACGTGAACCACGACACGCTCGCCCTCGCCCGCTCGTGGGCATCCTCGCCGGAGTGGTTCTGCGATGAGTGCTCGGACGCCGAGGCTGCCCGATGAGCAGGCGACCGTGGAAGCGATGCACGAGGTGCGGCGGAATCTGTCACTGGGACGGCGCCGCATGGTGGTGCGACGATCACCCCGACTACCCAGGCGGGTGCGGCACCGAGTGGACCGAGGCGAACGGCCCCAGGGCCGAGGCTGCCCGATGAGCTGCTGCACCTGTGGGCATGACCCGCACCGCCTGGTCTGCGCCACCGTGCTGGGCATGAGCCGCACCGTCTGGCGTCACCCTCTGGACCCGGAGACCCCGCCGCTGGTCCAGCCAGCAGCACGAGACCCTCACGCCACGCGCGCGCTCCGCACCGTGCTATGCCGCCGCTGCGGCCATGACTGCGGGGTGCCAGGCGCTGTGCTGTGCGCGAGCTGCTGGCCGCTCGTGGACTCTGCCACCCGGCTGCTGCTCACCTCCGGCCACGACCCCATCGACCCCACTGTGGAGGTGACGCCATGAGCGTCCGCGAGATCCCCGACGGCTACTCACCCGACCCGGTGCTGTGCGACGGCGAGGGCTGGCTGTGGTGCGGCTGCCATGGCGGCCCCTCGTGCACCTGCCAGGAGTGCCCCGGCTGCTCCGAGTGCTCGCGCTGCCACGACTGCGCCGGCGAGGGCTGGCTCGATGAGGACTGCCACCTGCCCGGCTCACCTGCTGGCGAGTGCCCGCGCTGCGACGGCCGAGGGTGGCTCGAGCAGTGAGCGCCGTCACGATCGGCAAGAACGAGCGCGGCGCCTGGTGCGTCTACATCGACGGCCGGCTCATCTCTGACCACCGCACGCGCGATGGCGCGGCCACCTCAGCGAACCAGCTCATCACCATCGAGCAGCTGGACGACCCGAACCCGCCAGCCCCGCCACCCTGGAGGCCACCCGATGCCTGACCTCACCGACACTGCCACCGCCTACCTCGTGGTGAGTGCAGCCGGCGACGTGATGAGCGGCCTGCTCGAGCACCACGAGGCTCGGGTGATGGCTGGGACGTGGGGCTGGTGGTGCCCTGCCGGCGCGCCGTACGCGCTGCGTGAGGTGCTGCCCCCTGCTCCACCATGGAGGCCGACTGATGCCTGACCCCGACGACCAGTGGCTCATCGAAGCGATCTGGCGGGAGCTGTGGTGGGACGACGACCTCGCCTCTGCCGTGGCTGATGCTGTGCCCCTAGGGGTGAGCGGCGGGTGGATCGTCGCATGGCACGCCTCGGTGCTCGTCACCAGTGAGGCAGCCGAGCGCCTGGGGCTGAACGCCCCGATGGTCGATGGCCCGAATGCCCGGTGGACCTCTGACCGCGCCCAGCTGCTCGAGCACGTCACCGACGCTGCTGACATCGGCTCGGTGGCCCTCATCCTCGACATCGAAGCCCTGGGGTGACGCTGCTCCAGCTGGCCGGCTGGCTGCTCGACCGGCCCGCCGTGCTGCTCCCGTTGCTCATCCTCGGCCCCCCTGTGGCCCTGTGCGCCGTCCTGTGGTTCTGGCCCACTGACTGAGCACCCCGGCACCTCGAGGCCCCCCCATCCACCACCAGGGCCTCCGGTGCTATACGCTGCCGGGCAGTAGCAGCGCGAGCCTCGCACCGCATAGCGGTCGGGCCGCCCGCCATCCCGCATAGCGGGGTGCCAGGTGCTCCCGCGGCGACGTAACCGAAGCGGCCCCACCCGTGGGGCCTCCACAGGTCACATCGACCCCGAACCACCCGGAGCATCTCACTATGTTCGAGCACCTGATCCAGCTGATCGCCGCAGCCCTCGCTGCTGGCATCCTCGAGGACGACGCCGCTGCGTCCCTCACCTCCACCGTCGAGGCCCTCGGCTCCGACGAGACCCGTGGCACCATCTCCGCCGACGCGCTCAGCGCCGCCGACGAGCAGCTCACCGCCCTCTTCGGGCAGGTCCGCTCCGGTGACGTGGAAGGCATCGCCGCCGACGACCTCGAGACCATCCGCGAGACCGGCGACGCCATCCTGGCGCTCCGTGCCGAGAACGTGGTCCGCTCCGAGCAGGCTGAGGCCCGCGCCGCAGAGCTGGCCGAGATCGAGGCCCGCCTCGTGCCCGCCCCTGAGGCGGAGGCCGAGGCACCTGCTGAGGCAGTCACCGAGGTCGTCGCCGAGGCGGAGGCCATCGCAGCCGAGGCAGCGCAGGTGGCCGAGCCGGTCGCCGCCGCGGCTCCCTCCCTCGCAGTCCTGGCCGCGTCGCAGCCCCGAGGCTCGCAGCCCTCGATCGAGGCCCGCAGTGGTGCCGAGATCATCGGCCCGAACGGGCAGCCCCTGGGCAGCCTCCGTGAGCTGGCCGCAGCGACCGCTGAGGCGTTCACCAACGCCCGTGGCGCCTACGCCACCCGTGAGGCTGGGGAGCGCCTGGGCCGCATCCGGTTCTCGCACCCTGAGTCCCGCATCCTCCGAGGTGAGCGCGCCGACGCTGACAAGCTCGAGGCAGTCCTGGCCGACGCCACGAACCCTGACCGCTGGGACGAGGCGATCGTCGCATCGGGCGGGTTCTGCGCCCCTGCTGAGGTGGACTACTCAGTGCCGACCGTCAGCGAGGCCGACCGCCCCGTGATGGCTGGCCTGCCGTCCTTCGCCCTGCCTCGCGGCTCGGTGCAGGTCTCCACCCCGCCGAGCCTCGCTGACATCACGGTGAACGACGGCAGCAACGACCCGGACGCCGCCGTGTCGGTCTGGTGCAACGCCACCGACGTGGACCCGGGCGTGGACACGAAGGGCGTGCAGGTCATCGACTGCTCGGCCTTCACCACGTTCGAGGCGTGCGCTCTCGTGCGCCGGCTCCGCTGGGGCAACTTCGGGGCCATGGCCTCCCCGGAGAACGTCGAGGCATGGCAGACGCTGGTCCTGGCGGCGCACGCCCGCCTGGGTGAGTCCCGCCTGCTCGACCAGATCAAGGCGGCCTCCACGGCGCGCACCACCGGCGCCATCTTCGGCGCCTCGAGGGACATCGCAGAGGCTGTGGCGCGAGCTGCGGAGCAGGTGCGGTCCCTCAACCGGATGCGCAGCGATGCGCGGTTCCGGGTGATGCTCCCCGAGTGGGTCACCACCCTCGGCTCCGTGGATCTCCTGCGTGGCCTCCAGAGCGACCCGACGTTCCTCACCGATGCCGAGCGCATCTTCCGTGAGGCGCTGGCGAACGCCGGCGTGAACGTCACGCTCTACAAGGACACCCCGAGCACGGGCACCTCGCAGATCCTCGGCCTCGGTGCCGGGCCTGCGCTCGACCCGTGGCCGGCGGAGGTCCAGTGGGGCCTCTTCCCCGAGGGCCGGTTCGCCTTCGGCAACATGGAGACCATCGACCTGGGCGTCTACCGCTCGCCGGTGCTGAACGACACGAACGACGTGGAGAACTTCGCCGAGTCGTTCGAGGTCGCTATCGACCACGGCCAGGGTTCCGCCCTGTGGGTCACCTCCACCGTCTGCGCCGACGGCAGCTCGGCGGCTGGCACTGAGCCGGTCGTCTGCGCCTGACCCGCAGCACCACGCAGTAGCCACAGCCAGCAACGTCACGAAGCGAAGGGGTAGTTATGGCAGGAGCGTTCCAGCCCATCGGAGCACCACCGGCGTCCCCGCCGCGGACTGGCCTGCTGGCTGTGGTAGGCGGGGAGGCCGGCGAGCCTTCCCTCGAAGCGAACTGGCAGGGGGGCATCGCCCTCGAGCCAGAGCGGTGCCTTCCTGGTGCGAACCCGGCCTGGGGCGACTGCCCCGAGCCGGGGGGCACCGACCCACGGGTGGACCCCGGCACGAAGGACATCGGAGCTGCTGAGGCGACGGTGCTGTACCGGCCGTGGACTGCCTGGGTGGGCGACAGGTGCTCCACCCTCGGCTCGATGGGCCGTGACCCTGTGGCGCGCGCCCGCCGGCTCTATCAGGCCAGCGAGTCCCGCATCATGGAGGCTGAGCTGTGGACCGGCGCTGAGGCGCAGCTGCGGGCCTATCCGAACAACTTCCTGGCGAACCCGCTGGGGCCGAACTTCGAGGATCTCACCCCGGGCGGGTCCAGCCCTGGCGTGTACGCCCTGTCGGCGCTGCAGGAGGCCATCGCTGCGGGCCAGACGGGCCGCGGCATGATCCACGCGACGTGGCCGACGGTGAACCTGTGGTTCGCTGCTGGCGCGCTGCGCCGTGAGGGTGGCCTGATCCTCGACGTGTTCGACAATATCGTGGTGGCTGGCACCGGCTACGACGGCAGCTCCCCATGCTCACAGCAGATCGACTCGATCGCTGTGGACGCCACTGCTGGCACGTTCACCCTGACCATCGACGGCACCCCAGTCGGTGGCGCCATCGCCTTCGACGTGACGGCTGCGGCCCTCGAGGCGCTGGTCGCCGCAGAGGTGCCTGGCTCGACCGTGACCGGCGGCCCAGGTGACGCAGGGGGCACCACGCCCTACGTCATCACCTACGGCGACTGTGAGCCGCACACGACCGTCACCGACCCGGCGCTGCTCACCGGCGGCGCCTCGACTGCTGATGTGACCACGACGCAGGCAGGTGGCCCCGGCACCATCGACCCGACTGGTGAGACTGCCTGGGCGTACGCGACGGGCATCGTCCAGACGAAGCGAGACCAGGCCCTCAAGGTCGTGCCCGACACCCTCGCTGAGGCCATCCGGCTGGACACGAACGACGAGGAATGGCGCGTCGAGCGCATCGTCGCTGCGTGGTGGGACAACTGCGTGCAGGCCGCGGCGAACGTGAACCTCTGCTCGACCTGCTGTGAGCCGGCATGAGTCCCGCCATCGTGACCCCAGGCGACTGCGCCCTGCCACCCTCGGCGCAGTACGGCTCCATCGCTGGTGAGTCCGCTGCGTTCGTGTTCCAGGTCGGGCCGGTGGACCCGATCGGTGCTCCTGGCCCGCGCATCGACATCACGCCAGTCTCGAGCCTCGTGGTGACGAACACGAAGGCCGTCACGATGCGCCTCCAGATCGCATCGGGTCTGCGGATGCTGCCGTTCTGCGAAGGCGACTGCCAGCCCGACCTGAACCACGAGATCGACGTGGACGGCGCCGGGTTCCTCACGGCGAACCAGCTGCTCCCGGGCATGAGCGGCGCCCACGCGACGGACCCGGCGCTCGGCGGCAACGGCACCGCCAACCCGCTGGGCATCAACACGCTTCGCTCGATGGGCACCGACGACATCGTGACTGGCTCCGGCGGAGCGTTCGGCCTCCCGCTGCTCGCCCCCGGCGCGTCCATCACCTTCGATCACAAGCTGACGCTGTCCTACGTCGGCTCGTGGAACGCCACCCGCCTCGGCTTCATCCGTGGCCTCGTCACCGTGCTAGGGGTCCCCGCATGAGCCACCGAATGGTCTGCTGGCAGTCCACCACCTCGAGCGACTTCGGCAAGCTCGCCACCAGTGACGACACGACCCCCGCCCTGCCGCCTGGCACCGAGGCCATCACCGACGAGCAGTACCAGGCTCTGCTCGCCGACTTCCTCGCTGGGACGGTCCCAGCGTGAGCACCACCACCGACCCACTAACCACAGGAGGCCGTCATGGCTGATCCGCATTGCTATACCCCGCTCCAGGTGTGCGGCCTCCGGGTCGCCCAGCTCGACCCGGCGGGGGTCCCAGACGTTGGCGCAGTCAACGGCTACAGCACCGACGCCCTCATCACGGCTGGCATCGCCCTCACGTTCGCTGACGGTGACGCCTTCGAGATCAAGAACGGCTGCGGCTCCATCTGCGCCGACTTCGAGGACTGCGACCGGCTCAAGCGGGCCGAGATCACCCTCGAGCTGTGCAGCCTCGACAGTGAGCTGCTGTCGCTGCTCGTGGGCAGCTCCACGCTGTTCACGGAGCTGACCGACTCCATCGGCTGGGAGGCGCCACCCATCACCGCGCCGTGCTCCGATGGCGTGTCGCTCGAGCTGTGGGCGAAGGCGTGGAACGTGGACCAGCAGGCCCTCCCTGCCTACCTGGGCGGAGCGACGCCGGGCTACTTCCGGTTCTTCTTCCCGAAGGTCGTGTTCCGGCCTGGTGACATCACGCTGGAGAACGAGTTCGCTCGCACCCCAGTGGTCGGCAAGGCATCGGCGAATAGCAGCATGATCGCGACCGGCCCCTACGACGACTTCCCGGTCGGGGTGAGCGGTGCCGGTGGCATCACGAACCTGTACGGCTGGTTCCTCGACGGCGAGCCACCTGCCTCGGTCTGCGGCTTCATCCCCGTGCCGGCCCCGGCGTAGCACCAGCACCTCCACGGCTGGAGGCCAGCAGCCCCTCGCACCTAGCGGTCCGGGGGGCTGCTGCGCGCCTGGGCTACGATCGCACCGATGGCACGCCGGGAGGTCACCTACCAGCTGGTCGACCCGGTGACCACCCGGGCGGTCTACAACGCCCGCGGGTACGTGTACGAGGTGGGCACCCTCACGCCGGTGCCGACCTGGGAGGTGCCCGAGGGTGGAGTGCCGACGCTGCCGCCGCTGTTCACTGGCTCCGATGGCTTCGTGCGCTGCTGGGTGGACTCCACCGTGCTCGAGGTGGACCTGGCCCTGGACGACAACGACGGCCTCGCCTTCCTGGCCCCTGACCCGCTCGACCTCTACGCCTTCGCACCATTCACGGCCACGGTGCAGACGCAGAACGGCGGTGGCGGTGGTGGAGGCCAGGCGACGGTCTGCCGCATCACTGAGGTGCAGGGCATCGGTGCCAGCTACACGACCCTCGCCACAGCCCGCCGCGTGTCGGTGACGTGGGACAACGCTTCGAGCAACGAGGCGCAGCGCCCCACCATCGACGGCGTGCCCCTCATGCCCACCAGCGGCCCTGCCACGATGGTCATGGGCACCCTGGCGGCCTCTGAGCCACTGCCACCGATGACCGTCGCCACGAACCAGAACAACGACGCCGTGACCGTCATGGAAGAGGACTGAGCCATGGGCTTCGCTGACCATCCGCTGCCCGTCACGAACCCGTCGCAGTCCAGCTACGAGATACAAGACCGGGGCGATGGCACTGCCTTCGTGTCGTTCCTCTACGTCGTCAACGACGTGAACGGCACCGGCGTGTCCTGGGCCATCGACACCTACGGCGGCCTCGTGACCGGCTCGAGGGCCTCAGTCGATGGTGAGCCGATGGTGCTGTGGTGGGAGCCGCTCGACACGCCTGCTGACCAGGCCCTGGCGAACGGGATGCTGCTATCGGGTGAGGGCGTGGGCCGGTGGACCATCTCGGCGAAGATCCGCGAGCTGCTGGGCCTCCCGCCGGCATGACCGAGGCCCCTGATGCTGACCGCCCGCGAGGCCGCTGGCCGTGGCTGTGGGCGCTGTGGGCGGTGCTCGCGCTCGGCTCGTTCTTCGCCCTCGAGGTGCCAGCTCTCGTCAACGACGCCGGCGGTGACACCCTCACTGAGCAGGTCCAGTGGCTGGGCGGGTACTCGCCGTGGGCGCTCGTGGCGATCGTCGTCGGCTTCGCCGTGTGGCTCGTGAACCACTTCGTCGCCCCCGACTCCCGCATCTGGCACTACCGCCGATGGCGCCGCTCGAGGCCCGACGTGCGCGAGGATGGTGAGCAATGAGCATCAGCGACGTGCCGTGCGCGGACTGGACCACCATCGAAGCGGTAAAGGCGTGCGGCTGCCCCGACGCCGACGACGCCGACGTGCAGGAGGCCATCGAGGTCGCCAGCTCAGTGCTCTACAACTGGAGCCGGCGCCGCTTCCCCGGCGTGTGCTCCGACGTGGTGCGGCCCTGTGCGCGCACCCGTGACGGCTGGGCGTACCACGGTGCCTGGCAGCAGGGCGCGAGCTGGTCCGCAGCATCGTGGCAGCGGTCGTGGGGCTGGTGCTCGTGTAACACCGAGGACTCGTGCTCGTGCTGCGGCATCCCGTCGGTGCGCCTCGGCGGCTGGCCGGTGCAGGCCATCACCGAGGTGCTGGTGGATGGCGTGGTGCTCGACCCCTCTGCCTACCGGGTGGACAACGACACGTCGCTGGTCCGCATCGATGGTGAGTCATGGCCGTGCTGCCAGGACATGCTCGCCGCCACCACTGAGCCGAACACGTGGTCGGTGGCGTACACCTACGGCCGCGAGGTGGACCCCGGCGGGGTGCTCTCGGCGAACCTGTACGCCTGCGAGATCGTCAAGCTCTGCACCGGCGGTGAGTGCCGGCTGCCGACGAAGGTGCAGAACATCACCCGGCAGGGCATGAGCGCCGGGTTCATCGACGTGGACGCCATCGTGCAGCTGGGGGCGCTGGGTATCCCGTTCATCGACCAGTGGCTCGAGGGCCTCGACCGGGCGGCCAGCTCGAGCCGCGGCCTGGTGATCGCCTCCCCGGACATCGGGCGCCGGGTGCGCCGCACTGGTCCTGTCGGCCCCTGAGCCTCACCGCTTGACTCTGCTAGGTGCCTAGCAGTACCATCGGGCCATGACCGAGACGCAGACCTCCCACCGCAGCAACCGCTACGCCGCCTCCTGCCACCGCTGTGGCGAGCAGATCGACGCCGAGGCCGGCTACCTGTACCGAGGCTACGGCCGCGGCTCCCGATGGTTCGTGAAGTGCCTCGACTTCGCCGCCTGTGAGGCCCGCCGCACCGCCGGCTTCGAGGCGAAGAACGAAGCTCACCACGCCGAGCGCATCGCAGAGGACGCCCGCCTCGCCGCCCAGTACGCTGAGGCCGCCTACCCCGACCCCTACAGCTCAAGGGCGCAGGGCGCGGTCCGCCGCCACGCCGCTCGAGCCTTCGACCCGACGACGGTCGCTAAGACGGTGACCTTCCAGTGGGGCGACTACGAGATCACCACGGCTCGCCGCAAGACGAGCCGAGGCGCGACGGTCCGCACCACGCAGCTCGCCGCCGACGGCACCACCTACAGCGACCTGCCCGACCGCTACGCCACCGAGGCCGAGGCCGCCGCCGGGCAGGTCCGCTACTGGCGCTCGCAGACCACCTGGGCACGTGGCAACGCACCCGCCGAGCACGTCGCAGCGGTCCAGGCGTGGCTCGCCAAGGTCACGGCCTGAGCAGCTGGTACTTGCACCTGCTAGGTGCCTATGCAATAATGGGGCCATGACCGAGACCTACACCGCCCGCATCACCCCGGCACTGGCCCTGGAGCTGGCAGGCCGCGGCATCGCTGAGGCACCGTTCGACCGCATCACTGGCCCAGCCACCCTCACCCTCTCTGCTGATGAGGCCCAGCTGCTGCTCGATGACTGCGACCTCTATGGCGACACCGAAGGACCAGGGCACGCCGTCACCTTCGGGATGCGCCAGGCATACTGCCGCCTCGGTGCCAGCCTGCGGGACCAGGGCCTGCGCCCCACGGTGGTGGAGTGGGAGCCGGGCACCTATGTGCCGCTGCCGCCGCCGACGCCGCAGCAGCTGGGCACCTTCGCCCCTGGCACCTGGGTCGTGCATCCGGTGCTCGGCCGCATGGCGGTGGCCGACGTGGACCGGGTGCCAGCCAGCCGCCGCCATGGTGAGCTGGTGGCCCTTCGCAACGGCACGGCGGGAGACCTGGCCTGGCGTGAGGCGACTGAGCTGGTGACCACCCGCTGACCTGCCATGCGTGCACCTGGAGCACGTAGGCTGTGCGCGTGGCTGATGCCAGCGGCCTGCGCCGCCTCGTGACCGTGTACGGCGGCATCGTGCACGACAAGGCATCCACCTCGGT
>Ga0307379_10011114_pt1 | contig 11856 bp, 21 predicted proteins | sample UN2MG_FD_202237 | JGI IMG/M metagenome (GOLD analysis project Ga0307379, IMG submission 202237) | Soil microbial communities from Risofladan, Vaasa, Finland - UN-2 | ecosystem: Environmental > Terrestrial > Soil > Coastal area > Acid sulfate soil | place: Finland: Risofladan, Vaasa | collected... | reverse complement strand
TAACACTTTTGCTGTCAGAAAAGCCTAAATGAATGGCAAGCCCTGCTATTGTCGGCTTCTCGGGATTGGTTTTGAAGTACAAATCAATCAGGCTGATTGTTGTCTCAAGGCTCTGGTGAATTCGGGGCCTGCCGACCGGATTCGGCTGCAGCTCTTCATTTTTGGTCTCATCTGCCATAATAACGCTCATTTCTGCCTTTTTAGCCGGACTTATGTATGCCTCGTCCGGATTTAGCGGCTCCTGTGGAGTCCTGCGAACTCAAAATGCATAAGAAAGGCTGATTGCGTACCAAATCTCGGATTCGTCGCACTGCAGTGCCTCCGGCTCGAAGGTACTTTCCTTTCTATAAGTTAAACTGTTAGTTAACATTATATTTATTCCTTTTGTAGACCCCTCTCAAAACCGTTACGGTTAATCGGCTTTTTGACATTCATTTCTTTACGCGGCTTGCATTTTCTTCTATCGCAGGGAACGTAAGTCTATTGTTATGCCGTCTTTATAATTTTTGTAAATTTTTTATTTATTCCTTGACCCGAACTGCGTATATGCTATAATTGTGATAGAAACAATAAAGGATCTTGGCAATGTTAAACGATTCAAAACATCAAATCAAAAATCACATGAGCCCCAAAGGTATGCTCGCAAGCCTCTGCCAAGATCCTCGCGTTGCTGCCTGCGGGGCTCATCTTTTGAAAGGGTGGAAAAATGAAACTGGCATATTCTGACATTGAAAAAGTAGCGGTCGAAACATTTATCAATGGGATGGGCTATGGTGCTGGATATGACGCCTGCTATGGTTGTGTCAATGGAACGTGGTACGCTGCTGCATGGTACGTGCCCGAAAAAAAGACGGCAGGAGTTTTGATTTGTGAGGATGAAGAACAAGCTGCGGGGATAGCTCACGAAATGGCGAATGGTAATTCGGAATATTTCGATTAAAGCCTGCCCGCCCGGACTTTCGAGCCTGGGCGGATGTGCTTTAATCGAAATATTAACTTTTAAGATGAGGTGGAAAAATGATAGAGGCAATTAAAAACCAAAACGATGCTTATAATTTGAAAAATGAGTTTGTTCTGTGGCTTGAAGGGGAACGGGCTATTGGCTGCACAGAAGATGATATTGCAGTTACAAGCGATACGGTAGCTAATTTTATCGAGGCTTGCCGTGAGATTGATTCTATTGGCGAGGCTGAAGCAATACCGCCGGAATATGAACGGTTACAAGGTGGTGTGATTTGTGAGCTTACGAAAACACAACGATGTAAAGGCGAGCCGCGTAAAGACCTTTATATTCTTGATACAGGCGAATATCGCCTTGTTTATGTATCTTAAAGCCTGCCCGCCCTGCCTGGTGCAGCCGGTTCGAGTCCGGCTCAGGGCGTTAAACAAGTGAATATTAACTTTATGAAAGGGGTTAAAAATGGGTAAAGAAAAAGAAACATTTGAAATTGCTTATAGTTGCGAAACAAAAGACGGCGGCACTGGCTTTGGTTGCGAAACTATCACTTGTAGCTGCGAAGTTGATGCAGAAGCTATTTTTAAGCTCGTCCAAGAATGTCCTGATCGATTTGATTTCGCTCCTATTGATGAGGGCCAAAAACGTCTGGTGCAATATAATGGTCAAACCGTATATTTAGACTAACACACCCTCCCCGCTGCCCTCTGCGTAAGCGTAGGTGGCGGCGTGTAGGATGGAATATGTTACTTTAATTGAAAGGGTGGAATTATGAGTGCTAAACATACGCCGGGGCCATTTATAGCCACACTTAACGCTGTGCTTATTGATGGCAAGCATGATGGTGTATTAGCTATTGCTACTGTCGCCAACGAAGAAGAAGGTGAATTATGGTTTGGGGCCAACAAGCCAGATGACGGGACGCAAGTTGATTATGTGTTGCATGACATAGAGACGATGTTTGCCGCTCCCGCCCTGCTGGAAGCGTGTAAGCTAGCCCTTGCATCGCTAAAGTGCATACCGGACAATATTGAGATATTAGCGACGGATGGAATACCTCTCTGCGAAAAAATACAAATACTCAAAGCCGCCATCGCCCAGGCTGAGAAGGACTAAATCGGGTCCCGCTGTCGATTGCTCTCTGCGATTGCAACGAGCCTCTCTATGGCCTCGTTCTCAGTTTTGAAATGCCCCACCCGCAGCCAATGCGGCCCCGTTTTTTTATGTACATTTATCCCACAACCACCCTTGAGCCTCTTGAGCCGAACCAATAAATAAGGGCTAAAATAAGGTTTATGTTTATGTCGCCGTTGCAATCGCCATCTCCAACGCGCACGTCAAAGCCTCAAGGATCTCGTGGATAATTTTTGAGTTGTACAACCGTATTTCCTCCGTCGCAATATGTACCATAACTGCCATCAGAAATGTTACCCCGTCCCACCCCATTCGCAATATCGTACCGCCGTTCTTCGACCACAGAACGGCAATCTTAATCTCGTTTGCAATATCCTCCATTGCCATGAGCCCGCATTCTCGCGCAGCCATTATACTGAGTCGCATCTGGTCGAAATGCTCCGGCCGCATACCGCAAAGATAGATGCTTTCTTTTTCTTCATAGAGCCTGCCGGTGCGCTGTCTTATTACTATTATTATCATATTTTACCTCACGTTCAGGCGGTCGATGATGTCACAGGCCTTGATGTCCCACTCGTACTTTATTTTGATATTAGTTCTTCTTATTCCAGCTATGTCTTTATCGTAAAGTCTGTTTGTTTCTTCGATTTCTGCATCATATTTACTTCGACGTATTTTCGTAAACTCCATCGGCTCAGGATTGGACTCAAGAAGGGCAATAATATGTCTGGCCTCTCTGATATTTATTCCAGTTATATACGTCTCGTTATCTGCATCTACCATACTTACGGACACCTTCAACTTATTTAGTAACTGTATCGCTTCTTTCGTAAACTCTGTCGGCTCAGACTCAGGCTCGGACTCAAGAAGTCCAAATAATTTAGTAAATGATTCCTCAATCATCCTGCCCCAACCGAGCGGCTGCATCCGGTGTGTTTTTCTCATATCATGCAGCAGTTTAATCGCTTCCTGTACTCTACTCATTTGTCACTTCCTTTCAGGGCTTGCCCGCTAACCGTTTGGATAATTAGAACCGTGTTCCTGAACCCAACAACATACCACATAATGAAATTTTCTATGAATTTCTTCCACCGGCAATTGTATCGAATCATCTCGTATTCGACATTTCGCAAGCTCCAATTTTTCCATCAAGGAGTTGATGTCTTTTTCTTCTATGGCTATTAACCTCATCAGTCACAACCTTTCTAAAACAACGGGTAAATGGATTCGAACCGCCTCTCTCAACTGGAAGCTGAGCGTGTCGCCTGTGTCACTTCACCCGCTGTGGTTAATTTTTCTTATCACAGCATTTAATTCTTTGACATCGATACCGATATTCTCGGGATCGATGGTTTCCCATTTACCTTTTACTCTCGCATCTTTGCCTTGTTTTGAGCGTTTTGAGCGTTTTGGGAAAGGTGGAACAAAGACCATGACCAAATCATTTTGCTTTGTTATTCCCTTTTTTATGATTCCGTGACCATCCAGCACATTCAATTCGCAGGTCCATGGTCCGCATCTGAGGTGGTCCCATCCCTTTTTGATCGCCGTATTTTTGTTTTTCATTTCGTTCTCAAATCTCAATTCTCAAATTCCTTGTTTTATTGGGTTACAAATCACTTGACTCACCATGTTTTAATTCTATTTTGCCTTTAATTTTAATTACCTCAACTCCACCTCTCGTCTTTCCTCCACATTTTTTTCCTTTTAAGGGAAATAATTTAGCAAATTCTGCAATTCCATCATCATCGCACGTTCCGTCACCTCTAATAATAATCCCCAAAGACAAGAGAAATTCTGTTATATCATCGTCTTTGTATGGCCTTCGTATCCAGCCCCACCCACCGTCACTATTACGCTTAAATGATTTACTTTCCCGATAATATAAATGCCAGCCTGTGTAAAATTTAGCATTACAATATTCAGCTATTAAGTACATCTATCCGCCTTTCCAGCTTTGGTGCGTCAAGTGATTTAATGCCATATTTTTTAATGATTCAACGCCTTTCGTTTCCCTATAACAGTTCACCACGTTCCAAATATGGCCCGCCCGTGAAGGAGGTGAGAGACGAGCGGGCCCATTGGGTGATTCTCTACATATCATTCGTCATCTTCTTCTTTCGGCAGGCTTGAATATACATCCAGCTTAACCGTCTCTAATGCCCCAATAACTTCCATACCGGTCAAGTCCTCCTCCATCCTCGCTACTTCGATTACACTGCGAAGTCGGCTTATAAACTTGTCCTGGTTGATACTATTGGGGCCATCGGTCATAATTAGAACTTGTGCTGGTATGCTAAGCCAATCCTGCCTTCATCGATCGCTGGGCTGCCGTTAAAGAAGCTGTAGCCATAAGTAAAAGCGAACACATCAAATACCCGCACACCGACAACAGGATTTATAGATGTGCCCTTGCCCTTTACATCAAAAAGATAGGACACCCCCACAAACGGATCACCGGCGAGTTTCTCGGGCAGCCAGGCAGCTCCAAAGGGGTTATCTATCTCTATCAGGCCCGGCATGTGAAAGCAGCCGTATGGCCCAACTGCGAAGTCACTCTGCATGTCCTCATCGTTATCGCCTTCACTGAACATTCGCCAGTCCAGGGCAACGCCGATCTCGGTATCGTTCTGCCGATAGCCAATCCATGCACTCAGGTCGGTGTTGTGGTAGCCGAGATTCGATCCCGACAACCAGAAGGTTACGGACTCGTTCGGGTCCGCCGCCTTCGTGATACCGCATACGCATAGTATCACAATTAGTGCTAACATCGTTCTCTTAATCATTTCTTTCCTTTCAAATTTAAGCTATTTTCCTGTGCTCTTTCTTATGGCATTTTATACAAGCTGGCACAACGTCCAGCCAATGCTCTTTTTCGCAACCACGCCAATGATGGTATTCTTGGGCGGGATTCGTACAGTAATAGCACCGCTGAGTATCTGGTCGGGGCAATCTGCCAGCTCGTATTGCGTGATTTACAGCATTTTTTGCTTTTTGATGGTTCGGATAGTGGGCATTGAATTTCGCTTCTGCCTTACGCTGAATCGTCTTATACTTGGAGCTTTTTTGATAAGCGTTGCCTCTGGGGCTTTTTAGAAATCTTGCAGATGCTCTGCGATGAACTGCTTTGCCTATTTCATTTTGATTGTAGGTTTTCATGCAAGATTTGCACCAGTATTGGAGGCCATCATTTGTACTTTTGTTTTTGTAAAACTCCAAAACGGGCTTTCTTTGCTTGCATTCAGAGCAACTTTTCGATATAATTTCAGTTGCCATAATCTTTTCTTTCTGACATAAGTAAATGTTCGTACCGGTCCCAGCCCACGACTACTCCGTCGATTGGCGAGACCTGTCCTTTTTTAATTGCTATATCGTTTAAGGTCGTCATACTCGCGTTTGGCGCCCTTGAACTGCTCGAACAGCTTGTCACGCTTATCGTTAAGGCGATGCTCAAGAGAAGTATCGCCATCCCTTTTGGCCTTAACAATTCTGCGAATCGTATCTTTAAGCTCATTATCAATTCCCGTCATTCCGGCATATAATTTATCGAGCCTTTTTCGCTTGGCCTCGATAGACTTCTCGCTGCGAACGTCCAGCTTAATCCTCGATGAAGATCCGCCCTTGAATAGCCCTACCAGCTTCAATAGCCATAATATTATTGTTCCGATACTCATGGCGCTATTTCCTGTGGTTTCGTGCCGTTCTTTTTCGCAAGGCCCGCCGACCCATTCAGCATGGTATATCCACCTGAAGCCGACAGGCCCATAACGACGCCGGCAAGAAGGAAATTCTCCACGCCGGCCAGGAAGAATGCCCCAATAGTAAGCGTGATGCTTATCATCGGGAAAAATGACTTCTTAATCTCGTCTGTGCCGAAGAAGGCCAGCCGGTTAAGAAGCGCCTTAATGAACTGTATCGCAAAGCTGACGAACACAGCCATCGCCACCATGATAGGCGTTATAGTGACATCTATGTTACTGATTTGAGATTCCATTTCGATTCTCCTTAAATAGTTTCAATAATGTTCACAATTTCCGTAATGCCCCATATAATCAAAGCCCACAACGCCAGGCTGATTATCAAACCCAATGTCCATCCCTGTAATCTGCTCATTTTTCTACCTGCATTTCGATACAACCCTATTGATTAAGATTCAGCGGCGGGAACTTCCGGAAACAATCCGGTGCGTAAAGCGCGATATTGACCCTTTTTGCATACATGTCAAAATCGGCCTGATAGACGTTCCCGCCGCCGTCGGAAATATTTTAGCGCATCGGTTCACCTCCTTTCGAATAAGTTTCTGCTTCGTCATTTTATGTATCGTGTTTTTCATTGTTCTTACCAAGCGAGACTTGGGCCTCCACCTCAAGCAACATCGTTCAGTAACGCAAATTCCCCAAATAACTCGATTGCTGCTTTGTTATATGCCTTAGCAGCTTCTTCCTCGTTTTCAAAGCAGCCAAGAGAAAACCGCTTTCTATTAAAGGCAATTCGGCCATACCATTTCTTGCATTTTTTGTCCCAATAAACTCCTTTATATTTCGAAGAGCATCCTTTTCTTGGAAGTTGATTATGCTGATTTTGTGAATTTGTGGCGATTCTCAGGTTTTCGATCCTGTTATCGAGACTATTGTGATTTATGTGGTCACTAAACCCCTTATCGCCATAATCAAGTCCTAATATCATTCTGTGTATTTGTGCTGTGACAACTTTTCCGTTGGGCATGCGAATGCTTCTTACGGCATAAAAACTTTCCCCCTTTTTCTTGGCGAACCATTTGTATTGATTTAGCCATTCATAATTAGCATCGTCAACGATTGTAAATTTGCCTTGCGTAAGGGGTATCTGTTTCATGTTATCTCCAATAAGAAGTCAGGCATTGTCAACTTATTTTCCAAATAAAGGCGTGGAGCCTCCTTGCTCCTAAGCATGGGCATTCATTGCCTTGCTGCCTTTGTTTCCTAACCGGCTTTCGCCGGACGCTCACTTTGCGCTATTAAGCAGCTTCACTGTCCTCTTTGACCGTGACCTTTTCGTCCCGGGGAGTAATCGTGATCGTGAAGCCTTCCACCGTAAACTTGATTGTGCCGTCCTCAAGTCGCTGCAGGTGCTCTTCTTTGACAAGCGCTAGTAGTTTGTTCTTCAATTTAACTTCCTCCGCAAGGCAACTCTGCCTTTCACTTGCCGACTTCCGGTACGCCCTTGCGATCTTAACGATTTCTTTCGAGTGTTCAGGCGATACATCAATCAGGGGCATCTGCTCGCCTACCGGCACCCCGGCCTCATTCGAAGAGGCTTGTTTGGAGTTCTTGTTTTCCTTCTTGGCCATAGTGACATCCTTTCATTTGGTGTTTCTTATTCTACTTCCATACTCCGCGATCAACAGAGCATCCGCCGTCGCGTGTATTACTTTTTCGCTTGGGAATAATTGTTGTGCCTTCTGTTTTGTGACGTTCTTATCGCCGCGACTCTGGCATCTAAGGGCTTTTTGCCATGCGTTCGGCGTGGCGTACTCAAACGGTATCTTTAAGGCCGTCAGACAGCCAATCAGGAAGCCGAAGCCCGTACCAAACTTGAACGTCGATGATACGCCCTGTTTCGGCATGGCGTGGACCTTTTCGAGATACGCGAAACATGGTGTCTCGGTGTCCATTGTCCACTCACTTAGAACTTCGGCGATATCCGCTTGAGTCATTTTGTTGAACTGTGCAATATCTACGGAGCCGTCGCTTCGCAGCAATACCGCAGATCCATTCACTCCTGGGTCAAGTCCTATTATGTCCATAATTCACCTCATTTTCTGTTCAAAGAATCTATCCACATGAAGGTAATTAGAGTTTGGCCCTCGATCATCATTTTTGAAAAATTGGCCGGAGCCAAAACTTTTTCGCCCATCCGATTCAATTTTCGATTGAACTTAATAGCTCTTGCTTTAAAAAACCTTTGTTGCCTTTCGGGTCTGGTTTTCATCATTCACCGCCTTTCATGGTTTGCCCGTAAATGATCCTCAGGTCTTTCAAAGCACAAAGACAGCAATCATCTCCATGTTCAAGTATTGCTGCATCTAATCTTTTTATCGCTTCTTCTCTGGACATAGCTTGCGGCCCCTTTCAAATTTCAAATCTCAAATTCATTCCTCAGTTCCCTTATCGCTTTTTCGAACTGCTGCGGCACGACCCCTCCCGTACACAAACTGATACATCTAAGTTCTTTGGTATTATCCACACGGATTATCTCTCATATATTCTAGCTATGGGCAGTTTTATTTATATAACAAAGCATTCTTATCCTTCATTTTCATGTCCCGATTGAGCCACCATTGCCAGTATTCCTCGGCACTTGAAAAACCTGTTTTGTCTGGATTGAATGTTGATTTAATTGCTCTTTCCCACGCCCGGCAGATTTTCGGCCATCGCCGCAAATGCAGTTCCACTTCTCGGCTCATTGGACACAGGACACACCCCAAACGAGTGAACCCCTCATCATAAAGTGAACAATATCTAATCTTACGACTTTGAATATATTGCCAGACATCGGTTGTTGTCCAGTCGATGATTACATTCAGGTATCGCTTCGAAGTATCACGATAACAAGCCTCTACCATTTTCCGCTTCGAGCGGTTCGCTCCCTCTGCTCTACGCACACCAGTCACGACTAAGCGACCGGAACCTCCTGATTCTTTCTGTGATGAACAGCAATAACGAGCATTCCGTCGTGGAGGCATTCCGTTATATTTAATCAATTCCCACATAGTTCTTTTCGGCCTGTGTATCTCAACGTCAGCCTGTTCTTTGACGTGTCGTACTACTTCTGGTGGATCGGCCGTTGTCAGGCTGTGGTGGGCTTCATACTTGCAACCGGACCGACGAACCAAATCCAGAACAACATCAGAATCCTTACCGCCTGAATAAGCCACCCAGTAACCCTCTGGCGACTCAAAGGCTTTCAGCCGTTCAATGGCTATTTCTTCATTGCTTTTACCAAAAAGATTTTTCATAAGTTCCTTGGTATTATCCACTGTATTTTTAATGTATTTAGCCATCAGTCACCTTCCTTTCAAAATATCGGCGCTTTTGGATAATGTTTTCTTACTATTTTAACTAATCTTCTCTGTGCGGAGGCGGCGGCATCGGCGGCGGCATAGGAGGCTGCGTAGGCGGCGGCATCGGCGGCGGCGGAGGCGGCATAGGAGGCTGTGTAGGCGGCGGCATCGTAGGCGGCATCGGCGGCGGCGGCGGCGGAGGCGGAGGCGGAGGCGGCATCGGCGGCGTAGGCGGCATCGGCATAGGAGGCGGCATAGGCGGCGGCATCGGCGGCGGCATAGGAGGCTGCGTAGGCGGCGGCATCGGAGACGGCGTAGGCGGCATCGGCGGCGGCGGCGGCGGAGGCGGAGGCGGAGGCGGCATAGGCGGCGGCATCGGCGGCTGTTTTTACTTGTTCAATTGTTGCTTTTCCTTTTGCCCACGCCCTCGCAAACCTAAGAGCAGATAATGCAACTTTACGATATTTACCGGTATATTTTAGTGCGGTAGACGCACAATCACATACGACCAAAACCAATTTTTTATGTTGAGGCGATTCTTGTACTTTTACAAGTTTGCCGAGAAGCCAGAGCATATAATCTGCTCTTTCGCAGGCGTCCCAGGCAGCTTGTTTTGTGGGATATGACTTGGCCCATTCAATTGCATCTTTGCAAGCGCCCATTTTTTTTAGTTTCAGAATTACTTTTTTATCCATATCAGTTACCGCCTTTTTTATGGCCCTCTCAATATTCCCGTAATCATTTTTGTTTCTCCTTGACAACTCTTGCCCTGCGATCCTTGCCGCTCATTTCGATAATTAAAGCCGTGCTGAGCCGGCTCGCTATTCTGGAGTCAAACGCAGTCGCCAGGCGTTTGATGTCTTTATTCGAACTCACAATAGTTGACAACCTTCGCTCCTGCCTCTTGTTAAGAATTGAATAAAAAGTCACATAAGCAAAATCTGTTTCCTGCTTACTCCGAAGCCCAAGGTCGTCAATAAAAAGTATGTCGATATTTTTCAACGGCTCAATCATATCCCACTCCGTCAGCGTACTTGCCGGAGACATTGCCGAGCGAACCTTCACACAGAAATCGTCAAAGTTGATTCTTTCGCATTCGTAGCCCTCGTACACATATTTGCGGACAAGTGCCGCCATCGCGTGTGTTTTGCCGGTTCCTATGGGGCCATGAAAGAAAATATCCTGCCCAATCCCAATCTTCTCCAGCCCACCTTGTAACTCTACGGACAAATCACTCATTTTCGCATCGAGATACAATGGCTCGACAATTTTACAGATAGTCCTCTCTACCTGGTATTCCGTTAATCCTTGCTTTCTTTCCCAAACCTGGATGCAGCGATAGCACCATTTTTTAATTTCATTTCCATATCTCCATCTTGGCCTATAACCGCAATTCTCGCACTTACCACATGAGTTCATCGCCAGATCCTTTTTTAAGACTTCATTTATACTTGTTGGCATTTTGTTTTTCTCTTGTTTCTATTATTTACTGCCTTGCTCACAAAGCGAATGTTTCCTTTTTCGTAATCCCCGTTATTATTAATTCTGTCTATAGTCAAGCCACGTGGGTCAATGTGGAGCACATTTAAAACGTAATTGTAAAAATCCTGGACGTTTTCGAATTTAATTTTTATTCCCCTCCCCCCATAATCCTTGTATTGCGTTGCTCTTGGGTTGTTGCATCTCCTGACCATGTCGTACCATACTTTTCTAAGATAACCCGGCAATGTTTTGTTGTACTTATATTGCCAATTTGTCTTATGTTTTCTATTAGTTACACGATAGAGGTGATGGCATTCTTTACATTTAGTGCGTAGTCCATCTTTGTTTTTCAAACCTCTGTAAAATTCGACCAGTGGTTTATGGAATCCGCACTTAGTGCACTTCTTTTTCCTACCGGATGAAATATTCGTCTTGTCCAGAACTGCTCCCAATTTTACTGCCTCGTTCTTCATTGTCTTTGCTGCTCCAGTTTAAGATTGTATGGTAATGAGATTTGTATTTTTTGCCCTTTGAGCCGATATAGTTGTTTAGCCGTTCAATGTATCGCTCAGTTTCCGTTTGCCCGATTTTTTCAATGAGCTTTTTGTGTTCATCATCAGTGAGCATTACAAAATCGAGATATTTCTGTTTTTCGGGCGCAATACTCTTTTGTTTAGTTGTGTTTAGTTTAGTTGTGTTTAGTTTAGTTATGTTCTTGAACACTCCTGATTTTCCTGGAATTCCTGGAATTTCTGGAACGTGGCCTTTATCAACACTATTTATCTGTGTTTTTGCTATCTTTAACGCGGTTTTTGTGTCACCACCCTCTTCGTCTTTTTGGGTTTTGCTTTCCTGATTTTCCTGGAATTCCTGGAATGAATTTTTTTCAGGATTTTTTTCATTTGGAGAAATTTTTACCCATTCCACCGAAGAAGCAGTTAAAATTTTCAGCGCAAAGGCAATTTTCTTCTCCGTTGTCCTCAAAATAAACGATAAATCCTCGATCGTTGCCGGATTTTCCTTTTCGTTGAGCAATTTACCTCTTTTCCCGCCCTGATTACATCCCGCAATTTCCAGGAATTTCTGGAATATACCAAAAACCTCGTAACAGCGGGTCCCAGAAACTTCCTGGAGCCTGGCAAAACCCGCGCCTTGTGAACGGCCGTGGACCTTCGATCTGATGTACTCAAGGGGGCTGACGCGGAGCTTGTCGCCAGGCCTTGCCGGCTGGCCTTTCTCATTG
>Ga0307379_10011112_pt1 | contig 11858 bp, 20 predicted proteins | sample UN2MG_FD_202237 | JGI IMG/M metagenome (GOLD analysis project Ga0307379, IMG submission 202237) | Soil microbial communities from Risofladan, Vaasa, Finland - UN-2 | ecosystem: Environmental > Terrestrial > Soil > Coastal area > Acid sulfate soil | place: Finland: Risofladan, Vaasa | collected... | reverse complement strand
TAATATTCTTTTTCACGAGGCATACTTCTGTTTTGCTAAGTTATATTTACGCTTCTGTGCAGAGGTTAGGCTATGTACGTTCCCATGGTCTTTAAGTGTCTTAGAGCCAAGGTGGTCTACAAAGGCGTTACATACCAAAGCATGCTCAACCCCAATATGTTTAATTTGGTCTGCATATATGTTATCAGAGTAATGGAAGTCTACGTCTTCGTCGAAGCCACCAATCTCATCAAACAGTGAACGCTCCATCCCTATACACCAGCCCGCTACCCTTCCCCCTATCTGATACCCTGCCTTTAGTACATTGCCACTCTTTGTGGGGTTGTTATAAATCCTTGTGGGGTGTGATAGATTACAATAAGGGCTCACAGACCGAAAAGAACCAAACCCCTTAAAGAGTCTTCTTATAGAATCCCGATGGAAGATAAGGTCGTTATTACAGAACAGTATATGGGCTGCACTTAACTTAGAAGCCCCAAGGTTTAAGCACTTATTGTAATTAAATTTAAAATCATAATGTACGGTCTTTATATTGCCCTCTATGTGGTTAAACATTTCTTCGTACAAGATGTCACGATTCTCTACAATAGCTACGTTAAAGTCTATGTTATTATCCGATGCAAGCAAAGTGCCAACAGAGTCAAGCGTAAGCAGTAAGTGGTCGTTTGTCTTGGCGTCAGACACAAATACTACATCAAGGTTTAGCCTCTGAGGTTTTTTCGTTATAGTCATAGTAATACAGGACTTTATCTATCTTAGCTTGAGAGTTTAACAATTTATTTACCCTTATGGCGAAGTCCGTGTCCTCCCCAAAAGAGATGTCTTTATATGGCACTTGTAAGGCTATATCCCTCTTTATGCACATCCGATGGTTGGGCTGACGCTCATAATGGTCATGGAAGTCTTTATTCCCGTTTCTGATATCGAAGAACACCTCCTTCCCTTTACCCTTGTTTATAGAGCAAACCTCTTTAAAGACAACTACATCACAGCCTTTTTCTATCCCTGCGAGGAGGCTTTTAATATAATCGCCTGATACCCTATCGTCATCATCGGCAAAGATGACATAATCCCCCGTGGCTATAGAGAGAAGCCTGTTGCGCTTTTCCCCTATAGACATACTCTTGTTATCACCAAGCCATAATACCTCTACATCTTCGGTAGCCTGATTACATACCTCTGTAATGAGCCCCCACATCCTCCTTGATAGGATGGTACATATCAATACACTTAGTTTCATAAGAAAGCCTCCTTGAATTTATCCGACACATATCTAAGGTATTTTTTGTTTCTAAAATACCCATACCCCGCTAAGTTATTCACATCAACAACATATATCTCACCGTCAAAGTTTGACCGCAATACATCAATCTCACCAAAATCAAGACCCATTAGACGAGAGAATGTAAGGATGTGATTGACTTCTTTTTTACTAAAATAACTGGTTTCAACATAGTCGTAATTATATTGACTAAACCGAAATGGCTCATTATCTGGCCTACTCTTTAATAGGCACAGTATTATCTCGCCCTTACAGATAATAACACGATAATCGTTAAGCATCATGTAGCCATCCCTTGTATCAACCCACCTAAAATATCCAAAACCAAGCTTAGGCTTACGGGGGCATAAGACGAACCTTCCGCTATTTGTCCCCTGCTTTAAGGGCTTCTCAACACACCATCCCTTAAACTCCATTGGGTTAACAGACAACCCACGCCCAGTAACAGCCTCCCATTTACTATCAACATTATTTTTTAACACATTGTTACACCTTCCATTTATAATGGTCTTTGTCGTCTTGAGGTCAAATTCATGTAACTCTTTTTGGGATGAGTTAAATACAACATCATAAGCATCACCCGTATTATACGTACACGGATAACCCAAATGATCTAATATCATCTTAACCTTATAGTGATCTTTAAGCTTATCGGGGTATATTAAGATCACGTAGCTTCTTTTTTATGTAAGAAATTGCAATATCATTTGCCCTTGTATTAGAAGACTTGCCTATTCTATCACGATACCCCCCAGTGAAATTAAAGTATCTAAACTCATATCCAAGCAGCGCAAGCCTTATAAGCAACTCACCACCTTCTTTGTTTATAAGATTAGTGTCATACTTTTCCTTTTTTACAACACTCGTCTTAAGGCATAAGCATCCAGTCCCATCAACTATATGCCTCCCTGTATCGGTGTAAAACTGATGACAATGTCTGACCTTATCAGACCATATATTCTTTATAATATTAGCCCTTATATCATCTGGAGGCACTGGTATCATGCCACCACCATTACAATAATTCACATCTGAAAGGTCTCTCTTGTACCAATTCTTTATATAATCCTTGTCGACATAGTCATCAGCACTACACATGATAAAAAAATCAGAATCTATCTCACTGATTGCTATATTCATCGCATTAGCGAGCCCATGGTTATGTTTAAGCCTTATAATCCTAAGGGAATTAGGGCTATATCTCTTTGTTAGTATATTATATGTCCCATCAGTAGAGCCATCATCTATAATTAAAAGCGGGGCTTGTCTTATACATGAGTCTATGGCACGACAAACAGTGCCAGCCATATTGTATGTCGGGATTATTTGTGTAATTTGTGCCATTTAAAATATTCTTTAGCTATCTTACCATCATATGTTGAATATCTCTGTCCTGCCTTGTTCATAGCCCACCCAAATGACAGTTGATCCCTATAAGATTTATTTTTTACCTCTTCCCACCAGATATCCATAGCCTTTGATACGTCACCCCGCTTGAGTATGATGTTACTCTGCACAAATTCATAGTCAGGAATGTCACCATAACCAATCACTTGCTTTTCCATGATATCCCTATCATCCTTTTTTAGTGCTACACATAGCTTAAGTTCGCTTTCAAGGTTGTCATGCAGGGGGTGTTTCTGAAGAACTAAGTCCCCGCTTGGCACTGCCTTTATAAACTTGTTAAGGTCTCCAGTTATCTCAATACTTCCATCTATCCATAGGATATTGTCATAGCTATCAAAGCGTTCTTTTATCTTAAACCTCCTTGCTGCTCTAACATTATCAAGCTCTGACTTCTGTTTTATGATAGTCCAGATGCCACCTTCTAAATCAAAGTCTGTGAAGCACTTATATTCCCATCCTTCGGATACCGATTTAGGCTGCCATAGCGGATCGTAACCACCATAAATTGCCGTATATACTAAATTCATTCTTTAAGACCACCTCCTTGTGTCCTTAGCTTTATAAGGTTAAACTTATGATCCCTCTTAGCTGCCACTATTTTATTGAACTTATGAAACTTATATATCTTAGACAAGTCATGGAAGAACACACAGTCGGTTGGGTTATTCATTACACGCCATTTTTTTACATCACAGTCCCTTCTGTGGAAGACTTGATTGTGGTCAAGGACACCACCCCCTATGGGATGTGGGTTATTAGGTGATATATCCTGCAATGGAAACCTGCCACCACCCTGCTTCCAATATATCTTGTCATTGAAATAAATCAACCTCCCAAAACATACTACGGCATTGCCCATCTCAGCATCTACAAAATCGAACCTGTCCTTGGCAAATAAATCATCATCAGCTAAGTAGTGTATTATGTTACCCTTCGCTATATCAAGGGCTCTATTTATGCCAATGGAATACCTAAATACCCTATCTCTCTTATCATCAGAGAAGTCTATCCACTTGACATCAAAGTGGTTCTTTACCTCTTTGACTTCATCGACAGAACCATCATCAGCGACTATAACCTCAAGCCCATCGTAATTAGAGGCGAACACCGAAGCTAAAGCCTGCCTTAGCATGGTAGGTCTATTGTATGAACTTACTATTACCGTGTGTTTCATGTGTTTTCTTTAAATTCATCCCAGAAGTTATCTATCCTTGGGGACTTCTCCCTATATACCTTCCTGACCCAGCTTTGGAAGTATGAGTTCCTTGAAAGGTAGTAGTCTGTCTTTCTAAAGTCCCGCATCTCACTCCATGTCATCTCACTGACACGCCTTCCTTTGAACATACCCCACGGCACTACTATGTCTTCGTCGAGGTATTTACGATTTTCCATAAACTCTTTAAATGTCATATTTTTTAGGAATGTGCATTACTTTATATCCAGCTACGTTTAATATCTTATGGTTTTTGAAAGCCCTGAGCCTTTGAATAAAATCCCAGTCGTGCAGGTACGTGTCACCCCACTTAATACCTAAATCCTTGTGGATGATGTTACTTGTGCCACATTGGAACTTCTGATCCATGTAACACTTCCTCTTAACGAAGCCATCCTCCCATACTATGTCATCTACGAAATACCAATCCCTGTTCTTTAGATTCAGGTCTTTTAGGTATGTAGGTGTATACATATCGTCGCTATCTAAATACATGATGTATTTTTTGGTAGCCTTAGATATGCCTACGTTCCTTAATACGCCAGTCCATAGCTTCTGCTTTGGGAGGACAAAGATTCTAACACCCCTGAACTCGCTGGCTATCTGTATTGTCTTGGGACACCCATCAGAGATTACCAACAACTCCCAGTCTTTATAGGTCTGGTTTATAACGCTATTGATAGCCCGCCTCAGCTTATTCTCCCTGTCGGAAGCACAGCCTTGATACTCACCAAGATACGACTGTAGTATTATTGAATATCCCATCCAAATAAAAGTAAGATTCCCCAATATCCCCATCCTATCCCAATTCCGAAACCTTCTATCGACTCCTCATCAGATGGAGTTGAGATACATACGTAAGGAGTAACATGGAAGACACGCTCCTCCCTCGTGCCAAAGTCAGCTAACATCATAAGAATGTTCCTAAAATGAAATTCTAAGGTCATGTTGTATATCTTTTATAGTGTCTGCAATTATATCCACCCAACTGTATCAAAACATCTACTCCTTCTATCTTACCCCTCCATTCGAGGTCGTTCCACTCCTGTGCCTCTTCTATTGTGTATAAATTACCAACCCTGTCAGCACAGAAGTCCCTCGTTGTCTCTATGATAGTGCCTGCATAGATGAACTTATCCAACCCCAACTCCTTGGCTTTTATGTCAGATATCATACGCTGTGTCTGAGAAAATAGGTCATAGGCATACGTGTTGAAGTATTTATCTACCATCCCATTGTTGTCAAACAACTCCTTGAGACCTTTGGTGAAATCCTCCCGTGACTTCCCCGCAGAGAAAGAGGTCAGTACGTATCCCTTTATCTTGCTTTTTACGGGGGACAACTTAGCTACCGACTCAAGGTAAGTGCCCTCTGTGACACCCTTTAACCCCAAGCGTTTTAGCACCATATTTGTCTTCCTGTCTAACGGGTTAAGACCCAATGACTTGAAATAGTCGTTTACATCCTTCACAATGCCTGACGTCACAACGCCCATCTCCTCAAAGATAGGGATTATATATTTACTACTCCACCTGTCTACCGTTGAGTTAATCTTGTTGAATACAGAAAGGTCGCTAAAGTCAAGCATCAGCAATGCGAGCAGCAGTGCCTCGAATGTATCCCTTAGGTCATCCCTTAGCTTATCGCTTTCCTTTTCCAGCATTTTTAAGGTGTTTTTTCATCATCTTGCTCAGTTCCCCCCTGTCCTTCCAAGGCTTCCTCTTCACCCACTGCCTCTTGCGGGAAAGCCTCTTGCGTTCCCGTCGTGACGACTTCGTGGAAATATCCTCTTGCTTTAATTCCGTTGCCATATATACTCCAATCTAAATCATCCATGAAGTACACGCTGCCATCAGGATAATGTATTTTAACGACTTGTCCCATTATTGGTTTTTTTTAAGTGAGGAAATGCAACATTAGGGATGGGCTTTTTGACTATAGCGCAAAGCTCCTTCCATCCATGACCCTTCTCCCAGCATAGCTCTACTACATTTGGCAGCTTCCTGCACGTAGAGTTATGATGAAGATATATATTCTTCCAATATTCTTTAGGCTGGCTCGTTCCGTACATCTTAACCCTTTGGTCTTGTATGTTCTTCATCCCACCAACCTTCTCATTCCATCTCAGGACACTCTCATACCACACCTCTTCGCTTAACCTTGTGGTTAATATAAGGATATCAGAATCCCACGACTTCATAAAATGAACATAATCACCTACTTCAGCATTTACCCCAAGTATCCTTAACGCTTCCTTTAAAGTCGAAGTGCCTGTCTTTGGAAGACCTATGCCTATTACCACTTTCCCCATAAACTCACCCTCCCATATTTATCATCATGTGTGAAGAAGGGATAGTTGTCGCCCCGTGTATCTATGTGAACGAAGCTGTTATAAAGACCTATCCCTGCTACTCCTTCCTCCCTTAATATTTCATACCATAAGCCCCTACTACGCACCGAGTCTATAAAGTCAGAGAACGACTCGTCATCCCTTATAGAGAAGTCAACAGCTATACCGAGGCAGTGTGCAGACCTGTCGCTCTTGCCTTCGGTGATTTTAAGCTGATGAGCCTTAGTCCTAAATGTAGAGTTGATATCTACCCTTACATCGTAGTAGTTCCTTATCTTGTCAAGGATAGACACAAGCCTCTCATCGAAATAGTGCTCCTCAGGTGCATCCTCACTCTTACAATAGAACTCGCTTTCAAAAAAGTTTGTCGCTATCCTGTTCCTCTGGTTCTTGATAATCATTGATAGTAAGTGTTTTAAGCATTCCATTAACCTTATCGGAAATATATCCCCATTGTTTTTTGGGATTCAGCTTATAGAAACCATCTACCTCCATAGCCAACTCGTCAAGGATAGTACCGTAATTAGCGTATAAGACCTTGTTGAAGTCTGTAACGAGGTCTGTAGACACCAAAATAACTATCTCACTCTCTGATTTACCACTGAAAGGGAAAAACCGTTGTCTTGTTTTGTACTTAGATAGCTCGTAGGAGTCATCCTGATACATGTAAGAGGCGATATCATCGTTGATGCCCTGTTTTATGAATGGGTCTGCTTTCGCATCGCTAACGGTCTTTAAATCGTTATAGAGTTCAGAGGTTGGCTTCATCTGCATATCCTTGGGGATGAAATAACCCCAAATGAGACCTTCTTCCATGTCCGTGATCTTGGCTATTATGCCAACCAGCCATTCCCACTTCATAACGAAGTCCTTGGAAAGAGGGTATAGGGCGTCGTAAATATTCTGATAGTCTAAGTTCTTAGCAGTGGCGGTCTCGGTGAACTCACCCCTCGTGAAGACCTCTGAGTTATATACCGCCTGCTTACACCGTGCCGACAGGCTGTCGACATACTTGTCTTGGAACTGTATCAACTCAACGGATGGGGAGACATAATGGATGATGCCACTGAGGTCTAACATATCCTCCTTCTGCCTTGGAAGTTCAAGCATAATAACTTCCTGTGCCGACTTATGAGGCGACAGACCAGTCCCATTACAAGTGCCACACAACCCACCATCGGGGAGAGAGCCCTGCCTGCATTCGCTATTATTACACCTCTTGACGTACTGGAGCTTCTGAGGGAAGGCGTGTAGTGCCATCGTGAGGTCTAACTCCGAGGTAGCCTTTACCAACTTCATCAGGATGGGCTCTGCATCATCTATCCCGCTAACATATGTGTTTGGCTTAGATAAGTGCCTCTCATACCCTGCTGGGAAGGCTGGCACATCTTTGAGATTATAAGGCGTTGGCGTTATCAGCTTGAAATACTTGTTGTGGAGGAAGATATGCTGCTCCCCTTTATAGGTGAAGAACTTGCCGTCAAGACCCGAATTGAAGGTAGGGTTTATTACCTCGTCAAGGATGATAGCCTCATTGGGTGTGTACATCGTATATTTCACCTTCTTGTGGTTAACGTCGTCAACCGTCACGGTCTCATCGAGCTTAACGACGAGGTATTTAAGGATGTTCATGTCGTATTCAAACATAATCACATCTGCCGAGCTCACCTCAAAGGGATATGGAGAGGCATGTTCAGAAGTGGTGAAAGGCTTCCACTCCACCACCACGTAGGCGTTGGGGTCTATGTTAGCGAGCTCTATGTAGCGGGATATCATCCAGTCATCCATAGTGCGCCTGCCCCAGAACTTCAAGAGGATTTTCTCAAACTCATCCTTCCTCGTCTGGTCTTCATAGACGATGATACGCTCAGATCGGTTGCAGCGTGGCACTTTCTTCATTGGCTTCATAAGGTTCTTAGCCACAGACTTCGTGATATGCTGCGTGATACGAACCCTTTGTTTAAAGAGGTCTTTGTCTTCACGCATATCGAACTGTCGCATAAGGGATTCCATATCCTCTCCCGTGATGAGCTTTCGCATCTTCTCGGCATAGTCTACAGTCCATTGGTAGTAAGGATGCCTCTCATCCTTGTTGATTATCTCAGTAAATCGTTTTAAATAGTCCATATCGTAATTTATAAATCCATATCCAAAAACAAACGCTCAAAACATCCTACCATGAAATAGTCATAAAGGTCTGAGAAGTGCCCGTGTGTCTCGTAAGCTACACCAGTGATAGGGTCTTTCTTCTTTTGCTTATACTTCCCTCCGTCGATAGAAATCTTAATAACTTCAAGGTCGTCTATCATCAACTTGTTCCTCCTGTCGATAACTATGTCGATGTTATACTCCCCATTGAAAATCTTATTCTGAAAAACCCTCCTGCGGGCAACCAATGGGTTCTTGGGCAAAACCCTCAGGCTTTGGTTGGTGAACCACTTCCCAATAACCCTGCCAATGATATCAAAATTATTAATGCTACCACCGAGGGAGCTCTTGTTCTTCCCAGAGCTGTCACCATACACGAAGACGGGCTGCGTGATATGCTCACCCCACTTCTTCATAAAAAGGTCACAGACACGCTCTGTGCTATTGTCAGGGTTTCTCCCTACTATCTCGTCTATCATCGACACCTTCCACCTGACACCATCCCTCTTAACTTGAAAAATACCCACGGGCATATAAGGATGCACGTTGAAATCAAAGCTAATATGCAGAGGCAGAGTAGGATCAAATACTGTTTCAGCAGTGTGCTTATCATATTTGAAGTTATAAAATTCAGTACCCGACATCACCCTGCCCCACTCGCCATCGACGTAAATCCTGTACATGTTGACATCAGCCTTATACTGATTCTCAAGGATTTCCTTATACTGGTCATCCAAGAAAAGGTTGTCTTTGTAGTTGGTACGCAGGATGAAGGTGTTGGGTTGCTCTCCATCAAAGAACTTTGACTTAAGCCATAGCGTCTCAGAGATAGGGTTGAAGGTCATAGAAATCTGATAGTAGGTATCTATCTCCCCACGAAAACGTAGGTTTATCTGATCGAAGTCACTCTCTTCTATCTCCGAGGTCTCCTCAAGCCATCCCATAGTAGGCATCACCACAGACTTCAACTTCTCAGGGTCATCGAGTCCCTTGCATAGTATCAGGTCGCCATTGGTGAACTCTATGGTCATATTCGTCTCCCTAAAAGAGCATAAGTGCGCCACACCGAAGTCTTTAATGGTCTGGCAGCACTGTGCGTAGACGGAATCCCTGAGGGAAGTGCCATACTTACGAATACAGAGGAACTTATGCCTTACATCGCTGTTGTAGTCATCCATGATGCGCTTGATGTTCTTCTGTGGGACAGCGACACTCTTCCCCGAACCAGCACCACCGTAAAGGATAGCATAACGTGCCCTGCTGTTAAAGTAAGGCACATAGGCTGGATTATATTCAACCTTAACCTCGTTTATGCTTACTCTCCTCAAGCTGTAGTGGTTCTATTTCTTGAAATGTCTTCTCCAACTGCTTCTGTATGAATGCGATGTTAACAACAGGCGTAGTGTCTGATGTTATCTCCTGACGGCTTAGCTTAGGCGTGACATACTCCATTAGCTGCATATACAGCTTCACGAAGCTCTCAGGCTTAGTCTCAGCTAAGGCTTTGAACTTCTCGTAGAAGATGTCAGAGCTGTTCTTAAGCAGCCTGATGATTAACTCCTTAGTGTCTTCGGTATTTAGTACCTTTGTTCTTCCCTTTGGCATTATTCCTCCGAATAGTACTTGCAGGTAGCGTAAACACTGACGATGAAATCACCGGTGTCACACCTGCGCTCCCTTAGGTTGGCATAATTTACGCACTTCTTACAGTAAGGCTTTGGGATAGGCGACTGATACTCCTGTAATGCCTTCCTCTCCCTTACAAGCAGCTTAGGAGCTTCCTTAGCCAACTGAACCAAGGTGTCTATCTCAACAACCACATTGGGGATTACACCAGCGTTAGGGTCACCGAAATTAACCTCAGGGTCATCTGTGGTTTGGAAGTCCAAGCTATATCCACTTGGGACATCGTTGATTATCTTGACGGTAATCTCACCGAATGGCTCTCCTGTCTTCATTACAAGTGAGTTCATGGAGAACCACGCTATCCTCAGGTTGCCTTCATTGTCTTCTCCCTTAAAGTATTCTACGTCGTTGTAGATGTCAACACCGATTATGTCAAGGACTCCTTGGTCATAGTCAAGTATCATACTGATAGCACCTACAGTCATATCTGCGGTGGCATACATCTTCAGCGTGTAAGTTTCCCCTTTGGTAAGTTTCCTTACGTCAGGTCTCGGCTGCATTGTTAGGTTTTTCATAATTTTACATTTGGTGAATCACTGGTCGTAAGTCCCACTTCTCGTCGAAGTATTTATCTTTAATCCTTTTTGACGCCACCGCAAGTGCGGAGAAGGCATCGTTGGCTAATACATAATCGGCTGGTACGGCAATCTCTTCTTCTGAGTTTTTTTCTGCTATTACACAGACAAAAAATATTTTTTTCATTTCTTTCTTTCTTTATATATTTCTTTCTTTCTTTTAAACTATATATTATATATATTCTTTTTCTTTTATATAGGGGCTGGTCAGCACCTAAATATTTTAATTTAGCCCCTAAATATTTTAAATTAGCCCCTCAGAATATAATCTACTAACATATGTTCGTAATATAAATATATAGATAGAAGTTATAATATATTATTCCTTAGCTAAATAATTTGCTAAGATACAATATAATTCATCGCTTGTCAAGTTATTTCTGAAAAAACTTACTCTAATGTTTCAATAATTACAGTTTTCCTTGCCCTTACCAGCTTTCCTTTTGATAAATCACCGTAGTGACCGCTTGACGTATGTACTATATCTGTAGGGACAAAACAAAACGCTGGATCATGTATATCAGCAAAACAAAGCTCTCCATATCCCTCAAATTCATCATGCGGAGAACCCCAGAACTCACCGTTATACTCAACTACTACGCCTTCGATAGTTTCTATGCTTTTCTTACATATTATTATGCTTTTCATAAGTTATTCTTTAATAATCATCTATTAAAACCATTATAAGACAACCAACAGCAATACCCCACAGAAAAGCAACAAGCACCAAACCAGTAATTATATTCATGGCTTAGGGGTGTTAAGTATTGGGTAGTTTAAATACAACTTAATAGACTTTATCTCATTTGCAATACATAACAGTGCTTCTGCTGTATCGTCATATACACCGCTATGTTCTGTATTTATAGAGCTTAGCCTCCTTAATATCGTGTCAAAATCATACGTACTCTCCCTTACTTCAACAAGGGGCATATCTTTTATTGTTCTTTTCATAATTATTGCTTTAAATACCTACTTTTCACAAGAAATACCTGTTTTTCACTTCTTTAGCTCACTCTTTTTCATAGCTTACCTCCTAACGCTGTTATTATTACATCTTCTCCGAGTATCTCTATGGCTTTCTCTGCAGCTTCCCTTGAATAAAAACATACACCATAATTGATTGATTCCCTACAAATTACACCTAACTCCCATTCTTTAGTGCAATACATCTCCCAATGATGTTTACCGAAAACA
>Ga0307379_10011111_pt1 | contig 11858 bp, 8 predicted proteins | sample UN2MG_FD_202237 | JGI IMG/M metagenome (GOLD analysis project Ga0307379, IMG submission 202237) | Soil microbial communities from Risofladan, Vaasa, Finland - UN-2 | ecosystem: Environmental > Terrestrial > Soil > Coastal area > Acid sulfate soil | place: Finland: Risofladan, Vaasa | collected... | reverse complement strand
AGCACTTAATGCTAATCCAGGTAAATAGTCATCGCTTGCAGGTGTTTCACATTCATCAGGTAACGGATTATTTTGCACCCAAAATTTTTGGTCAATATATGTAGTATCTTGACCACTATATAATTCGTATTTTTGATAATCATAATGATATGAATATCTTAATCCGAATGAACCACCACCCCAACTAATGGAATATGGTACGCCAATTTGTTTTTCTTTTTGATTCTTAACTGCTTTGAAGAAATATTCGGGAAAATCATGTAATATCCAAATTGCTCTACCATTAATATAGAATATCAATTTACCCTTTCTTTGTGGTGCACATTCTAATTCTGTTGGTCCGTTCAATATATTGTCTGGAGTGAACGCTATGGCTATCATTGTCCAACCAGTGGTTGGAGAAATTGATGCTGGTGAAATGTTTTCTACTATTAAACCGTTTTCATCGATATACTTATAACCTAATCTATGGTCTGCTGTTAAGAAAAATGCGATTGCATTATTCTTTATATTATTAATTGGGGGTGCTTCGGTATATTCTGTTCTTGTTCTGTTTTCCCAAGAACGGAATGCTTTTCTGTTTACTTCTGTCTCATAATAAGCATCTAAATAATCATTTTCACTGGTTGTAACACCACTAATCATTGTGATATCGGTTGGTGTTCCACCTGTTGTTGTTTCACCACTAAAATATGGATTATATTTATCTTCTGCACGTAATCCCATCATATAGAAAATACCCTGTGAATCGGGATTTAAGTAAACAAGTGTTTCGACAGTAATACCATTATTGAACCTTGATGGTAGCAATTCGTAATTATAACCATCTAATTTAAAGAAACCCTGAAGATACCCGCCATTTAATTCAAAATAATTTCCGGTGTTACCTGTTGTTACACCACTTATATTATAGGGGTCAAATTCTGTTGTTACCGTAACGCCACTTGTTTCACCTGTTGTTGGATTCTGAACTACATTATATCCAATCCTATACATAGTAAATAAGTTATCTTGTGGTGTCAGTGTAATTCCACTCCACATAATATTAGTTCTGCCGTTATCGAAACCTGTTAATCCGAAGTCAATCAAATCGATATTATCGCTGATTGCACCACTCCATTTAGTTAAACTATATGATGTGAAACCCGTGTTTAAATCCCATGACTTTAATTGAGTTAAGTCAATTTGAATAGCCAAGTTGTTTGTAATTATACCATCTATGCATTGTAAATTCATTTCGTACAAGAATTTATAATAAATACTACGGCACTTTAATTAATAATTCTGTATTTATAGAAAATATTGTTTATATGGTTAAAGATACTAAACAACGATTATTCGAAATGATGAATAGGGTCGGTAAGATGCCGATTAATGAAAGCAATGTTGGATATTTATCTAAGGAAGAATTTTTAAACGAACTCGCTCTTAACGAAATTGATTTTGACCAAGAATTTAGCGGTACATCTGCTAATTGCTTAAATCCTGCCGCAATAGTTAAGTGGTTGAATGAGGAACTTGAGAGATTAAGATTCAATCGGGGAGATGCAGGTAAAAAGAGAAAAGAAGGGGATAAGATAAAAAGTAAACCCACCGATATTATTATGACACAAAAAAATATTGAAGGTCTTATTGATAGTACAGGTGATATTAATATTGATATGTTTATAAAGAATCTTGGAAAAGAACCAACAACAGTTTTCGATGCAAATAAAAAAATGGAAAAAAGTGATATTGGTAGACCACAAGTTACCGTTAACACTGGTTTACCTGCATTGGTTGGTATTGTATATGATATTGATAACGAAAAATTTTATTCTGTAACAACATGTCCTGGTGCAGGTACATGTATACTTGGATGTTATGCAAGAGAAGCGTTTTATAGAATGAGTGATTCCAAAGTAATGAAATTAACTCGAAGATTGAATTTGCTGTTAAATAATCCTCAGAGATATGAAGAAAAAATATACGATGAATTAACAGGAAAAATTGGTAAAATACCAAAAGATTATCAGTTAGTTATAAGATGGAATGATGCTGGTGATTTTTTTAGTGATAGATATTTTCAGGTTGCAAGAAACATTACAAAAAAATTATTGGATGCTGATTATGATGTTAAATCATATGCGTATACAAAACGTGCTGAATATGTTATGCAATTGGATGCAGATGACCGTTTTGTAGTTAATTTTTCAACAGATGCCGCTAAAATAGAGCGTGAAAAATTTGCTGCTTGGTCTGGTTCTGCAAGTGCTAAACAATCGCATAGAGTTCCGGCATATAAAAAAGAAAAAGTACCATATAAATATAAAAAAGGAACAAAAACAATAACAACAGCATTGTGGAAAAAATTCTTCATAACTAAAGGACCACATTTTGTAAAAGATGCTAATGGAAAACCTACCTTTGCTGAAGGTGGAAAAGAAGGATTAAAAGATTATATTGTTCAAAATTTTGGTGAGGAATATAATGTTGATAGAAATAGTTTAAGATATACATGGGAATTACCATTTAAAGATGAGGGCGGTAGAAAATATAATGTAATTGTATTGACTGCGGGTGATAGTGATATTGCTGCTCAAAGAGAAGATGTGAGAATGTCGTTCCTATTAGAACATTAATAAGTATTTATATAAAATCATATATTATGAAGAAAAATGACAAACAAAGATTATTCGAAGTCATGGGAAGGCTCGACAAGACATTCAAACCTAAATTAAATGAGGGTTTTGAGGAACTTGAAGCAACCGATGATGTTGCATTACCCGCAGAAACTGGTGAAGAAACTCCCGAAGTTGAAGTAAAATCTGCTGAAGACAAAATTGTAGAATTAACTGCAAAGGTTGATGAATTATATGCATTGCTTCACGGTGAAGAAGAAACTGATGAACCAGAGATAGAGGTTGGTGATGTTGAGAATCTCCAAGAATGGAATTTCGACAAGAAAAAAGGTGAGAAGGAAGACGAAAAGGACGAAGAAGGTAAGGAGCATGAGAAGAAAGAAAGTCCTGAATTTGAAAAGGGTGAAGAAGAAGGTGAAGAAGAAGGTAAAAAGGAGGAAAAAAAGGAATTAGATGAAGCTAAACCTAAAATCCCCGTTGCTGCAATCGCTAAAGTCGGTAAATAAGTTTTAGACGAGAAAACATAGCGTATAATGAAAGACAATCCAAGGAGATGGAGTTCTAAGTATTGGAGAAAGAACAATATATCTGATGTTTTGAAGGAAGTTATTGAACCGGAAGCGGTAGATGTGGCTTCGATTCAAATGCATGATGTATTGAATCCGCATATATGGGAATCTGACGAAAAGATTAAACCTGATGTGAGAAAAGCACTTTTAAAAAATGCACAGAGATTCATTGAATTCTGCGATGCTAATAATCTTAAATTTAATGATATTATATTGACAGGAAGTCTTGCTAATTTTAATTACAACGAAAATTCTGATTTGGATGTTCACGTTATTCTCGATTTTAATCAGATTTCAGAAAACAAAGATTTTGTTGGTGATTTCTTTAAGTTAAAAAAACAATTGTGGGCAGAAAAATTACCTGTTCAAATAAAGGGACATGATGTTGAAATGTATTTTCAGGATAGTGCAGAACCACATCATTCATCGGGCACATATTCATTGGTTAAAGATAAGTGGCTTAGAAAACCCACAAAGAAGATAATTAATGTCGATATGGCTAATGTTCAATTGAAGTCTGCTGATATGATGAATACTATTGATGACCTTGAGGGTGATGTGAACAATTCAACTTTCTTAAAAAGACACGAAAATTTAAAAAATAAAATAAAAAAATACAGACAGACAGGACTTGATACGGCAGGTGAGTTTTCAACAGAAAATCTCGTGTTTAAAATATTAAGAAATACTGGGTATTTAGAGAAGATGGTTGATATGAAGAATGATTATCTTACTAAGGAACTAAGTCTAAATGAAATCTTAAATTCGGAATTATGAAAAAGTTTATAGTTACGGAGTCTCAGTTAAGAGAATATGTGGAAAGGAAGAAAGCCGAAAAGGTTTTTTATGATATTGTTGAGCAGATTCACAAAAATCAAAAATTCTTAAAGGAAAACGTTTCACATAAGGGAGCAAATCAATCTATTATCGACAAATTTAAGAAGAAAGAATTAATTACACCTAAAGTTCATGAGATGTTGATTAAATTCAAAATAGCTGATGAAAATTATGAAATAATATGAGTTTCCTAATTTTTTGTCCTAAGTAAAGTATTTATAAAAAAGTGTAATTTAAATAAGTAAATAAAAGCATATTAAAAATATAAGAAATGGCAAAACATACATCAAAAGAGGCATACTACGAAAGACTAAAAAATTTAGCTGAAGTAAGTAAACCTTCAATCAAAGAATCTAAGACACGTAACTTAGGTAGTCTTATTGATTACAAGAGAGCAGCAGACGGTGTAGTATATGGTATCGTTAAAGAAAATCATAATTATTACATTAAAAAGGCAGGCACAAAAAAAGACCCTAACGTATCTGATTTCGCATACATTGGTGGAATGCAAAACATAACAGGTTACCAATTCAAATCGTTAGCAGAAGCAGATAAGCAAAGAAATATGATGTTTCACACTATTAGTGAGGCAAATACTTTGAAGCCAAATAAAAGCGGTAGCAAAATGGTATTAACTGAAGATATTGCCGAAAAAGAAATTGAAATGGCTACAGACAAATTAGGTGATTTGGATGTTGCTACCCAAGCAGAAAAAGAAGTCCCTGCTGAAATGCCAGGTCTTGAAGGTGGTGATGAGATGGAAGCTGGTTTGGAAGCAGAACCTGCTGTTGATGGTGTAGATGCTGGTTTGGAAGGCGAACCTGCTGTTGATGGTGCTGTTGATGCAGTAGATGCTGAAACCGATGCTGTTGATGCAGTAGATGGTGATGCTGAAGCGGATGGAGAACCTGCTTTGGATGGTGAAGAAGATGAGAGTGGTGATAGTATTTTGTCTCAAATAAAAGAACTCGGTAAAAAATTAATGGAAAAAGATTTTACCGATAAAGAAGTAGTAAAATATGTTGATAAATTTCTTGGATATTTCCATAATGATTTCGAGAAAATGGAAGTTGATATGCTTGAAGCATTAGCAAATAAAATACTTGAAGTAAATAAGGAAAAAAATATTGAGGACTTAGAGTCAACAATGCCAGAAGAAGAACCTGTTGATGTTAATGCAGAGGTTGCTGAAGGGCAATGTGCTGAGTGTGGTAGCTTTGCACAATATGCAGAATCACGTGGTTATGATAGTGCAGAATCACTTATGGAATGTGGTGAAGAAGAAGTTGGAAACTTAGTAAGTGGATATGCAAATGCACATAATGATGGTATGAATGACGGTGACATGGATAATGTTGCTTTAGTTATTAAAGTCGTTAATCCTGAAATCTTAAATCAATTAAAGAATGATTATGGTCACGAAGAATATGCTGACCAAATAAGTCCGATTGTTACCGGAATGAACGAAAGTTCAGACGAAGAAAATATGGCTAAACTTAACGAACTTTTTGGTAACTTAGGTAGAATGGTTGGTGGTGCAGCAAAAAAAGTTGGTGGCGATATTAAACAAGGCGCACAAAATGTTGGTACTGCAATTGGAAATAAAGCACAAGATTTATATAATAAAGGTACTGAAAAAGTAACTCAAGCAACTGATGCTGTTAAACAATATGGTAAAGATGTAAAACAAGCAGCACATGGTGCTGTAGTTCCTGTTGAAGTTAAAAAACTTGAAAAAGAAGCAGGTAAATTAGGTCAGCAAATCGCTGCATTAAATAGCAGATTGGTTAAAGCGGGACAAGCCGAAGTTGACCTTAAAAGAATTATGCAAGCAGTTAGTCAACAAGTTGGTGCAACAAAAGGTGCTGGCGTTGCAGGTTTAGGTCTTGCAGAAGATATTGACCCCGCAAATGTTGAAGTTCAACCATCTTTAGAAGAAGATGTGACTATCACAGTTAGTGAAAAGGCAGGTAAAAAACTTAGTGCAAGTGGTGCTCCTGTTAAGGAAATGAAGGAAGGTGTAGAACCTGAAGAGGATGAAATTGAAAAGGATGACATTGATGTTGAAGTAGGAGATGATGATGTTGAAAATGGTGAGGTTGATGTTGAAATGGGTGATGAAATTGAAAAAGATGAACCTACATTTGCCCCTGGTTTTCAATCAATGGGTGGTGGAGTCGTAAAACCTGAAGGTGCTGAAGTAACAACTGTTGAAGTAACCAAGGATAGCGTTAAGGTTGAGATGAATGAATCTGAAAAGAAACTCAGAAAATATATTCGTGAGCGTCTGGAAGTTAAGGCTGGTTTAAAGAAAGCAACTTTAAATGAAAATAAGAAATCAGAAACACTAAAAAAATTGGACACTATAATTGATAGTCAGTTCAAATTATATGAGGGTGTTGTTTCTAAAAAAAAAGTTGAGTCGGTAAATGAGGTATTAGGTCTTGATAAATTAGGGATTAATATTACCAAACCCGAACAAGTAGCTGCAGCATATAGTAAAGTAGACCCAAATAATAAAATGGAAGTCAAGAAACTTTTCTATAAGGCATTTCGTGATATATTAAACAATCCGAAGATGGGTGCTATTTTAAATTCGGCTAAATCAACGCCAATTCCCGCATTATATAAAATATTAGGACAATATGTTCAAAATGGTGGCGGTACATTGAGAGTTGGTGGAGAAGGTATTGAATATGCACCAATAGCAGTAAAAAATGCGGCAACCAAAAGCGCATTTAGTAGTGGTGGAACGCAAGGGAAAACCCAATTAGGTGGAGTATAAAAATAAGAACCCGAAGAAATTCGGGTTTTTTTGTAACATTTACTTATCTTTGTCGTATAATCACCAAAACATAAGTTATGATAAACAGGACGTTTGAAGGAAAGAAATACCGTAGAACCTATATTGGTGGTACGAAAGAAAGAGAGTCAATAAAATTCGCAGAGGTACAAGGCACAAAGGAAGATAATTCTGAGTGTGATTGGTTGGAGTACCGAAGAATATTAACAACATATTTTGATGACACACTTCATGTGATGATTTCATGGAAACTATTACTTCAGAAGATTAGTTTCAGTGTTTTGATTCTCAGTGTTCTATTCGTTAAAATTCCTGTTATTCTTTTTACGTTAATCGGAATATCTGCTATTTCTCAATTAATGTATTTCATATTTAAATTGAGGGAAGAACGTAGTTTAAAAAATTACGATATGTGTCTATCCCTTACACTATCTGAGATAGAACGACAGACAGGATTTCAACTAAGTAAATAAATATAAAGCCACATCGTGGCTTTTTTTATTTAAAGTATTTATGTTAAAATCACAACATGGAAGCAGTGGACGAAAAAAAACTTAAACTGATTTTTGTTTTGAAAATTGGTTATAATTCAAAAGAAGAAGGTCTCTATGAATTTATTTTTAGTAATGATGAAACCAATGTAGATATTGAAGGTTGGTGTTGGGATATAACACCTGCGTGTGATAATGCATTACCACCTGCGGAAGATTTTATCGATGGTGTTTATAGTTTAAAAACAAGGGCATTCGATTTATATTGTCTACATGAGGCTGTTGACAGGGAATATATGCATGGATATCATACAATACATGCCCTTGCGTATGAGATTGAAAGACAGATTGATGATACTAATAGTGGATTTGACCAATATGACAGTATTTTTGGAAAAGAAGATGAAGAAGCACCATTATTGGTATTTCATTATGGGATGACATTGGCGAGAATCAAAGATTTATTATATGCGAGAAAAATTGTTTTAAGGGATAAGGAGTTTGTAGAGAGTTCTTCAATAAAATTATAGTATTTATATTTGCCTATCTTACCAGTTTAGGAAGAAAAGGTTTCGAGGCACGATACATCAAGATATGTACCGTGCCTTGCGGTTTTATTACGGTCAAGTATTTATTTATAAATTATTATAAATGACCGATGATATAAATATCAATATTGATTTAGATGATGACGATTCCTTGTTTCCGGACCATGCACCCATAGTTCCATATAATTTACAAAGAGAAAAGGAAAAGGAACAAGCAAGAAAATATGCCGAAGAACTTCGAAAGAAAACAGGTAGAATTGAACCAATTGTCGTTACAAAAGATGGTATTGCCAAGAAAGCCAGTGAATTAAATTTCATAGAACAGGAATCTGAAATTGTTCGTTGTGCTACAAATCCAATATATTTTATCGAAACATATCTTACGATTTTCGACCAAACACAAGGAGTAGCGGGTCTTATCGTACCTTTCATATTATTCGACTTTCAAAAAGATTTAATTAACGCATATAGGACTCACAAATCCATTGTCGCCAATAAATATCGTCAGGCGGGTATCTCAACGACCACCTGTGCATATATTGCGTGGTATGTGATGTTCAATCAAAATAGACAAGTTGCTATTGTTGCCGATAAACTTGAAACTGCTCGTGATGAAATCATGAGTGATGTTGTTTTATTTATTGACGGTTGCCCTGATTGGTTGAGACCTAAAACAGGTCGTGAGGCAGATAAGGGTAATTTCAAGGATACTCAAAAACTAAAAATTTACGACAACAATTCGAAATTAGGTGCTTTCTCTGCAAAGGGAGGTCTTCGTGGTATGACACCTACATTGATTTTTTGGGATGAAACTGCATGGACCGAGAAAGGAGATAAGTTTTGGACTGCAGCAAAACCAACATTAGGTACTGGTGGTAGCATTATTATGGTTTCAACACCATCGGGTTTGGATGCAGTTTTTTACAAACATTTTGATGGTGCACGTAAGGGTGAGAATAACTTCAAGGCTGTTGAATTGTGGTGGTATAATGACCCAAGATACAATAAAGGTTTAGAGTGGTTGAAGAATAAAGGTAAGGAAACCGAAATAAGAGTTTCTGATGATGGTAAGAACAATCAGGAAAGAATCCAAATGATGGATGATGGTTGGGAAGCGACTTCACCTTGGTTTGAAGAACAAGTTAGAGACGCTAACGGTGATATGCGAAAAATCGCACAGGAATTATTATGTTCTTTCTTGGGTTCTGGTGATAATTTTATTTCAGAAGAATATCTAAAGAGAATTCAGGAAGATGAAGTAGAGCCACCTATTCGTCAGGAGTATACTGATAAAAACATGTGGATTTGGGAAGACCCATTGCCTGCTCAAGAATATATTATGGCATTAGATGCTTCGCCAGGACATGGTGAAGATAATTCAACACTTAATATGTTGAAAACAATTGAAGTTATTGAAGAAAAGACTATTACACGAAACGGTAAGGAAAAGACAGTAAAAATAAAAAGGTATAAAGTCGAACAAGTTGCCGAATATTATGGTAAAATAACACCACAAATGCTTGCCCAAGTTGCTTATCAATTTGGTAAGAAATATAATAACGCATATGCTGTTGTTGATATTACTGGTGGTTATGGTGTTCAGACAGTTGAAAAATTAATCGAATTTGGCTATCCGGAAGAGAGTATACATTATGCTGAAGTATCCCACAAACCATCAAGAGACCGTTTACAAGGATATATTAAGAAAGGTCAGAAGACTATGGCTGATGGTAGTGTAGTTACTGTTGATTTAATTCCGGGATTTTTTATTGGTCCTAATCGTCCATCTGTTCTTCTTGAAATGCAGAGAGCAGTTCATTTGGAAGATGTTATAATTAAGTCTGTTAGGTTGTTAAATGAATTAAAAACATTTGTTACTGTTCCAGGTAACCGTGTTGCTGACCATAAAAGAAGTTTCCATGATGATTCAATTATGGGATTATCAATTGGTTTATATGTGTTGAATTTTGATATGGCGAGATTCAAACAAAGTAAAGGTATAACCGAAAAAATGCTTAATGCTATTATTACAAATAATGATGTAAATGAAATGAAATTAAAGTCGGAAAATAAAAATCAACCAATAATTTCTGTGGATAGTGTATCTCCTTTAAATCCATATGGTGTAAACGCATGGTTATTTAATGGAATTAAAGATAAAAACAAAAGATAGAATGTATTTATAATTAAATTGACTTTTGTGAAAAATTAGAGTATTTATAAAAAAGTATAAAAAATTATAAAATGGCTGAAAAGGAAAATAAATTAACGATATATCAACAACTTAATAAATTCTTGAATTTAGATGGGTTTGGTTTCAAGGAAGAAGCACCTATGGTGCAACAGCCAACAGGAACACCACCACCTAAAGACGATAGAATTATTATTAAGGGTCACACTCCTGAAGAAATACATCAAAAGGGGTTGGAGCTGGAGCAGAAAAGAGAACTTCAGAACAAATTTTTCAGAACAACAGATAGGGGTTTCCAAAAAGCATTACAATATGAAGCTGCCAGACTTCCCGCATATATTGATTATGAGGGTATGGAATATTATCCAATTATTAGTAGTGCATTAGATTTATTTATGGAAGAAGCAACAACCATTGGAATAAATGGTAAAATGCTTAATATCTATTCCAATAAGGAAAGAATAAAAATGTTGTTGGAAGAATTCTTTTATGATATTGTTAATGTGAATGTAAACTTACCATTTTGGGTAAGAAATGTGTGTAAATACGGTGATAATTTTGTTTTATTATATGGTGAGAGGAAAAAGGGTATTACTCACGTAAAACAACTTGTTAATTACGAAATTGAGAGATTCGAAAGAATCCAAAACGGCAAACCATTCGTCAAATTCAAGGAGAGAATGACGGGTGATGAATTTAATGTGTTTGAAATTGCGCATTTTAGATTATTGGGTGATGATAAGTACTTACCTTATGGTTCATCTATCTTAAATAAGGTCCGTAGAGTGTTCAGACAGCTTGTTATGGCTGAAGACGCAATGCTTACTTATCGTATTATTCGTGCGGGTGAGAAAAAAGTGTTTAAAATTGACGTTGGTAACATCGATGAAGACGATATTGAGAATTACATCTATAAAGTAGCGACAAAATTCAAAAAAACTGCACAGGTTGCACCAAATGACGGTCAAATTGATTATCGTTTCAATATTCTTGGTAATGATGAAGATTATTTCCTTCCAGTTAGAAATGCAAACACACAAACAGGTATTGATACACTTCCCGGTGCTCAAAATCTTGATGCAATTCAGGATATTGAATATCTTCGTGATAATTTATTCACAGGTTTAGGTGTTCCGAAGCCATTTTTGAGTTTTCAGGACTCTGCTGGCGGTGGAAAAAACTTAGCACAGTATGATATAAGATTCTCAAAGAAAATTAATCGTGTTCAACAGGCGATGATTCAAGAACTCAACAAAATGGCGATGATTCATTTATATTTGTTGGGTTATACTGGTGATGATATGAAGGATTTTACTTTAACTCTAACAAATCCTTCAACACAGCAAGAACTTCTTAAGTCTGAATTGATGCGTGATAAGGCACAAACCTACACTGAATTAACACGTGCAGAAGGTGGTATTGCAGCGATGTCACATACAACAGCAAAACGTATGTTATTTAATATGAGTGATAGAGAAATTGTTGAAGACCTTAAACAACAAAAAATGGAAAAGGTTATTATGCAAGAACTTCAAGATTCACCTGTTACAATTAAGAAGTCAGGATTATTTGCTGATATTGATAAGAGATATGGTGAACCCGTTGAAGGAATGCCTCCTGGTGGTGGCGCAGTAAGCGGTGGCACTGAAATGGGTGGAGAAATGGGCGGTCCTGAAATGGGTGGCGCACCTATGGGTGGTCCTGAAGGTGGAGAAATACCACCACCAATTCCCGGATTATCTAATCAAACACCCGCAGACTTACCGCCTCTTGGCGCAGAAAGTGTTCGTGGCAGACC